>SDBT01010291.1_pt1 | contig 15109 bp, 19 predicted proteins | sample 2277101 | NCBI WGS metagenome assembly SDBT01 (sample SAMN10404973, study PRJNA504765) | marine sediment metagenome | isolation source: marine sediment core GS10_PC15, 103 cmbsf | place: Arctic Ocean: Southern Knipovich Ridge | collected 2010 | reverse complement strand
GTGGGAGAAGCCTGGTTACAGGGAAGAGAAATCGAGATCAACTCTCGCTGCCGCTGTTTGGGAGCGTCCCTCTTGGAAGAAGAATCATAAAGAGGGCTGTAGGCGTTTTCGTCGAGAGCACCCTGAAGCGGCAGAAGAGGGGGGTCGGAAGTCACACGAGTGGTGGGAGTCACATCCAGAGGAGAAGATTGCAGCTTCACTCCGTGCGAAACAGAGATATGTTGATGATCCTAATCTAAGCGTTGTATTCGTCCAGAGGGTAGAGAAGTGGCGGCTAGAGAACCCTGAGGAGTTTGCTAAGAGAGTACAAGCCTCGGCGGATACTCAAAGGGGCGTTCCGAAGCTACCCCACACCGAAGAGCAGAAGAGAAAGATGGTTGCAGCCTGGGCTTCCAATTACGAGTGGAGATGCTTGAGAATCTCAGAGGGAGTTCGGAAGTGGTTACAGAACGGTGGTTACGAGAAGGCTGTGGAGAAAGCAGCACACATGAGGAAATCTTCACCAATGTATAACACCGCTCCAGAGCGGGTGATGAAGTCCTTACTTCAGGAAGCAGGGATACCTTATGAGTTTCAATATCCGATGTTTGTTCAGGGCAGAGGACACGCGTTCGATTTTGCGATTCCAGATCAGGGGATTCTTGTTGAAGTTGATGGTTGTTATTGGCACGGGTGTCCGGAACACTATTCTGAACAAAACCAAGAACAACGTGAGAAGGATAGAAGGATTGGGGAAGCTCTTGAGGATACTCCATGGATACTTCTAAGGTTTTGGGAACACACTTTGAACGAATCTCCAGAGCAGGTTATTGAATCTCTTCGAGAGGTGATTGGGCGTGTAGTGTGAGACTACTTTCTTACACGTATAAGGAACTCAAACAATCGATTGATTGGCAGTTTCTGGACAGGCGTACTCGTGTTAGGCAGTTGCGAAGGAGGGGAACAAGGTACGCGGGAATCAGGGGGTCATCTATCTTCTTCAGGACCTTCTCGTCAGAATACGAGAAGAATGGTCTCGTCTATACAGAAGAGATCAAGTTGTTAGACCTGAAGAATGCGTTGAAGATGGCTGACCTGAAAATGAGCGAACGTGTCCGCCTCGCCATGGGTGGCGATGTGGCAATACGTTGCTCATGTCCCGCGTTCCTTTGACAAAGCTTTACTGGGGACCAGCATACATACTAACTCAACTGGATGCGAAAGTGACGAGACCAGAGAACAGATTTCCAGGGATTCGGAACCCCCAGTTGAGGGGAGTGATGTGCAAACATTTGGCTCTTGTGATGGAGGTGTTCGGTGCTCACTGGAACTCAGTCACCAGGGACTTGAGAAGACAGGGATATGAATGATGCTAAGAGGTGACAGATTTCGTGCGAACGTGACTCGGGTGATGGGACCCGATATGTTCGAGTCAGAGATAGATCTCGGATTCGATGTCACTATCACACGGCGACTGAAGCTTGCTGGTGTTGACTCAGAGCATGTAAGAAGCCTGAGTCAGGATGATGCCCAGAAAGCGATGGAGTTTCTGAGATCACGTGTGGAGGGGCAGAGTGTCGTTCTCCGACCCTCTCGCAAGGGTGAACACTTCTACACACGAGTGCTATATGGCTCTGAAGAGTCTGACATACTAGAGGAGATGACGACGTTAGGTCTGTTGAAGAGGTTCGAGCGCAACAGTAACGACGGAGACTGAGATGTCGAAGATTATTCCAACTAGTGTAGCAACCACTAGAAGAGCGAATACAGATACCCTGGTGGAATACATGGGTCAAAACTGTACTTTATACAAGATCGCAACAGAGACTACTGACAAACTGCGTGACAAGGCGACTGTTACTTATGACGCAGGTGTTGAGACTCAAGTGCTGATCCACTGGTCACCAGAGATCAGACTACTGAAATCGCTCGGACTTTATTCAGAAGAAAAGGCGCCCCTGCCCGTGCTTAGCTACTTTCGGCATTCAGACGACCCAATGCCCGGAGACCTCTTTACTCTTGCGTATGCTTACGCTGTTGGTTCTACGAAGACCAATAGATTCGAGATAATTGACCGCAAGATTCTCGGACAGGACACAGAAGTGATAGCTGTTTGGGTAATCGCTCCGGCAAGAAGTTGGCCACTGGGTTAGGGTTATGAGTAACGATCAATCATCTGTAGTATGTAGGTTGTGTGGTAAGTCATTCCGAAAGATGAACCACACACATCTGAAGATGCACGGATATACTGTTGCCTCCTATCGTGCTGAGTTCCCGGATGCTCCTTTGGTGTGTGACACAACAAAACAGCTGATGTCAGACGGTTGGGCTGAGACACATGCGGGAGTAGGTCAGAAAGTAGCTGATGCGCAGCGGGGAGTGAAACATTCCCCTGCTAGGGTTGAGAAGATGGCATCTTGTCGATGGAAAGAGAATAGAACGAAGAAACGGGATTTCAAGTGTGTTGTATGTGGAAAGCCATTCACAAGGTGGATCACAGATAGCATCCTGAATTCAAGGGATTGCCCTCAGTGTTGTTCTTCTGAGTGTGGTCGCTACCTTTCGGGAAAGATAACTGGTTTGATGATGAGGGACAGACCAAAGTCAGAGCAGCACAAGTTGGCTATTTCAGCTACAGTGCTTCTATATTACACCACTCATGATGGTCCTAGGAAGGGTGTTGAGGTCTTAGTAGAGACGCGGTTGAGGATGAGTCAGTCCGCATTGAACCGTAGTCCAGAGCACAACCGAGCCAACTCTGAGGGACAGAAGAGGTGGTGTTTGGCCCATCCAAAAGAGATGGATGATAGGATGAGTTATGCTCGGTCGTTTGGACGATTTTGGAATACCAAGCCCGAGCGTATTCTTATTTCCCTGGTTGAGGAACTTGGATTGAGCTGCGTGCCACAAGGAAGACTACTCCAGCTTTCGAGGCCGTATAAGTTTCATCGGTTTGATGCTGTGTTGACAGATTTCAATATCGGTCTGGAGGCAGAAGGGTGTTATTGGCATGCCTGTCCTGAATGCGCGATTGAGATTTCTACTTCTCAGAAAGAGCAAATCGCCGCGCAGGTTGAGCGGGATCAGGCGATTGATCATATGGTTGAGGGGATACCGGAGATCGACGTCCTTAGGTTCTGGGAACATGATCTACTCAATCACCCAGGTCGGGTGAGGGAGTGCATTCGAAGAGCCGTGGAGCCACAAGGGGTTCACGCATGACCTCCGCGATGATCCAAGTGCGAGAGATACGGGATCGCGGCCGCAAGGTTGTAGAGATAGTGATCCCGAGACGAATATTCACCGCTCTTCGGGCGATGCGGCCTGACTCGGTGAAACTGAAGTTCAGCAATACAGAAGCCTTCGAGATTGGTGCTTCTGAACTAGGACGGGCGATCAAAGAGACCTATTCCAAGAAGAAGAGAGGGCGTTAGAGTGTTGCGGGCCATCGCCACTGAACTACAAGCTGTCATCGCGACGAAGTTTGGCTACACTGCGACTGATAGTCTGACTAGTGGTCCTCGAGATGTGGTGTGGTTACCTGATCAAGTCGCGTTTCGAGAGAGGGCTGAGCAGAGTTCTGAACTCGTTCGGGGTGTAGAGGCACAGATGCCCTTCCTGTCATTCTGGCGTACTGGAATGCGACTGAACAAAGGAAGACGAAATATCCCCCAAGCGTCTGATGGGGTGGCGACAGCTGATAGTAACCTAGCGAAGTACAAGCTCATTCCTGTTGACATGGCGTTCCAGATTGAGTTCTGGGCGGATGAGGTAGTAGACTTTGAGGGGGCGATAGAGAGCTGGTACAAGTGGGCTTGGCCCCCGACGGAGTTAGTCCTTACAGATGTATCAGACGTGGTCTTTCCATTGACGATGGACTTCGGAGATGCACAAGACAACTCTCTTCTTCAGCAGAGACGTGAGGTGGGAGACATCTATCGTGCGTCATTTCCTCTTACTGTACTTGGATATGTTGTGGAGTCCGGTGGAACATTCAAGACCATAAAGACGATAAAGTGGGACATCTATGATTATTCAGCGACGGAAGAAGTAGAAGGCGCTGTGCTGATAAAGGCAATGGACGATATAACCGAGTAGTAGTCGAAGGAGGTGTAGGATGGCCAAGAGACCGGGGTTGGACCTGAGGGAGACGGATCTTTCGACTATTGTGCGAGGTGGTGCTACCTCGACTGGTGCACTGGTTCTATGGTCGAAGAGGGGACCCTTTGAGGAGAGAACACTCGTTGGGTCAACAAAGGAGTTCAGGGACAAGTTTGGTGCTGAGGAGCCCACGTTCTTCGGGCACTACACCGCCATCTCGTTCCTGGCACAGTCAGAGGCCCTGTACGTCTATCGTACATCCGATCCGACTGACCCCCCGAACTATGGTGGTGTGCTCTTGATGGATGAGAGTGCTACTGATGCGAACGAGGCATTGGCTGTAGGTGTACCCGACCCAACAGCCTACACCTTTGTTGGGGATGAGACTCTGCTGATCACAGGAGAGAACCCGGGTGACTGGAACAGCAGTATCAGAATCACCTGTGATGATGATGACGACGATTCTGAAGTCTTCATCCTGAGGATCTTCTACCCTGATGCGGCGGGGAACTACGCTCAGGTTGAGGAGGATTACAGGTGTAGTCGTGTTCGTCTCAAGAAAGACGGCTACGGGAAGTCGATGTATGTAGAAGACGTCATCAACGGTATGAGTGCGTACATCCGTGTCCAGGACAATACTGCTATTGCTGCTACTACGCTGCCGAAGGAGCAGACTACGGTGCTTCAGATGGAGTCAGGTGATAATGGAACAGCGCCTTCTGCTGCGAACATCGCTGCTGCTTGGGACACCGCTTTCAGCAACAAGCGTGAGGTGAGTGTACAGATACTCATGGCGGGTGGCTATTCTGGTGCAGCGGTGGGGAACAAGTTGTCTGAAATCTGTGGTAAGAGGCAAGACTGTGTTGCTATCCTGGATTCGCCCAACACAATACTTTCTGCGACGGCAATCGCTTGGAGAGATGCACTCAGCCTCACCGATCCGAGTTACTGCATGTCTTACTTCCCGTGGGCCAAAGACACGGACGAGACTAACGCCCTAGAGAACGTTGAACTACCTCCGAGCGGTTATGTTGGTGCCGTCTTCGCGAAGAATGACAAGGATCGAAACGTCTGGGATGCCCCTTACGGGAAAGAAATTGGTGTTATTCCAGTTACAGGTCTTACAGTAGATGTTACAGATGTAGAAATGGAAGCACTCGCCGTAGCAGAGATCAACGCGATTGTCAACTTCCCGGGTACAGGTACGGTGGTATGGGGTGGTCGGACACTACAGCCTACAGAGTCCGCGAGATCCTGGATCAATGTTAGACGACTTCTAAACTACTCAGAGCAGGCGAACATCGAGTTCCTTGAGACATTCATCGGGAAGAACAATACAGAGTTCCGAAGGCTCCAGGTGAAGCAGGGGCTCGAAGCGTTAAACCAGCCCCTTATCGGCGATGCCTTCTATGATGTGCTTGTCGTGTGTGATGGGACAAACAACACAGCAGCAGTGATCGACAGGGCAGAGTTGGCTGTAGACATCTATGTGCAGCCTGTCCGACCGATCAACAGGATCCAGTTCCAGGTAGTCATCACCCGAACTGGTGTAAGTCTAGTTGAGGTTGCAAGTGGAGCGACCGTCTAAGGTCGAGGGAGGGAATCATGGCAGTAGGAAGACTTGCCCAGGTTAGGTCAATCGCGGCTCCGGCGAAGGAGTTCCTGTGGGAGCTAGTGATTCCCCAGGTACCGGGAGCTGCTGCTGATGCTTCACTAGCATTGACTCTGCGGGCCAGGACTGCTGTAATCCCGGGAGAAGGAACTGCGAGTGTGACTTCGTGGTTCAAGGGTGTGCCGACAAAGCACCCGAGCCAGAAGACCTTCCCTGGAATTCTTCCGATGCGGTTTGAGGAGGGGTTGGATGCTACTGTTCTCAGTACGATCAAAGCCTGGAACAAGGCTTGGATTGATGCAGGAACAGGTGATGGTGAAGGTGAGGCTGCGGTGAAGACTGATGCACTTCTGAGGGTTCTAGACCACTCAGATGAAATAGTTACCACCATCCATCTCTACGGTGTATATCCTGAGACCGTTCCCGATGCCTCGTTGTCCTACGAGTCTTCAAACCTCTTGCATATCGACGTGAACTTCTCATATGACTACTGGGACTTGGAGTAGGTGAGAGTAAGATGAGGATGCTGTTAGATGAGTATAGTTTCAGTCCAGACTGCGAGGAACTTACTCGGGGAGCCTCTCAAGCAGCATAGCTGGGAGGTGGTGATCCCTGATCCTCCTCTACTCCTCCTCCCCTTCATGGTGGGTGTTTCTATTCGTGCGAGGGCAGTGAGTATTCCTGGGATGGGGAATGAGGCGTTCAAGACCTTCTTCGGTCCCTACGTCTATACTCATGTTGGGAAGAGAACCTATACGAGGCAGTTAAACAGTCGGTTTGAAGAGGGATACAACTGGCCGATACTCCCAGCATTTGCGCTCTGGAATGACTTCATGATGGGAGAGACTTCAGGTTCCGGAATGTCAGAGGAGGCACTGAAGGCGAATATCTGGGTGAGGTTACTCGGACCGAAGATGGAGCCTTCTGGTTTTCAACTTACACAAGCCATCCATCTCTACGGAGCGTTCCCTTTGAACACTCCAGATTCTCCCTTAGATTACTCGACAGGTTCACAAGTGTTTATAGACGTGTCATTCACATATGACTACTGGAGGTATGAGCTATGGCCCTTCTAAGGCAGTCGCTAACTTGGCCAATACATACTGCGCGTGGTCTGCACGCGACAGTTCAGAGGTCGTTCCTCTGGCAACTGTATCTGAATGATGAAAATGGAGCGTTGAGCTATAATATCATGCTACTTGGTCAGAGAGCGTCAATTCCTGGTATCGAGATAGACAGGATGACGTACTCAGTTGGTGGTCTGGAGAACTATGCTCTTGGAAAGTCTCGTCGAGGGGGGGTCGTTTCGCTCTCGCTTCTGGAGACAGAGGGGCTTGAGGTTGAAAGATTCTTTAGGGACTGGTTCAATGATGTTGACGTACCTGTAGTAGGAGAAGAGGGTCTTGTGTCTAGGGTGAGAACCCCGAAGGGTGATGGATCTGCGGGTAGCGGTCATGCACGTCGGGGGCTTTTTCAGCTGTTCACGAGGGCGAGAACAGTTTCCGCAGAGTTTGAGCTCCTACGTTTGATGCCTCTTCGGTTGGGGAAGCATCAATTCTCATATGAGGGGTCAGGGCCGATGATTCTTCCGGTTGAGTTGGTTTGTGATGAGGTTAGGAGGGTTGACTGATGGAGATGCGTGAGGTGAAAGAGAAGGTAACTCCAGAGTTTCTGAAGGGCGTGAAGGTAGGTCTGCCGTCAAGGGGTATTCCCTATCAAGAGATCATGAAGGGGGATGAAGTACTCATCCGACCTCCTAGTTTTGGTGAAGTAAAGTTCATCGCGCAGATGAACTCAAGTAGCTTCGAGGAGCATCTGACGACGATTCTCTCGAGGCTACTTCTAGAGCCGAAGATAGACCCCTGGCTTCTAACAAATGGGGATAGGTCCTTTCTTCACCTCTGGGTGAGGGCACAGATTGATCCGTTCTACTATCTACAGATCGTTTGTCCGGAGTGCTCTCACGTAGACCAGGAGTATCCTCTATCTCTCGATAGTATTCCTCTTATCGTCCTCAATCAAGACTACCAGGGGCCAGTAGAGTTGGAACTCCCTGTCTCAAAGAAGAAGGTAGTGGTGAGACTTGATACTGGACAGGATGAGAGAGAAGTTCAAGAGTGGGAAGAGAAGGGGCTCGATAAGTGGGCCTCGAGGGTCTCTTCCATCATAGTCAGTGCCGAGGGGAAGGCGTTGTCCTTCAAAGAAAGATACGATTGGTTGGACGATCCTGCCCTTCCCCCGTCGGATGGATTGTTCATACGTGAATTCTTGAGTTGGTGTTTCCACGGTCCGGACTACACTTCCTGTCCTTTGAAGTGTCGAAAGTGCGGTGAGGCGGGCAGCTTCCGCTTGCCCTTTCGACCGGAGTTCTATCTACCCACCGTACAGTATAAAGGAATTGTTAGAGATGCAGTTCACAGTTTCGCTGTTCGGGAAAGGTGCGTTCCCAGTCAGGCATCTGGAGGAGATGGAGATCGAAGAGTTCCTGTGGACCAGAAACAAAGTACATGAGATTCAGAGGAAGATCGACGAGATGTTGAAAAAGGGGAATCCGAATGGGTGAGTCATTTGCTTTGGGCAGGCAGAATGCCCGTGATATGTTGGAGCGTTCTGGCACAACTGATCCAGCTGCCCAGGCGATGGAGGAAGTTGCAGAGAATGTCAACAGCATGGATCAGGGTGTTCGCAAGATTCTTCTAGAGCTCAACCAACGTTTACAGAAGTTGTCTGACTCTGTAATAGCGTCTGGTTCATCTCGTTCACTCGGTGTGTTAGCAAAGGAAGCGGGGTCGAGTTTCGGTGAGGTGTATGCATCGACTGGTGGAGTCACAGGGGCGGATATAGAGAAACTCTCCCGGGACCTGTCAGCGGTGATGGCCGAAAGTGCCAAGGTAAGTGGTGATGCACCAGAAAGACTGAAAGAAGACATCAGTCAAGTTCGTGAGATTTCTGGAGAGTTTGCAAGAAATCTAGTTGAACTTGTTGCGGCGGTTGAAACTCAAACAGAAGTGGTAGAAGACGCAGCTAGTGATCAGAAAGAGCCAGTTGAGGCGCTTGTTAGTCCAGCTAGACGACCAGGCGTGACTCCTGATATAGTAACTGCACCCACAGCTCGTGCAGCCCAGGAGGAAGCTCGTGGCATATCACGTCGTGAGCAGCGGGAGGAGAAGGAGAAGGAAGGGAAGTCTCAGAAGAAGGAATTCAAGAGTCTTGGGGGTATGATAGTTTCGGGGTTTGAAAAGGTTATAAAGACGTTCATGCCGGATCCGATGATGCAGGTGGGGATGATTGTTGGTGCTCTATACTCGGTCAAAGATGAGCTACTCCAAGGTCTTCAGCTTGTGGGGGACTATGCACAGGATAGTTTGACTTGGGTGAAGAACACTTGGCGAAAGTGGCCGAAGATGCTACTCGATTTAGGTACTGATGTTGGTGTGAAGATGGTGGAAGGTGCTGAGTGGCTCTGGAAACGGATGTCTATCATCAAAAAGTGGTTGCTGGCCCCTGCTAAGTGGGTGGCTTCCAAGATTATTGAGCTGCCGTCTGCTCTTATGAATGCGTGGTCCTCGAAGCGTGCAGCTGAGTCGGTGAAGAAGGGGTTAGTTGGCGCCAGGGGGGGCCAAGCAGCCGCAGTTCCCGCGGGGGCTCCGAAGAAGATATTTGAGCAGGCGATGAGGGTTGGTATGAACCCTGAGATGGCACATATGTATGCCACTTTCGCCGAGAAAGATCCTCAAATAGCAGAAGAGGCCCTTAGGGAGTTTAGTATAGCTCTTCGAAAAGGGGCCAGGCAGCATGTAGCACACAAAGAGGCGGTGAGTTTTGCACGTGAGCGTCTAGCTGAATTACCCCAAGCTCAAGCAAGTGGGGAGGCTGCTCGCCAACTCACTATAGCTTCAGAGCAAGAGACTCAGACAGGTGTTATGGCATCTACTGCTGCAATGGCAGGTCAAGGGGCAGCTGAGATGGTAGGTCTTCTGGGTAGGATTGTTGGTCTCTTACAGAAACAAGACCAGAAAGATCAGGGTGGTCAAGAGGCACCCTCGTCATTTGATAGTATTGGTGGAACGGACGATCAAGGTATGCTACTATCTGGTGCAGGACTTGCTGGTGGGGGGATACTGTAGATGCCTCTTCCACAGACAGATATTCTTGATCCGTGGCCAGATGTAGCGAATCGTCACAAGGTTCGGATCTACTCGACTGCGTTTGGTGGGGTAACGGGACTCCTACCGGAGCAATTCACCCAAAGTTTCTCCAACCAGTTCGTAGCCCCGTTTGCTACTGTTCTAACTTCGTTCAACATTGGTGTAATCTCCGCTCAAGAGCTTCTCGCGAAGGGTGGAAAGGTTGACTTTTCCGCGGTGTTCAAAGAGCTCACGAACCAGATTTGGACGGGCACATCACCCCTCTCGACTACGCTACGCTTGAGATATGTAGCGAGAAAGAGTGCACTTGATGATGTGATGAGACCTGTACAGCGTCTTATTCGGATGTCAGCCGGTACTGTTGCGGGGAGTGAGGGGCTAGAGACAGCTACTCGGGCTGTAAGCGTTACACTACTGAAGCCCCCTGTACCACTTCTGATAGAGTTAGGGTATGTTCTGAGATTGAAGATGGCTTTGATTATCTCACATTCAGTTGTTTGGACGAATATCAACGACGAGAATGGTATACCTGTAACCGCAGAGGTTCAACTTGGGATCAAGACTAAGAGGGCGTTTGTTGTAGATGACACGGAGGTCGAGATGAATATAGGTGGTTTCAAGAAGGAGTTAGGATGATATGAAGGTTACACAGAATAGACTTGATTTGATGGATACTGTCACGATTGACGATATAGTGGAGAAGGATCCTCTGACTATGAATATGAGGGACTTCACTACTGTTAGGGAGATTCTACAGCATCGCGTTATTCAATCAGAGGTACCTCGGCCTGACTTGATGGCCTTTCTAGCGTATAATTCTGTTGGACTCTGGTGGTTTCTCTTGTCTGTGAACGGTGTGATAGATCCGTATTCAACTCCAGAGTCTACACTACTAACTGTTCCAAGCTTGTTGGACTACTTCGACTGGTATCGGGAGCAGAGGGGGACGACGTAATGTTTGGTGTTGCGGGTGATTTTCAGGTTGACATCAAAGTAAATGGAGTCACCTATCCTGTAGGAGAAGGTCGGTTGAAGAAACTCCGATTCCACGAGTCTTCTACTTATATGTCTCCGATGGCGGAGATAGGTATTGACGATCGCTTGAACTTCTTGGTCGAGCTGATACCGATGGTTGGGACTGAAGTGTTCAAGATTAGTATTGGAGATTCTGGAGATAGGATCATCGAGCATGAGTTCCGCCTCTTCAAGGCGAGGGCAGAGAGGTTTGGGTCGGATAGTCATCTTGTGAAACTCTACTTGTTATCCAATGTCAGTAGGGGTCTCTTCACTCCTGGTAGGTATGAGGGCTATGCAAAGCAGCGGATTTCAAAGGTGGTGAGTACTATCGCAGATACTCTGGGGTTGGGAAAGATGGTTGAGGACACGAAGGAAACCTATAACCTATTCTGTCCTGGGTGGACCTATGCGCAGTTCCTCGCGTGGTTGGCGAATAGGGCGAGGTCGAGGGGTCATAATACGACAGGCTTTCTGTACTTTGTTGGTCTAGAGAACAAGTTGCATTTCTACTCCTCAGAGTTCGTGAAGAACAAGACTCCAGTAGTGAACCTCGTTCGGAAGGACCCAACTAAAGGAACAGAGTACGCTGAGAACGATGTTGAGTTCCACAGTTATCGTGTTTATATGAATCCATGGTTGATGGGTGGTCAAGGTGGATATGGTCTGACCTCATCATACTTTGACTTTGAGTCTGGTGACTTCACAGGCCAAAGGATGACGGTTGACGGGTCGGTAGGTGTGACTGAGAGTGGTGCTGATGATGGCTTTACAGACTATTCAGAGCCCGCTGTTCTTGGAACTTCACTACAAGGTCTTTCGGATGATCTTTCGCTGCTGTCGAGTGACCTCGACCCTAAGGCGGTGGTGATGAACCAGGGTCTTGCTATTGGGGCAAAGGACGTGTTGTTGAAGAAAGCAGAAGCTGAATCTAGATTGCAACGTACAGTGAACTCGATGGTGAAGATGGAGGTTGTTCTGGATGGGGATATGCGGATTCGAGCGGGAGAACTGGTGACTGTTTCTGTTGGGTCACCCCACCCCCAGAATATCACCAACCAAGTGTATTCTGGGAAGTGGGTAGTAGAACGCGTTACTCATCAGTTGATTCCCCAGTTTCTGACTAAGGCCTTACTATTCAGGCCGGGTGTTGGGGGATCTGATGATCCGAACCTAGTAGTACCACCAGGAGGGGTGATTAGATAGCAATGTGGAACTGGCCTGAAGACATGAAGCCTCCACAGAGGACCTTTCCCTCGATCTATCTCGCTGAGGTGATCAACAACACCGATCCGGATGATAGTGCTTCCGGGCGTGTTCAGGTGCGTGTGTGGCCGATGATGTTAGAGTTGCCTACAGCGGTTCTACCATGGGCAGCCCCCGCGTTCTCGCTCTTTGAGGGGGGCGCTTCTGGCATTGGGGCGTTCACAGTACCGGAGATGAACTCTCGCGTGTATCTGTTCTTCGCTGCGGGTGATATCAGAAGCCCAGTCTACTTCGCAGCAGCCCCAGGGAAGTCGGATGGACCAGCAGGACGAAAGCCTAATCTGAAGATTTGGAAGAGTCGGTCGGGGCATGTGATAGAGATAGATGATACTTCTGGTGAAGAGAGGATTGTGATCACCCACAGAGGTGGGCTAGCTAGTATAGAGATAGATAGTGCCGGGAAAGTGATAGTGACCGGTGCGACTGATATTGAACTTGCGGGGGGAGGTCTTCCCGCAACAGGAAAACTTGTCACGACGTTGCATGCGTGTGCGTTTACTGGGGGTCCCCACCCAGCTGGTTCGACAAACGTGAAAGCGAGCTTGTAGGTGGCAGCCTGGCAAGATGCACGAGACTTAGTCATCGCTGATTTGGTGGCACTTGGGGGAGTGATCCCTCCAGTTCTTCCCCCTCCAGCTGTTCCCACTCCTACGAACTATGACTTTATTGATAGACTATCCGAGTATCTATATGGGATGGGGGCTCTCGCCAATCTTGATGATCTTCTTGATGTAGTCATTACTGCTCCGGCTGACAATGAGGTTTTGGCCTATGATAATGCTTCTGGGAAGTGGATCAATCAGACAGCAGCGGAGGCGGGTCTGGCACCCATCGCGGGAACGGCGAGCGTGACTGGTCTTTGGACCTTCAACCGTAGTCCGAATGCTCCGTTCGCAGTAGAGGCTGGGTCTGCCGTCGTACCGAATTTGGATGCCGACAAGGTAGATAGCTATCATCACGACCAGAGTCTGCTGATCGCGGCAAGTCCGACGTTTGCAAATCTGGCGATCACTGGTACAGGCAAGACCACGTACGGCGGCGCAAACAGCTACATTCAAGAGACCGCAGGGCCGGTGCTGTCCTACGTTACAGACGGTCGCCATGAGTTCACTGGTGGTCCAGTGTACGTGGGGGCGGGCACACCGGGGGTTGCCGTGGCGGCTGACGATCTCTACGTGACAGACAAACTGGAAGTGGACGGCGCTGTTGTTGTTCACTCCGGCAGCTTGACGGTTGCGAATCTGACCGCGGCTGGCTCTTCGAGTATTGAGGTTGGTACGGGAGGTTCGGGTAGCCGTTACAGCCTCATAGACATCGTTTCTGATAACACGTATACCGACTACGGCGACCGCATCATCCGGGATGCCACGGGCGTGAACGCTAATACCGGGTGGATTCACCGTGGTGGAGGTAGCGTGATGATCATGTTCCGGGAGGGTGGGGGCGGGTTCCGCGTTGGCACTACGAATGCTGACACGCCAGTAATTGGCGTGACCTGGGCCAGGATCGACAGCAATGGCCTCACCCTCGCTAGCAACATCATCTTGCCCGAAGATGGCTCCATAGGTGTGGCGACCGGCGAGCGCCTGATCTTCGACGGCACCGGCGACTTCATCAAGGTCACTAGTTCGCACCTTCGTCTCGACTCGATGAACCAGGTCCAATTCGGCGGCCCAGACAGCTATCTTTATGAGGCCGCAGGCCCGGTGATGAAGTACGTTACAGATGGGTATCATTCCTTCTCGGGTGGGGACGTAAACCTAGATGGTGTAGTCTTGAAGGTTAGCAACACACAAGTAGTTGGTGCTCAACAGGTAGCTGAGGCTGATATTGTAGGTACTGCGGGGGTTGATTCAGATGGGACTTGTCGATTGAAGGTGAATGCACTGTTGGCGAAGTTGAGGGCGCACGGGTTGATTGATACATAGGTGCTTGTTACTAGGAGAGGGGTTGATGATGCCTGTGAAGTGGATTCCGGCCGTGGACTTCTGGGAGCTCGAGGCGTTGAACGAGGCGGGTGCGGAGGCAATAAAGGAGGGTGTGGTCTGGCGGCGGGGTTATGTGAAGGGGCATGGGCTCTACCTAGATGACGTGAACTTTGTCTCTGGGTTGGTGACCGTGCTCCTTCCTGATGGGACTAGAAGGCCCGTTCGCCACATTCCTCAAGAGGATATTGATGAGGCAGATGGGTTTCTACAAAAGGTGGATGAGGCGAACGTGAAACTAAAGGAGAGGATACGCTTTCTGGCAAAGCGATATGGGGCACTACCACATCAGATTGATGTACTGACGGGGGCGATTTTGGTTCTGGAAGGAGAAGTCGCTGAGCCCGTTGATGGTCAGAGTGCTACACTTGAGCTACCTATGGTGAAGGCGGAGTTAGATGGCTAAAGAGCCTCTATTCTCTGATATTGATCCGGAGTTGAAGAAGGATCAACAGGGTAACATACTTATGGTTGAGGATACTGATGCTATCAACGCATCACTCGAGAACATCTTTATGATCTCTCCGGGTGAGATGGTGATGGATCCACTCTTTGGTGCTGAGTTGTCGAAGTTGGTAGGTGCTAGAATAAACGATAACTCAGCAGCATTCATTCGGATGTTGGTTTCAAAGGCACTGGATTCAGAGTTACGGGTTCGAACAGAACGATTAGACGTAACTCCGAAACCTGATGATGGCGCGTTTCTGGTGGTGCTGCACTACCGCTTGAACGTGAACTACATACAGGGGGTCTTCGAGCGCCTAGTGGTATTGGAGTAAGGCATGCCAACTGATAGCCTTGACTATTCGGGTTATGACTTTGATACCGCGTTGACCCAGCTTGAGGAGAAGCTCGCTCTGCTGGATGCGTGGAAAGACCGAGGACAGTCCGCTACTGGGCAGATTCTCACCCGACTTATCGCTTATCTGATTGATATGGATGGTTACAAGATAGATCGTAGGGCTGAGGAACAGTACATCAACTTCGCAAGGCTTCGGTCTTCA
>SDBT01010290.1_pt1 | contig 15111 bp, 11 predicted proteins | sample 2277101 | NCBI WGS metagenome assembly SDBT01 (sample SAMN10404973, study PRJNA504765) | marine sediment metagenome | isolation source: marine sediment core GS10_PC15, 103 cmbsf | place: Arctic Ocean: Southern Knipovich Ridge | collected 2010 | reverse complement strand
GACATCAGGAAGTTAGCATCTATCATCAACTGGACATCTGGGCCTACAGCCTCTCGCACTGCCCTCACCCGGGCGGCATCCTCCTCCGGATCTTGAGAATTGCCTATCACGCCTACTACCATTTTCAGCTTGTCCTGCCCTTGTCCTACCCAGTATTTCGCCGCTTCCGCCAGCTGTTCACGATTGTAGGCCATCCCACCAAAGGTAATGTAGGCTGGCACAGAGTTCTGAGCTCCACCCAGCAAGCGCCATACCGCCTGGCCCCAGGCTTTGCCTTTGATATCCCATAGGGCGATATCGATCGCGCTCATGGCATCGCTCCACACACCGGTTTGGACCCTTGGGTTGAATGTCCGCAACATATGGTTCCAGATGAGCTCAGTCAGCATCGGGTCTTGACCTGTTAGAAAAGGCGCGGCCTGTCGATTTATAAATTCCACAACCGACCAGGGCAGAATACCCGGGTCCCCCACTCCATAGCCAATAATTCCGTCGTCTGTTTCAACCTCCACTATGATCACTCTGGTATGTGTTGGTCTTTTCAGCAATGGAGGGGGAGGAATAGGAATGTTAGTCAGGTAATTAGCTTCTACACGCTTGATCTGCACTAGTAAATCTCCTTCGATTAAGTTGTGTATACCGGGTAATGTCCTCGGCTCCATATAAAATGTTCCCGGAGTAAGGATCTCCCTCAGTTCCCAATTTTAGACTATCACCAGCTCCTTTTCAAGAGTATGTACTCGTTCATATGATTAGTAACACTATTATAGTGTCACCTATTTATCTGAACTAGCTCACCAACGTAGCAAGCTGAAAGTGAACAGTTTAAATTGGGTATCCACTGGCTATAGAACTTGAGAAGCTAAGGGCACAAAACGACTATGATTTGTATCTGTGACGGATACTTCTTCTACAAGTCTGTCTTCGAACAACCAAGCATTTGAGCCCCTCCAACATGGAGGCAGTTCTTCATCTACTGTTGGTTCAGGTCCAGCTACAGATCGGTTACCCTTTACCTAAGCTAAAAGTATAACTTTCTCCCGTCAGTAGTTGGCTTTCCCAGAGAAAAACAGAATAATGGGGTGAGGTACACCTACAGAGGATCTCACCAAGCAAGGCAAAATAAATTGCCATGCTGAAAATGCCTTTGAATGAGATTTCCAAGAAGATGGTGCTCTACCTTTATACTTCGCGGAGTTTTGCATGGAGATTGATACAGTGGATGATTTGGCGAAAGCGAGAAACCGATGCAAAATGGGGGTGAAAAAACTGAAAAAGATGGGTATAATGATGGTGAGAATCTAAGTGAGTAGCCAGGAAGGACATTTACCCCGTGGTAGGAGGTCTTAGCGTTGAAGTAGCTATGGTTAAAGGCTTGCTGAGAGTAGAGGGAGAATGAATAGCAAAAAAGTAATCGTGACCGGCGGAGCTGGCTTTATCGGCTCGCACCTTGCTGAGGAGCTGGCAGGGAGAGATTATCAACTCATTATCCTTGATAACCTATCCACAGGGAAGATGGAAAACATAGAACAGCTACTAAAGAGAGATAATGTGAGGTTTGTTCAAGGGAGCGTTACCAACCTTCACCTGCTCCAAGGACTTTTCCAAAATGTTGACTATGTTTTTCACCAGGCAGCTATCCCTAGTGTTCCCCGTAGTATAAGGAACCCCCGAGCTTCCCATAGTGTAAATATCACGGGGACGCTGAATGTGCTTTTGGCTGCTAGAGATAGTGGTGTCAAGAAAGTGATCTATGCCTCATCCTCCTCAATCTATGGGGATACTCCCACCTTGCCTAAGATTGAAGACATGGCACCTAATCCTCAATCCCCCTATGCCTTAACCAAACTGGTGGGCGAATACTATTGCAATATCTTCCATCAAATCTACGAACTGCCAACTATTTGCCTCCGGTATTTCAACGTGTATGGGCCGAGACAGGATTCAAACTCTCAATATGCAGCTGTCATCCCCCTATTTGTAGCACGAGTCTCGCAAAACAAACCTCCCATTATTTACGGAGATGGTGAGCAGACTAGAGACTTCACTTCTATCAAGGATGTAGTTAGAGCTAATATCTTGGCCGCAGAAGGTGATGTTTGCGGCATATTTAATATTGGGGTGGGAAAGAGCATCAGTATAAATGAACTGGCTGAGCTTATTACCAAACTTATGGGGGGCAATATTAAGCCAATTTGCCAAGAACCAAGACCAGGGGACGTAAGATATAGCCTAGCGGATATCACCAGAGCCAAAACCTTTGGCTATGTTCCCAAGCATGACCTAGAAGAGGGGTTAAGAGAGACTATTAAGAATTTCGGAAATGAAACATGACTTGAAAGACGCGGTGGTCTGTGCTGTTAGCTCAGGTTATGTTGGCTTGCCGCTGGCTCGGACATTTGCTAGAAGTTTGAAGGTGATCGGGTTTGATACCAACAGCGAGCTGATAAGAGGGATGAACCTCTGTAGCAACAGTCAAAACCTCGTTGTTATCGATAACCCTCAGTAGATAAAGCAGAACTACCAAGAAAGGAGAGAGCAACTCAGGGCTAAAAGCTGCAAGCCTACTATCGCAAAGCTTTACCTTCAACTCACCCCGAATTCCAGAGATGTCTTCCGCTTACAACTGCTTTCTTTAAAATGGATTTTTGCCAGGTTTAAAAGTAATCCCCCAACCACGATTGCTAAGTCACGATTGCTAAGTGAGCTAGTTCAGATAGGTTGGTTGCACTGAGGCTTAAGATTTGCTAAAATGGCTCAACTATGTGGGCCGTTAGCTCAGTTGGTAGAGCACCTGACTTTTAATCAGGGTGTCACAGGTTCGAGACCTGTACGGCCTACCAAAGCTGGAAAACCGCCACCTGCCGAGGGGTTTTGAAACGAATCAGGGTGTCAAGTCACTAGGTCAACCGACACCCTGATTTTACAGTATATTTAGAAAGATAATAATGCCACTCATAAATTGATATAAGAATCTTAGCAAGAAAAGACCTTGGAGGTATTAGTTTTAACTTAAATCCTCTATCAGTTCAGAGCTTCTTTACCGGAAATGCTTACGATTCTTGAGGAAACAAAGATATTGATAGAGCAACGGAGAAGGGAATATGATCAGATATGACCTCATAGCACGCTGAATTACCGCCCACCTACTCCTGAGGCTATTGTACCGGTAACTCTAATTTAACAAGTAGTATCTTTTTTTGAGGGGAAGGTCACAGGTAGTTACGGCATTTGTAATTGATGGTGTGTCAAATCCCTTCAACTTTTCCAGTATTTCTTGCTCTGATAACTCTGATAGTTTAGCCCTCTTTCACTAAATTAACTTTAGGTTTAACTGTTTTATTTACTACGTTCTTGGGCCACCGTCCACTGAGAACCCTGGCCGCTTCCTGCCCCACGATTATCTTACTCAGCCTAAAAGAGGCGTCAGAATAACCAGCAGAGTGGGGAGTAACCACAACATTGTCCATCTTAAGCAGCGGGTTATCTGGGTCAACAGGCTCCTTTTCGAAGACATCCAGCCCAGCGCCTGCGATCCACTTTTCCTGCAGAGCCTTAATGAGGGCTGGCTCATCGACTACTTGACCTCGAGACGTATTGATGAAATAGGCGGTTGGTTTCATCTGTTTAAATTCCTTCTCTCCCATTAGATGCCGGGTCTTCTCGTTTAGGAGAGTGTGAGCAGAGACGAAATCCGATTCCTTGAGTAATTCAGGTAGACTAACCAGGGTTATCCCTTGCTCCTTGGCCAGGGATTTATCTATATAAGGGTCGTAGCCTAATATCTTTAAACTAAAGCACTGTGCCTTCCTGCCCGTCATTTGTCCGAGGCTACCGCAGCCTACCAGCCCTAGAGTTTGTCCATGAATTGATACCATCGGCTCCTGAGCTTGCTTGCATTCAGCCCAGCGACCCTGCTTTGTGCCGTTATTAAGATAAACCAGCTTTTTAGCACAGGCAAGAAGCAAGGTAATAGCATGGTTAGAGACCTCCTCAGCGAGCCACTGAGGGGCGGGACAATTGGTCACGATGATGTTATTATCGGTGGCAGCGTCGACATCAATCCTATCATAACCAACACTGCCGAAGATGATTGCCTTGCATTTTGGTAACGCCTCCATAATCCGGCGTGTTATCTGAGCTCCCCCCATTAGGATAACATCCGCATCCTTAGCTACTTCAATTACCTCATCCTCGGTGACACAAACAGCGTTCACTAACTCAGCATTTACCTTGGCTAGTTCCTTGGCTGTTTCTACCATAGGGGGAAAACTGCCACGCCTTCCGCCCATCCGCACTACTTTGAATTGCTTTTCCATTAATTTGTTCTCCTTCTCTAATTTATCCTTAATCTTATTATGGAAGTGTGAGGAAGCGTTGTCAATATTACGAATTACTTTTAATAGAATGGGGAAAGATTAACTTGTGAGAGTGTCCCTTCTCCAATGAATAGTCCGCCTCACAAGTTAGTGTTACCGGTACGACCGCTTCAGAAGCGGGCGGTCGATAGTAGATTAAGTTACCGGCCACCTGCTCCTGAGGCTAGAATTCCGGTAACTCTAACTTAAAGAGTGGTATCCTTTATGGGGGCAAGTCAAGGTTACGCTCGATGCATTCTTCCCGCTTCAACCAGCTGAAAAACGACTTTAACGTGCAGACATAACCCTGAACAGTGGATTAGGATAATGGTCTTCTCGTATGTGGTGTTTTAGCTTCTTGCTGCAGGGAAAGGATATATTTCCTGATGTGGTCTTTGTTGATCCTTTTTACTTCGGTGGGGCAGTTATTACGCTTGAGGTATTGATGGAACCTATCAAGAAAGCAGGTATACCATTCAATAGTCTTTGGACTCTTGTTTTCGGTCTGGCATGATAATTTGAATCCCTGGATCGAATTTTGCAGGTCTAAAATGCTGTTCATTTCACCGGCCTCCTTATAAGATCAGGTTGACAATTCTGTTGAGGCCAATAAAAATCGGCCTAAAATGAGGCCGATTCCAGCATTTTTAGCTACGCTTTTCAGTTTTTGGTAGGCCGTACAGGTCTCGAATCTATGACACCCTGATTAAAAGTAAGAAGCCTGATGTGCCACCTCGTCTCTCCAGATAGTATTTAGTATTTTCCTACCTGCCAGCGATGAGGATTTCGTATCTGGGAGTGCCATCAAATACCGTGTAATGCTAAACAATTTGTCGACAAAATGTCGGCAGAATTCTACCTGCAATTGTGACCTGCAGGGTGCTACAATAGTCAGTGTTGATCAAACGCTTGTTATAGGAAGGATTTATTATTGTCATCAATTTTCCGAATTAAGGATAGGATGTTCTACGGTTGGGTGGTAGTGGTATCTATTATTGCCAGTAGTTTCATTATGATGGGGGTTAATTCCTCATTTGGTGTCTTTTTCAAATCTTTGGAGGGCACTTTCAACCTGACTCGGGCAACAACGTCAGCGATCCTCTCCAGTCGTATGGCTTTTAGCTCCGTCTTTGCTTTTTTGGGTGGTTGGGCTATTGACCGTTACGGACCAAGGATCGTCTTTTCTATTATGGGCTTCTTTATTGGCCTTAGCCTGATATTGACTGGCCAGACCACATCTGCCTGGCAGTTATTCATAACCTATGGCCTATTACTAGCCATAGGAATTGGAGCTTCTTACGTAGTGATGACATCAACGATACTTCGATGGTTTGATCGAAAGCGGGGGTTAGCTCTCGGCATCGCTGGCTCAGGAAGTGGTCTAGGAATAGCTTTTGTAGCGCCGTTTTCCGCTTTTCTAATAGACAGCTTTGAATGGCGTAACGCATTAATGATACTGGGAGGGATTGCATGGCTGGTTATACTACCAGTTTCCCAACTTTTAAAAAAAGACCCATACGAGATTGGTGCTTTACCAGACGGAACTACGCCAGGTTACCAAACCATCGAGGTTGAGCAAGGTACCACCTCTCCACAAAAGATTCCCCTACTTCGGATGTTTCGGACAACGAGCTTCTGGTCTTTCCTGTCTATCTGGATGCTGATGGCTTTTAGTACGGTTTTCGTGATGGTCCATATTGTTCCTCACGCTATCGATCTAGGCTTTTCGGCTATTGAGTCGGCAACAATCCTTAGCTTATCGGGTATAACTATGATCGCAGGCAGATTGATTGCCGGCGTCATCACAGACAAATTAAGTGCCAAAGTAGTTGCGATTATCTGTTCTTTGCTCCAAGTTGCCGCATTTCTATGGTTGGTCTGGGTACAGGAGTTGTGGATGCTTTACCTTTTCGGACTTGTTCATGGTTTCACTATTGGGGGATTCGGTACCGCAATCACTGTACTTATTGGTGGGACCTTTAGTTTGGATAATATCGGCAAGATTCTGGGAGTGCTCGAGATCGGTATTTTTATTGGAGCAGCTATCGGTCCGTTCCTCGGTGGACTCATTTTTGATGCCAGCAGCAGCTATACTTTGGCTTTTTTGATTATGGCTGGTGTGGGGTTGGCCAGAACCCTGGTGGTGGCTCTAATCACGCGAGACAAAAAGAAGTATTGAAGGTAATAGACGACAGTTATTACTCATTATTACCTCTATACATTAAGTTGATTTAAGGACAAAGAATCGTTCCTTTTTGCACATTTTCTACCGAAGTCATATAATGAAGAAAGTCAGCTTGAATTCATAGCTATTGGCCGTATTACTCGACTTTCCTCATTATATCTCTAAGGTTAAAATTATCAAGAGGTTAAATCTCCGTCCGTATCTTTCAGGATTATTACTTCTCTTTGTCTTTGCACATTTCAGCCATCACGTAGTTGGTGCCATGCTAAGGCCACTGATGCCGATGATACGTAACGACTTCAGGCTTAGCTATACTCAGTCCGGCTGGATGATATCGGCATTCTCCATAGCTAGCGGTTTCAGCCAGTTACTCTCTGGCTGGTTAGCTGATCGTTTGGGGACACGGTTGATAATTCTAATGAGTGTCACTGGTGTAGCTATAGCAGGGATTTTGATTGGTCTCACTTACTCTTATGTAGCTCTGATTACTTTTCTAGTACTTGCCGGATTAATAGGGGGTGGCTATCACCCGGCATCCGGAGCTGTCATTTCATCATCTTTGCCGTCGGAGTATCGGGGGCGGGCATTTGGAGTTCACTTCATCGGTGGTACTTCGGCTTTCTGGATAGTACCACTCTTGGCCGCTCCAATTGCTGTGGCTTTGGGCTGGCGCGGCTCATTTTTGACACTGTCAATACCGACTGCCGTCATTGGCGTCTTACTTTATATTCTAATCGGCTCGCGGATGAAGTCTCAAGTTAGTGAACATCAGGAGATTAATAATGAGGCCACTGCGGAAACTACTCACATTCCTTGGAAGAAGTTAGTGCCTGTTATTCTCATAAGTGTTACCGCCGGTACTATGGCTCAGTCCGTATCAGCCTACCTCTCGCTCTACGCCGTTGACAACTTGGGCGTTTCTGAAGCAGTAGCCGCCATGCTCATGGCTATTACTCCGGCCGTTGGTTTTATTGCCGCACCAGTGGGAGGTTATCTCTCCGACCGATTCGGTAGTATCACTGTGTTATTGGTAGTCAGTTTCTTAACTATACCGTTTATCTATTTACTTGGGATGGCATCTAATACCACTACCCTTATTGTTATAATGGTAGCTATTGGCAGTGTCAGCACCATGCGCATGCCTACCTCAGAGAGCTATATCACTGGGAATACGCCAAAGCGCCGCCGTGCTACCATACTTGGGTTATATTTCTTTGCCGGTACTGAGGCCTCTGGACTGTTGACACCAGTAATAGGTAGTCTCATCGATCGAGTTGGTTTCCAGTCTACTTTTACCATTGCCAGCGCCGTGATGGGTATAGTAGTGGTAGTGTGCTCTCTCTTTCTCTGGAGAAATAGAATATAAAAGAAATATATCCCTATACATTATTTCTACATTTATCAGGCACAAAACATGTTTAATAATTGAGGTACTTTTGTTTATTCAGAATCGTTCCTTTTTTAAATTGACAATCCATTTGAGTAATCTTATAGTATTCTGAGGTTTGTATGGCCGTATTTCCGTTGATGGAGGTAAACTAAATGAAAATGAGCTAATCCCGCTATGTTTAGACCAGGGAGTGGGAATCCTAGTCTATAGTCCATTAGGTGGAGGCTTTCTCACCGGTAAATACCAGCGAGGACAACCTTGACCTAAGGGTACCCGTCTCGACGACCCTATGATTGCCTTACCATTCGACGAGGGAAAACGATTTGACATTGTGGAGCAACTGACTCGAATCGCTAAAAAACACAACGCTACTGTTGCACAAGCAGCGCTAAATTACCTGCTTTGTAAACCAGGAATAACCTCAGTAATCATTGGCGCGAGGACACGTGAACAGTTTGCCGATAATCTTAGGACGACTGATTGGGAGATGGCAACAGAAGAAGTCGCTAGACTGGATGAGCTAACTCAACCCACACCTATCTATCCATACCGATTCCTAGCACAGAACCCACATGGCCGATGAGTGAAGGTAGCAATAAGTAGTTGTACAAATGTCAAACCATCGATCGCCGATCTTATTGCGGCATATAAAAGCTTTGATTATCCTGACTGAGGGCATCGCCTAAAGACAGGCAGAAGCAACACAACGAACATAACCCTCCAATATTTCACTAATAGGAGCTGAGTAAAATGAAGTCGAGGATTGTACTTACCAAAGGTGAAAATCGGTCACGGAATATTGATACGGCTTTACGGCTAATCGAGAACGAAATTGACCTTGAAGGTAAGCAAGAACTGTTCATTAAGGTAAACTTCGTCTCAACGAAAAATCAACTAGCGGCAACCCATGTTAAGGCAGTACGTCCGTTGCTTAAATTCCTGCGGGAACGCTACCATGGAACAATCACCATTGGAGAGTCAACGCTTGGCTCGGCCGATGTGGGATATGAAAAATTCGAATACCTGGACCTAGTCAAGGAATTTGGGGTTAATCTGGTTGACCTTAATAAAGGTGAGTGGGAGCTTATTGAGCTGTACGATTCAGCGCTGCGTCCAATGAAATTACATTTTGCCAGGCAAGTAATTGACAGCGATTATCGCATCGTCATTGGGCCAGCCAAAACACATGATACCGTCGTTACCACATTATCTATCAAGAATCTGGCTATGGGAGGTTTAAGCTTTATTCACGGAGATAAACGGCGTATGCACCAAGGGTATCCTGCACATAACCTAAACCTGTACCTTTTAGCTGCGGCATACCCACCACATCTTAGTATAATTGACGGTTTCATCGGCATGGAGGGTAATGGTCCTGTCTCTGGAGACCCGGTTGAGTGGGGAGTTGTGGTTACCAGCTGTGACCCTGTGGCTGCCGATTGCTTAGCAGCACAGCTGATGGGCTTTGAAGTCTCAGACATAGGGTATCTGTGGTATTGTCAGAGGAAAGGTCTTGGTGTCGGTGATATGTGTGATATGGATATTCTGGGAGCAAATCCAAAGGACTGCTACCACAGATTTCGACCTCATTCAACTTATGAAGAGCAGAAGCACTGGCGCGACGAGAGAATTAGCAAACTACTGAAAGTATAATGCAAATTATGTATATTCGCTTATGCGAATATGGTATTTTATCATGTCATCTTTTTTCTTGGTTCAAGTAACCTGTGGATAGTAAAATATAAGAAGATGCTTAGTATATTGACGCAAACTAAGAGTGCAACCCAGGTTCTAAGCAAACTGGAAGTTTGACCGAAAGGCTACACGAATTGACGTTAAGTTATGTAGTTGAACAAAAGTCCGTTCTGTCACATACCACAGCGCTTGAATATGACCTGCCCCCATTAAATGGTCCACTTGTTAAGCTAGAGTTACCGGCATAATAGTCTCTGGAGCAGGTGGACTATATTTGAGTGCACTGTGCAGTCGGATTTAATTATACTCCTTCCTCCACTGCTACCGTCTTAATGGTAGTTGAAATACTCAATGAAAGCTTTTATCGTTTCCTTCAGTGCTCTCGGCATCTCGTAGGGTGCGAGGTTAATCTTCCAATTGATGGTGGGGTTGTATTCTCTAATCCTACTTATATGATGCCACAGTCTCCCCTCCTTACTGATCGGAATAGTATTCGACTTTCATATAATTATGCCGCAAAGGCTGAACAGTGTATAGTCATCTGCTTAAGCTAAAAGTGAGAGCTGTTGGCAATGACCTCCTTCACCTTCATTGCCATGGCAAGGAGGGGGATGAGTGGCAAAGACTCCTGTCCCAGATAAGAGAGGCACTACTGGTCGATATCAAAGGTTTGGGGCCTAACGATCACATCTTCCGGAGGCAGCGGGGCTTAATGTCCAACAACGATATATAACGGTATCTATCATATGGTTAAAGGGTTTCTTACTCGCGGTAGTGTGTGTGGTTCACCCCATACACTACGCCGTGGCTATGGCACAGCATTAGCTTTACAGGGGTGTAATGCCCATAAAATCATGGCGCTGATGAGACACAAGACACTGAAAGAGTCAACTCGTTAGATCCGCATGGCGGATACACAAGGCTGAGAGTCAAAGGCAGTACTGTCCATTGGGGATAGTCAAGAACTCGCAACAAAAAGCCCCTTTTGTTCAGTGTAGAACATTTCGTCATTTTGTTGACTGATTACATTGAGTTGCCTAAATAAAACGTGATGCACTACCGGAAATTGGGTAGTGTATCACGTTGAAATTAAACTAACGATTTCTTCTATTGTCCAGACATGGTCGCTAACCCCTGCTGCCATTGCTGGTGTTGTAGGATAGGGATTAGCTAGTGTCTTATGCGGTCTGACAAAATTATAATGCATAAAGTAAAGAGCAATGGCAGATATATGGTTGTCTATCTTTTTTGAAAACGCATTAGTCAACCGAGTAAATCGCCTCATACTCATTCGCATAGTCAGATTTTGTCGCTCTGCATAGCTAGTAGAAATCCTAGACCGTTCTGGGTATCCTGTAATGGCACGTGAGTTTGTTCCAGTACATTTAGCTGGACTGTAGCGTGTCTCACTATCGACTTCTTTACCATATAATTTTACTAGCATAGCATAATCAATATCTGCACCAAAGGTATCTTCCACAGCATTTAGATATACCTTATGCCCGTCTGTGGTTAGTTGAATGCGATTGGTTAATCTACTTTGCAAATCCTTCATAAACCTATAAGCATAACCAGCATCCCGTAATCCCACAGACCAACTGGGGACTAATTTAGTGTCAGCGTCAATTGCTGTCCAAGTCCAGATATCACCATATCCAAATCTATCTTGTTTTTCTTCTGGTAAGTTCTTTTGCTTGGCATAACAGAATGACCAAATTTCATCACATTGGATAGTACGACAAGGTAAATTCCGTAAACGCATCTCTTGATACTTAGCACAAGTATCACCGACATCTTTAAGTAAATTAACGACTGTATTGATAGCTGTGTTAGTTATGCGAGCCGTGCTACGTATTGAGTTACCCTCACATAGAACCCTTATCACTTGAGCTTGGCGGTCAAGACTTAACTTATTCATCTTGACTAAATTACATACTACGCTCAAGCATTTGTCAAGTGTTTTTAGGGTTATTTTGAGAAATATTTTAAAATAATATATCTAAGTAGTATAATCTTGCTATGGATGGTATTGATTGGACACTTACTTGGAATACAGTGCTTGCTATAGCTACTGTAGTAATGGCTTTGGCTGTTGCTGCAACCGTGATTTATGCATGGTTAACTGTTCACCATAATAAGAAAGCGAGATATGCAGACCTTTTAATGAGGTTAAATCAAACATGGGACTCCAAGCAATTCATCAAATCCAGAATGTTGGTAAACAAGTATTGTCATGGCATAACCCCAGAGGAATCTTGCCAAAATCTGAAAAAAGCTGTGGTTTACTTTGATAAAACCGATATGGAGGAGTTTTATATAATTGTTAGGATAGCGAACTTTTTTGAGAATCTGGGTTTCCTTGGGCGAAAGGGCTACATTATAAAAGAAGATTCTGTAGAACTGTTTGGACCTACTGCGAAGAACTATTGGAACATGTTCTCTTCTTTAGTCAAATACCACAGGTGCGAAAGAGAAGACCCACAACCTGATGCATGGCTTTATTTTGAAGACTTTGCATTAGGATTCCCAAATAAAAAAGAACGCTTGCGAAAAACCCAAGCGCTCTTTCAGAGACTGCTAAGGAAGATTTCCCCGAATAACTAAATTACTATTTCTTACCCCAAGCCATTTTCAGATACCTCCCTTACTAGTATAGTATCCTATATAATTATATCATTCATATTAGATTTGTCAAGCCCTACTTTCCCACCTAGCCAATGCTGCTTTCTTAGCTATCTCTGACCGTCTTTCAGGTGATAACTTCTCAGCCCTAGCCTTACCGCCCTTCAAACCGCCTTTACGCCCTAAAGCCTTAGCATCAAAGCCACCCTTAACCTGTCCAGTAGCTTCTTGAACTACCCTAAAGGCTGTAATAGCGAAATCGTGTTCTTTCTTCTTTCTCATATATAAATCATAAACCATCGGTCAAGCATTGTCAAATTCAAAATGATACACTACCGGAAATTGAGGGAGCTTGACAAGGGTAATTCAACTGGCTAAAGTGTCCATTATCAGGTTGTGTCATAAATGCTGACGACGCACATTCCTAAATCCTGAGGATGATTAGGAGAAAGAGAGAAAGATGAAAATAACCGATGTGAAGACCTTTTTCATGGGAGTAGAAAGGCAAACGTGGGTGTTTGTCAAGATAGAGACCAACGAAGGTATACATGGGTGGGGCGAAGGCAGTCTGGAAGGTCAAGAAAAGGCAGTCGCTGCCGCAATCCAAGGCCTGAGTCGCCGGATCATTGACCAGGACCCCACCTTGATTGAGCGGCACTGGCAGATACTTTACCGGCACGGCTTCTGGCGTGGTGGTGTAGTGCTGAACTCTGCTCTCAGTGCTATTGACCAAGCCCTCTGGGATATCACGGGTAAGATTTACAACCTCCCGGTTTACAAATTGCTGGGGGGTGCCGTCAGGGAGAGAGTACGAGCCTACACACACGCCAGCACCCCAGAGGCAGCGGAGAAGCTTGTTGCCTCGGGATTTACCGGCATTAAGACCGGCGGTATGGGTCGGGAAGGCATCCTTGACCCTGCGGAAATGGTTCCGTGGCTTAAAGAGCATATCCGTTCCTTGAGGCAGGCAGTAGGCCCAACCGTTGATATAATGATTGATAACCATGGCCGTGCCTGGCCTTCACTGGCAATCCGGCAAATCCGGGCAGTAGAGGAATTTAACCTATTTTTCTTCGAGGAACCGGTTCCTCCTGACAACATAGAGGCTTTGGCCAAGGTACGGCGTGTTCCCTTCCAGACAGACCTTGCTGCAGGAGAACGGTTGTTCAGCCGCTGGGACTACAAACAACTTATAGAGCGTCAACTAGTGGATATAATTCAACCTGACGTATGCCACTGCGGCGGTATTTCCGAACTGAGACGAATAGCGACTGCCGCCGAGACCTACTATATGAGGGTAGCCCCGCATAATCCTAATGGCCCGGTTGCCACAGCTGCCAGCATACAGCTTGCGGCCACCATACCTAACTTCGTTATTCTTGAGTATGCCCAGTCGGTAAGTACACACGCAGGGGTTATGAAGGAACCACTTAAGCTATCGGGAGGCCACTTCGAATTGCCCGAAGCACCTGGCCTAGGGATAGACCTTGATGAGGAAGTCATAAGAGCTTATCCCTTCAAGGAGAAATCCTATAGCGGGGTCTTCTACAGGGACGGCGGTATTGCGGATGTCTAGAGAATGCCGCAGGACTGAGGGTTGCCTAACTGGAATGACCACCGGTAATATTTACTTTAAGGGGCGTGATAGTATCAACATTGTACCCCCTAACGATAGCAATGCTGGAAACCAAAACAAAGGCAAGAAGTAGTCACTGCTTGTACTACCATATGCTTCTGCTTACCGGCTTACGAAGAAGCGAGTTGTTGGCACTGAAGTGGCGGGGTTTAAACCTCGATTTGGCCCGCATCTATGTTGTTCACAGTCTTCATAGACTCGATGACGGTAATATCATTATAAAAGAACCAAAGACTTTAAGTAGCCGACGTCCTGTGGATTTACCGCCATCTCTTGTGCTCCTATTACGCCAGCACAGAGTTGATCAGGAAGTCCAGCAAGTTATGTTTGGGCAAAACTTGGATGAGAACGGTTTCGTATTTAGCCATGCGGACGGTAGCTCACTTAATCCAAGTACTGTTACCCCCACTTTCAGTAAAGTGGCTGCGCGAGCTGATCTACCTTACCTCCGATTACATGACCTGCGCCACATCCATGCCACTATGTTATTGAAAGCAGGCATACATCCCAAGGTGGTTCAGGAGCGTCTGAGGCACAGTAGTATTGCCACCACACTGAATATCTATTCTCACACAGTCCCTGTATGCGGAAGGCAGCAGCAGAACGTCTTGACACCCTACTTCCTGAGACGGAGGAAAGTGAAAATGTCGGCAGAAGGGGAAAAGGTTAAGTGTAGGCCGTGCAGGTCTCGAATCTGCGACACCCTGATTAAAAATTAGGTGCTCTATAAAGACTCCCAGATCGCCCACTCTATGTTGTATAGTTAACATCAACCAAGCCCACAGTAAATCACTTCTGCCCTACCTGGATGTCCAACTCAGCCAAAAATGGTATAATATGGGTCGGATTATCTATTCCGTAGGGGGATAAAGGGGGGTGAGGTTCTAAAATAACCTCAATCAGAGAGTTTGCGAAAGGATAAAGATGAAAACAGGAGTTCTGGTTAAGTATAAAGACTTCCTTCCGGTTACATCTAAAACGCCGCTATTTTCATTAGGGGAGGGAGATACTCCTCTGGTCAGGTGTGGTCAGCTGGCCAAGAAAACCGGTTGTGGGGAGCTATATCTTAAGCTGGAGGGGTGTAATCCTACTGGCTCATTTAAAGATAGGGGTATGGTGGTGGCTGTAGCTAAGGCGTTGGAAGCAAACAGTAAGGCCATAATCTGCGCCTCAACCGGTAATACCAGTGCCTCAGCCGCTGCCTATGCTGCCTATTGTGGGCTTA
>SDBT01010289.1_pt1 | contig 15112 bp, 13 predicted proteins | sample 2277101 | NCBI WGS metagenome assembly SDBT01 (sample SAMN10404973, study PRJNA504765) | marine sediment metagenome | isolation source: marine sediment core GS10_PC15, 103 cmbsf | place: Arctic Ocean: Southern Knipovich Ridge | collected 2010 | reverse complement strand
ATGCTAGACTCCTTAAGCCATGCACAATCCCAGTTCATTTCGGAGGCTGACCCGCGGGTTTTATTCGACGAGTTATTAAAAGATCTATTATCTTTGACCCAAAGCGAATACGGTTTCATCGGCGAGGTTCACTTTCTTCCCGACGGTGATCCATACCTGAAGACCCATGCCATTTCAAATATAGCCTGGAATAAGGAAACCCGGGAGTTGTATGAGAAAAGGTGCTTGCCGAATATCATAAGCGGTGGTAGACGTCAATATTACCCTTGGTCAGACGGTCGAAAAAAAAAGGCCTCAGCGTCTCCGGAAGCCTAGCTGCCAGGACAGGTAAGAGAGCCGGGGGCAACCAAAGGGAAGATTGAGTTGATAGGAGTAAAACGACGGGGGGATGGTCATATCTACTACGATGCAGCTTTACTGGTCAATGATTAGTGTGGGTCATTTCAACAAAGCGAAGATTCCAGTTTTACATTTGAGGGACCGATACCATATGTTAGGGTCATTGGAATTGGATCCAGACGATATTAGTAATTTATGGAAATTCTACCAAATTCCATTAATTTCGATCTTTCGGACAGTGCAGTGTGGCTAAAAAAGAAGGCCATCTGTTTTACCGGGCGCGTATAAAGATATTGTTGATCGCTATCCACGAATCCACCAAATCTCGAGTTTGTTAGAGTTTGACTCAGAAGGAATAATTATCTTGATTTATCGAGTTGAATACACCTTGTCGGCTCATCACGGTATTTCTGGCACCCGCCGCAAGAGATACAATCAGCCTTTTTTTTGATCTCCTTGCTTCCACCGGTTTACTAGATCCGGCTCCCTGATAAAAGGCCTGCAAAGTGATGCCATATCCGCTTCGCCCTCTGCCAGCAATCTTTCTATAAGAGCGGGTGATCTCAACCCTCCTACAAGCATCAATGGCACATCGATGACCTCACGAAATTTCCTCGCGTTATCAAGGAAATAGGCTTCATCTTTTTCCTCTTTGATTCCTGGTTTGATAATCCATATACCGGATTCTGGCATACCGCCGCTGATCTCTATAGCATCGATGCCATCCTGTGAAAGGATCTTTGCGATCCGACTGCTTTCATCAATAGTGAGTCCCCCTTCAAGGTAATCAGCGGAATTTAACTTTATCAGCACGGGGTAATGATCCCCCACTTCCTTGCGTATGTAACGATAGACTTCAAGCAGAAAACGCATGCGGTTCTCCGCGGAACCTCCCCATTGATCTTCCCTCTTATTAGTGTAGGGGCTTATAAACTGGCTTACAAGGTAGCCATGGGCACCGTGAATCTGCACACCATCGAAACCTGCGGTAACCGCCCTTCCAGCGGCTGCACCATAGGCCTCGATCAGCGTTTCGATCTCCTCACTGGTAAGTGCCTTCGGGGTTTCATCAGTCATAGGATTGTAGACAGCGGAAGGTGCAACGGGCGTCCCTCCGATAGTTGAGGAAGCAGCCATCCTCCCCGCATGGTTTATCTGCATAACAATTTTCGATTCATATTGATGCACCCTGTCTACCAAAAGCTTCAGGTCCTGAGTTAGATCATCATCATGCACTCCCAACATGGTCGGACTGGCTTTTCCGCTCCATGTGACATAGGCGTGTCCAGTAACAATCAGTCCAACACCACCTCTTGCTAGAGTCTCGTAGGATTCGATGAACATATCGGTGACACGACCCGAGACCTTTGCACTCCTGTCGTTGGTGGCTGAACGCACAAATCTATTGGGTGCCAACAAATCGTTAATTTTTATGGATTCAAATAAGATAGAAATGAAACCCCCTATGGTCTGAGATGGAAAACGACATCAATTTGATAACGCTACATTTCTGTTGTAAATTTAGCTTCTGTCATTAAATAACTTTCTCTCCCACCAGGATTTTCGGCGAAAATTCTAAGCCATTCAGGGTCAGATTGAAAATCCTCCCAAACCACAGCACGGGGGGACCTGCTTATTTAAAAGTGCGAAACACTCTGGACACTACCGGTGGGCTCGGCCATGAGCGCCTGTTCATAGACGAGACCGCAGGGACTTACCGCCGAGTCCACGGGATCTATGAAGGGATTTCCAGGGAATAGGTCTTGTTGCAGGAGGCCTGGTGAGGATGATCAGGTAGCAATCGTCGTAGTTTGGGCGGAAGACATCGGCTCTCAGGACGGTCCCGTTCCTCGTCTTCATGGGAACGGTCAGATCGATTCGTATGGTGGAACTCACGAATCCTTGCTCTTCCTTTTCCTGCCCCGCAGCTCAGACCCCTAAGGGGAAAATGTTAATTTCCGGTCTGGTCCTCCGGTCGGGCCAGCATTTTCCAGAAGACGTCGAAATCCTGGGTAAGAGCGTCCACCAGTCTCCATTTCATCCCGAAAAAATACCATGTATGTATAAAACGGTAACAGATCATGTAATAGAAATCCTGAATACGTCGAAGATCAATTATAGCATCTAATTCCCTTCTATTAATGCCTTTATGAATAATATCTAGAAATATATCTTTCGTCTCCGAGTTTCTAAATGCGTCCTGCTGCATCCAAGTATGCATTGGGAGTGAGATAAAGGCTGAAATGACAACATGTGGATTTTTGTCATAAAAATCCATTACAACCCATAGCAATTTTCGGAATGTTTCTCGTGCGGATTCCAGACCCTGTATTTCAATCCTAATACGCTCACCCAGTTCCGCGAGTTTCTCTTCTATAATGGTAAATAAAAGGTCTTCTTTAGAACTAAAATATTTATATAAAGTGCCTGAACTAACTCCGGAACTCTCTGATATAGAACTTATGCTTACCTGATACGCATCTTTTTGTGAAAACAACTCAAGCACCCGAGGGTATAATCTGGTTTTTAGCTTTTCAGGTATTGGCAGGAGGTTATCATCTGTTTTTCTCAATGAGTAACTTTGTCTACCCATATAAAACTCCCTATACCCAATAAGTCAGCATAATAATTTTCAGAGATTGCTTGTTTATAATGACATTTGACATTCTTTTAATTTTTGTTCGGCCTCCGCGTACGTTGTATTCCAACCAGTAAATGTCAATCGAGTTTCACCAATCCTACCCTGATCCGACCATTCACTTTTACCTCCAACATGATTTACCAAGACATTCCGGTTACGAAATTGAACCGTTCCTTTCATTCGGAACATCTCAAAAGGCAGTTCTCGGACGAAACGTTTGAAACAGGCTTCATCCATCGGTTGGGAATTGCAATATGAAAAAGTCACAAAGCCATTTTCATCTATGTGTGCACTGTGTTCTTCATTATGATCATGAGATAATCGCGGATCGTCCGAATAGCTGTCTCCCCATAAGATATCTTCTATATCAGTGCGGCAGTGGACAGTAGGCACTACCGTTGTGCCTGGGTTAGATTCTCGAATTTCTTTCAGGTACTGAAGCACTTTTCCTGCATCTATAAGATCAATTTTATTTAAAAGAATCAGGTCTGCCGGTTCAATCTGACATTGAAAAATTTTCCCCATGATCGTCCGCATTTCCCAAAAATCAGCATCAAGAACGGTAACTGTTCTGTATGATTTGATATGACGCCTGATTTCATCGTCATTAAACACGGAAATAAGTGAATTAGGATCGGCGATTCCGGAAGCCTCGATAAAAATAGATCGAGGCTCATACCGCTTCCATATCTTTTTAAGTAAAACCCTTAAATCAAGAGCGAGTGTACAGCAGATACAGCCGCTGGTGAGTTCAATAATTTCCGCGTCCTGCCGTTGGATCAGAGAGGCGTCGATTCCAATTTCTCCGAATTCGTTTATAATCACTACAGTATCAGACATATCGGTTTTGCTGGAAAGAACCTGTTTCAAGAGCGTGGTCTTTCCAGCGCCTAAAAACCCTGCCAAGAGGACTACTCTGGATTCATTTGAGTTGATAATCGTTTCTCCAGTGTCCATTTTCCGTATTTCCTATTAGCCAATTTTCTGGTTTAATGGGGATAATAGTTCTTAACTGTATCAATCATAGCTTTAAAGTTATCCATTTTACATTCAACGGGACACGTACAGCCAGTGCTCAATATAAATCCGCTATCTTTCCCAACCACATCGATCAATTTTTTACAATATGCCTCCACTTCCTCAGGGGTACCTACGGATGTCATAGCCGCTGGAACATCGCCGGCAATACACATATGCCCGCTGAGTATTTCTTTTGCTTTAAAAATATCCGTGGCGCTATCCAATTCAGCCACGACCATTTTAGCGGGCAAATCCAGAAAATAAGGCAGGTTCAGGGTGTAGTCCTGGTCTAGGTGCATGATGGTGATGAATCCTTCCGCGGCAAATGCCTCGACCATTCTTTTCATATGGGGATATTCGAAACGCTCGTAAATATCCAGCGGATAATAAAAGCCGCCGCCTCGCTCCATCACCAGAAATATTCCCGGTTCGCCGCTCAGTTTGGCAGCTTGGATTGCCTCCGCGATCATATCATCCATCATTGCTTCCATCACAGCTTCAAGTTTATCAGGAATTTGGTAAATGTCCTTCGTTATTTCCATAAGAGAGCGAGTAGTGGAAAGGGCCATGAGTGGCGAGCGGGTAAAAGATCCGCAAAGGCTTCTTACTCCTTTTTGCTTCCAGTAGTCGATTTCATGCTTATATCTTTCCATTTGCCTTGTAGACCACTTGATGGAACGCTCACCGCCGTCAGGATTATTTTTTGCCTGTATCATCTTCCGGAAACCGGTCCAGCCCAGCTTTATTATATCGTCATAATGTTCTCTCTTAAGAGATTCTTCCTCTATGAATTGGGTTGGTTGATTTTCATCTAATTCTGCTCCAGGCATCGCGTTTTTACCAAAGTTTACCGTGGTGTATGCCTCCGGTATTGCTGGTATGCTGTACCCGGGCAGTATCATCCCGTCCCAGCCTCCCACTTCATCAAAAACATCGGTGATCGCGCCAAAACCTTTTTTCCAGTCCCTGATAGCCTCGACCATGGTGTAGCCTTTATATTTCGACGGAAAAAAGACATCCATCAACGGGGCGCAGGGAATCCGATCCAACGGCTCTAACCTTATAGCCGCTTCCATTCTTTCCATAGCTGTCATTGTCTCTTGTACCATATCTAATTCACCCCCAGCATTTCCCGGCACTTGTTCAATCCCTCCATGGCGTCTGAAGTGTAATTGTCGGCCCCAATGTAATTCATGACACTCTCGGTTACGACTCCACCTCCCGCGATTATCTTCAGGTCTTCTCTCAAGCCTTTTTCGATCAGTAAACCCACCGTCTCCTTCATGGCTTCAAAAGCGGGGGTAATCAATGCCGAGAACCCCAGCACCTGTGGCTTAACATTCTCGACCGCTTCTACAAATTGCGCTGGCAGCACATCGACGCCCAGGTCATGGATCTCAAAACCAGCAGCCTTGGCCACGGTAACGAAGATGTTTTTGCCAATATCGTGAAGATCGCCCTTGGGAGTACCGATAACCATCTTACCAATAGTCTCCATGCTCTGTCCCTCCAGCTTAGGCTCTAAAACAGCCATGGATTTGGTAAAAACATCAGCGGACATGAGAAGCTCACTTAAGAAGAACTCACCGGTATTAAACCGGTCACCAATCATCCTCATACCTTCCTGAAGGTCACGTATTATTGAAATAGGATTTTCACCCTCATCCAGCCTTCTCCCTACCTCGCTCAGAACAATTTCCTCTTTAAAGTCTACGAGGGCTTGCGCTAAATTTTCCGCCATTTTTGCCATACCTCCCTTGGGATCATTAAATGTATCAATAAATAGATATAAGAAAATATTTTCTTGAATCGTTGTTACCGATTCCGGCCTTATCAATAGCGCTTTAAGACCTAACAAAAATCTTTGGCCGCTTCAGTCAGCTCCTCCCGGAATTTTGGATGAGCTACCTTGATCAATTCCTCGGCTCGCTCCCCGTGGCTTTTTCCGCTCAAGGAAGCCACTCCATACTCCGTGACCACATAATCGGCCCAATACCTGGATAGAGTTATCAGAGTGCCTTTTTCAAAGTAAGGTACGATGTTAGAAATTTCACCATCACCATAGGTAGAGGCCAGCATGGAAATGGCCTTGCCGCCTTTGGACATATAAGCCCCTATGTGGAACTCGATCTGACCGCCGGCCCCATTTATAAGCCTGGGGCCAAATTGAGATTCGCACGTAGACTGGCCGGTAAAATCTACGCTGACCGCGTTATTGATGGAAACCATATTATCGTTTTTTGAAATGTTAGCAATGTTTACCACGTACTCACCGCCATAGAGTTCAAACAATGGATTATCGTCAACATAAGCCATATCTTCAGGGCTCATTCCCTGAAGACCCGTAAAAACAGCCTTTCCCGGATGGACAGTAGCGTATTTACCGGTAGCGATACCGCGTTGAACCAGCAAAGCCATTCCCGGACAACCCAACTCGGAGAAAATACCCAGGTCGGTACAATCGTCAAAAACGCCGAGATTTATTATATGCCTTGTATTCTTGCCCGTACCAATTTGTATGGTGTCTCTGTCTTTAATCAGGGTTTTCAGGTTTTTGGCCAAACCCCTCTGCACCTCATTCGGATCATCGATACCAGTAAAAATCTTTATATAATCATCCTCGAGTGAATCGAGGAAAGGTATCATTCTACCCAACAGCCGAGGGTTAACCGCGTCTATTGTCCCTCGTACCTGGTCTTGCTTGTCCGGCGGTACACGGGTCAGAACTTTCTCGATATCCTCTGACGATAGATCGGGGGCCGTGACATCGACTATGAAATCGACCTCAGAAACATGGATGGACGTATCACCGTGTGATCTGATTATATTATGATCCATCTCCGCGATCACGATTTTTGCCGTTTTTGTATGGTAGCGAGACTCCCAGACTGAATGGCCAAAAGTTAGAAAGCCTTTCTTATCCGGGGGCGAGGTTTCCATTAGCAAAACGTCGATTTCCGGAGCGTCATCCCGGTTATCGCGATAGTGCTTCACCCAGGTGCCGTTGGTGTAAGGCACAAAGGGGATGCGTCCTTCATCATGACCGAGCCGAGCCTCAGAAAGGTAGATCCTTATGATGGGCCTGAACGGACCATACATCTCAGCGGACAGCAGTCCGGGATCCAGGAGCGGAGCGCACCAGTCCACGATTACATCTTCCAGCTCTTCGTGACGATTCATTATATACCCGGCTAATTCTCCCCCCCAGTAACCGTTGGGAAGGAATAACCGGTCGCCGGATTTGACCACACTGGCTGCCTTTTCGGGAGTTACAAGCTTACGCTTGAATTCCTCCTGCCAGTTAGTAAGAACACGCTTTCTTAAAGTCATGTCATTTTCTCCCTCTTGCCTGAAGCTGTTTAATCGTGTTTGCTATGCAGGCTGTTTTTCAAGTCTCTCATAGCTGGGTAGATTATTTCCCGCTTTATTATAGTGGTTGTCAAAATTATGTGCCGTTAAAACCGTGGCGTTTTTCAAGATACTAACTTGGTGTACCTAGTAATTGTCAATAGTTATTAGATGGTTACCTTAATTACCCTCCCGGTGGATTCACTTGCTGGGAAACGGAACGTATTTATGACAATTACTATAATCCTGAGTGGTTCACTGCTGATCCGACCAACTATCATCCACGGGCTAAGCGAACTATAGGGATACTGAAAGACCGTTTACACGGCGCGATAATGTTTAAGAGTATCCAGATACAAAAACTGTTGCATATTCCTTCCCGGAACGGACAGAGAACCATTTGGAAATATAAGCATAAAAAGTGTAAGCCACTCCCGAGAAGCCTCATCAGCCTTGGTTGAGATGGCAAGCGACTTTATGACCCCCGCCCAGGTCCCTCAACAGCGGTTCCGCCTGTGAGCATTCCAGCTTTGCCGACAAACAGCGGGGATGGAACCGGCAGCCGGAGGGTGGGTTTAAAGGGCTGGGCACCCCGCCAGGGAGAATAATCTTTTCCCGCCGGACATCCGGATGTGATGGGAGTGCGGCCGAAAGCAGGGCCTGTGTGTAGGGGTGCCGCGGATTGCGGTATAATTCTTCGCTCCCGGCGGTTTCGACCAGTTTACCCAGATACATGACCCCCACATCGTCGCTCATATGTTTCACAACTGCCAGATCATGCGCAATGAGAAGATAGGATAATCCCAGTCTTTCCTGAATCTCCCGGAGCAGGTTCATGATCTGCGCTCGAATGGAAACGTCCAAAGCCGATATGGGTTCATCGAGAATCACGAGGCTGGGATTTAGAGCCATGGCCCTTGCAACCGCAATCCTCTGCCGTTGTCCTCCGCTGAACTCGTGGGGGTATTGGTCGGCTTGACTGGGATTCATGCCAACAAAAGCGAGGAGTTCATCCACTCTTTCATGGATCTCCTTCTTAGGAATCGTATTATTGGCGATAATGGGCTCGCTTATGATTTTACGAACCCGTCTCCGTGGACTGAGGGAACTATATGGATCCTGAAACACAGCCTGCACGGAACCTCGGTATCTCCTCAGATCAGAGCCTGAGAATTCCTCGATGCTCCTACCTTCGAACAGAATGGACCCAGACGTAATGCTTTCAAGAAGCAGGATAAGCCTCGACGTGGTCGTTTTACCGCATCCGGACTCCCCCACAAGCCCAAAGGTCTTACCTTTTGTGATGGAGAAACTTATTCCGTCCACGGCCTTAACGGCCCCCACACGCCGCGTGAAGACGACTCCCTTGGTAACGGGGAAGTGCTTCTTGAGGTCTTTTACTTTCAGTATTATTTCACTCAATTACTGTTTCTCTTTCCACAACCAGCAGTTCACGATATGCCCTTCGCCAATCCTAGTTTCCGGAGGGTATTTTGTCATGCATATTTCCTTAACTTGCGGGCATCTCGGGGCAAATGCGCAACCATCCGCCATGTCTAACAAGTCGGGTGGCTGGCCTTCTATGAAATATAACTTATCCACCCTCTCCTCTAACTTGGGAAGCGAGTTGAGAAGCGCCGTGGTATAGGGATGCTTGGGATTGTTGAATAGTTCCCTTATTTCAGCATTTTCAACGATCCTCCCGGCATACATCACGGCAACCCGGTCGCAGACATCAGCCACGATCCCGAAATCATGAGTGATCATTATCATCGCGACTCCGGTCTTCTCCTGAATCTCGTGTAAAAGATCGAGGTACTGTGCCTGGATGGTAACGTCGAGGGACGTAGTCGGCTCATCGGCGATTAAAAGGCGGGGCTCACAGGAAAGGCTTATGGCCCCCACTATCCTCTGTCTCATACCCCCGCTCATCTGATGGGGATACTCGCGCATCCGCACCTCTGGCGACGGGATTCTCACCAGTCTCAGCATTTCTTTTACTTTTTCCCAGACGCGCCCCCTGGGCAGGTCCTGGTGCTTTTTAATGGGCCCCGCCACCTGGTAGCCTACGGTGAAAACGGGATTCAATGACGTCATGGGATCCTGCAGAATCATCGAGATTCGTTTCCCTCGTATTTCTTCCCTCATCATCTTCTCACTCTTCTTAAGGAGATTTTCCCCGTCGAAGAAGATCTCACCGCCAACAATACGTCCCGCCGGTTGAGGGACAAGCTGCTGGATGGAAAGACATGTGATGGTTTTTCCGCAACCAGACTCCCCAACCAGCCCAAGGGTCTCCCCTTCCTTCAGTGAAAAAGAAACACCATCAACCGCCTTCACCACGCCGCGGCGGGTGAAAAAATGGGTTCTAAGGTCTTTTACTTCTAAAATTGTTCTTGGCATTTTAACCTAATCCTGGCCAGCCGGCACAAAACCAATTTCTACCGCGGACACACGCACACGTTTTATGTTTCGGGATGAATGAAAAACATGCGCCGTACAATAAACAGTTATTCTCTATAAGCGTTTGGTTGTCCTTTTTAACTTTAGAGGATCTGCCGCCACCGGAAGCCGGCAAATCCTCCCAAAATACCCCTTATATAACAGATGGGGGTTGATAAAATTAATCTTTCAGGGTGATAAACTCAAGACCAAAAGTGTGGTTATCGGTCTTCTCCCAGCTTTTTATTCTGGGTCCAAGACCTAAAGTCCCTTCTGAACGTTCAATTAGCGGCAGGACGGGCTGCAAATCGTACATCTTCGGGGACAGGACATCGTGAATCCATTTTATTTGCTTACCGATGTCTATGATGGCTCCGCCCTCGTTATGTAAGTCATGCGTCTCTTGACTCGAGTAAGCGTTTAACATAGCGTTCTGGTCGAAATAGAATAGGGCACCTATTCCAGCGGCCCATATCGCCCCGTAAAACATTGAGTCGTCAGTCCATTTACGGCCGTATCTCATTTTTGTAAGCGTCGTGTTCTCGTATGCCTTGAGGTTGGTTTTGATCCCTACTTTCTCCAGGTCCGATCCTACAAGGAGTGCCATTTGCTTATCAGTAGTAGAAAAATAAAAGTTAGACGTAAACCCATCAGGATATCCTGCCTCGGCCAGAAGAGCTTTGGCCTTCTCGGGGTCGTAAGGAAAAGGTTTGTAAGCGTCATTGTAACCAGGAATCAACGAGGATATCATAAATGTTGCCGCCGCCGGTCTTGCTGCACCGTAATACCCGAGCTTACTCAACTTCTCCTTATCTATAGCGTAAAGCATCGCCCGTCGAACTCTTATATCTTCAAATCTACTTTTTGAGGGCTCCTTGTTAGACAGGCGGCCAAAAAACAGGCCTCCCTGTAATGGAGCACCAAAGTTTTTGGTTCTAAAGTTGTACTTATTTAATTCGCGGACATTGGCTCCATATGAAATATCAGCCTCTCCCGTCCTAAGCAGGGCAATATGGGTCGCAGGCTCCGGGACAAGCCTCCAGGTCAGTTCCTTGATATCGGGGACTTTGCGGTAATGATCCTCGACGGCCTCCATTTTTACATACTCACCCTTGACATGCTTCACGAACTTGAATGGACCGGCTCCGATCGGTTTCTTGTTATAGCCCTTCACGCCAACCTTCTCAATGTAAGCCTTGGGTCTGATCCCTATCCGGACCATGTAATTGTTCAATATCTGCGGCACAGGCTTCCCGAGGTGTACGATAAAATGGTTCCCCTTGATTTCCGTGGATTTAACATTGCCGCCCTTAATCCTCGAGAACCCATCAAACTGATCTATCCACTCCGGCGCGATAGTGTAAGACACATCTTCGGGAGTGAGCTTGGTACCGTCGTGAAAGTAGACATCTTCCCGAATGGTGAAATCGATACTAAGCCCGTCTTCGGATATTTTCCAGGAACTGGCTACGGCAGGCTTAACGCGCGAGAATGGAGAGTACTGAGTTACCAGAGGGTCGCTCATGGCGCCAATTATAAACTTTTCCGCGAGTATGCCCTGAGGCCACCATCTCCCCTCTTTTCCGAAGGTGGTCATAACGATGGTAACGCTTCCTTTTGATGCAGCCCAAGCCACTGATGCTGTTAGAGTAATGAGTAAAATACACATTAACATAAATAAACTCGTCACTTTTTTCGACATCTCAAACCTCCTTTAATTTGTAGATCGGTTAACATTGACTCGCTATGCTTAAACATGCGAGAGACTCCCAAATTCCACGATTCACAATGGATCTGTTGTGACTATTCAAAATCCCCCTCAATCCCCCTTTGCGAAAGTGGGAAGATTAGGCTATATCTGTCTCAGCTTAGGATCCAACGCTTCCCGTAGCCAATCCCCAAAGAGGTTTCCAGCCAGGCAAAAGACCGTTATGGTCAAACCCGGGAAAAAAGCAATCCACCATCCGCTGCTGATAAAAGATCGGCCGTCCGCTACCATTGCCCCCCAAGTGGCAGTGGGAGGTGGCACGCCCACGCCCAAAAAGCTTAGAGCAGCCTCAAACAGGATCACCTGTCCTACCCCTAATGTGATCAGTACGACCATGGTATTTAGAACGTTCGGGAATACATGCACGGCCAGAATCACGATGGGACGCGAGCCGGCCACCCTGGCCAGATCAATAAAACTTTGCTCCTTCAGCGCCAGCGTTTCTCCCCGTATCAACCTTGCAAAGCCCGCCCATCGCAATGCGCCGATGATTAATATGATGTTCAAGAGGCTGGGACCTACCACGCTCACGACGACCAGGGCTATCAGCATGTAGGGTAATGACAACATGGTATCGGACGCCCGCATTATCAGGCTATCTATCCACCCTCCGAAGTAACCCGAGACTATTCCCAATATTGAACCAAAGCCGGCGCCAATTATCACGGCCGTAGCCGCTATGATGAGAGAGATCCTGGCGCCCCAAATCATGCGACTCAATATATCCCGGCCTAACTCATCTGCCCCGAGAATGTGTGAACTCTTACCCTCCGCCATCCATACCGGAGGTTGGAACGCATCTTCCGCTACGATCTCATTGGGATCGTGGGGCGCCAGTATTGGAGCAAATACAGCGCACACCACTGTCGCCAATAATATTAACGAAGGCAGTAACGGTACTCTCCTTGTTTTAAAATAGTTTTTGAAGCGTAGTCTCATAATGGAACTCACCATGGTTATTACATTACCGTCCCGTAACTACTATGTAAATTTTATCCTGGGATCCAGATATGCGATGAACAGATCAACAAGGAGATTGATTACTATTACGGAGAAAGATATTATCAGTACCACTGTCTGCACCACCGGATAGTCGCGGTTGAATATCGAATCCACTACCAGTCGGCCGACTCCGGGCCAGGCGAATACGGTTTCAGTAACCACCACTCCGGCTATCATCGCCAGAACGAGCAGACCGATTGTGTTAGCTATTGTTATACCGGCATTCTTTAAGGCATGCCCCCAGATTACAAACCACTCCGATATCCCCGCGATTCTTGCCATTTTGATGTACTCGGAATCCAATACATCAAGCATGCTGGATCTCGTTATCCTCATGATAAACGCATTCCCATACCAACCCAACGTTATGGCGGGCAGGACCAGGTGCCTTATGTCACCCCGCCCGGATGTCGGTAAAAGTCCCAGGTTGACGGAAAATACAATCATCAGAACTAGACCTACCCAGAATATGGGCGCTGATTGCCCGATCAAGGCAAATATCTTTCCCGCCTTATCAACATAAGTACCCTTCTTCACCGCCGATAATACACCTACGGGGATGGCGATTAGTAATGAGAGGAGTATTGACACAGACGCCAACTCTAAAGTTGCCGGGAACTTTTCCAGGACCACAATAAGCGCTGGTTCGGAGTACCAGATCGATTCCCCGAAATCTCCCTGGAGGGCGCCTTTTATAAATATGAAATACTGCTCGGGAAGACTCTTGTCCAAGCCCAATTTTATTATCATGGCGTCATGATCGGCCTTTGTTGCCTCCTGATCCAGCATAAGGGTTACGGGATCTCCACTCAGGCGAGATAGGCCGAAGACGATTAGCGAAACTGCAAGAAGCACGATGATCCCGTGACCCAGACGCTTCAAAATGTATCTTTGCATTATCTATTCCCCATTATTTATAGGAGTGCTGATTGTGTCATTTTTTAGGTCTAAGCAATTTCCAATAGATATTAAAATCCTTTTGTATCGCATCCGCAAGCTTCCACTTCATCCCATGGTAATACCATCGATGTATGACTCGATAACAGATCATGTAATAGATATCACGGAAACGCCGAACGTCAATTTCAGGGTCCATATCACCGCGTTGGTGAGCATCCTTAACTATAGTAAACAAGGACTCTCGGCCCGTCGTATATGATTCTTGATGCATCCAACTGCGCATAGGGATGTTAATAAATGCGGCAATAGCCACTTCGGGATACTTATCATAATAGTCCATCACAACCCACAGCATCTTTCTGAAAATTTCCTTTGTGGACTGAAGGCCCTGAACATGGATATCCCTTAATTCACCAATTTTTCTTACATGTTCATCGATTATAGTGAAGATAATATCTTCTTTTGAACTGAAGTATTTATAGAGTGTACCTACACTAACCTTGGACTTCTCGGCTATCAATCGAACAGTGACCTGGTGGAAATCATTATTCGCAAAGAGTTCAAGAACAGCGGGATAAAGCTTAGATTTATGTTTTTCCGGAAGTTCCTTTTCGCTTCTCATCTTTTTTTCTATCTATTTTTCTTGGGATTTATCTTTCACTACAATATAATCCTCGATTTTCTGAGGCAGGTTTCGAGGCTTGAAGTCCGTCCTCCTCCAGGTGGAGACTGAGCAGTTAATGAGACCGGTATTTTATTACCGGATAGAATCGAAATCCAGATCGAGATCTTTGGTCAGAGGTGAAGCATAATTATAAATCAGGATATCGGAATTCATGGTCAGCCTGTTTATGACTTCCCGGGCCTGGTCAGTGCTGAAATTCACTTTGAGACTTCTTTTTCCTCCATTTCAAATCATGAAGCCGGGGCTTCCCCTTAGCGGATCACCTTCTTACATCTCCACTTTAATAATATTCGCGCCCAGATCGCTCATAAGCATGGCAAGATAATGCCCCGTTATACGGCTGACATTTCAAGAATGTTTATGCCCACAAACGCAGATGCCATCATTTCCTACCTCATTTTACAATCTATAAAGTTGGAAACTATGCTATCGTTAAAGACGTGTCAAGGAAAAAATGACACTCTGTTCATTTTTTTAGTAATTTTTATACCATGTGTCAATTTTTATGGTCACAAAATTCAGTTAGATCCTGTAATATCATAAGATTTCGGCCTGTTACCTGCCATACCTGATCACGATTTTCAGGTGTCCGTCTCAATATTTTAGATACCCCTCCAACATTTAATTTCAGCAAAAATTAGAAATTAACTGAAATATTAGCGTGTTACCATAATTCCAGGAGGAATCGGCTACCCTTGCCAAGGCTTTTGTTTCCGCTTCTCCTTTAGCGTGCGCTTGCCCTTTTTCTGTTCTTCCCGTTTGCCTTTATCTCTTTTTCCCTTGTCGCCCATCTCATCTCCTTTTTCTTTTAGAAAAATTTCCGCGGTTTAGACTAAAATTCAATCCGATTCTTCATATAAGTTCCGGGTTTCATCAGGCATTTTCGAGATCCTCTCTTTCGCCTCTTCCACTGAGACTGCTTCAAGGATTCCGTCCGGATTTTGAATGACAACCCCGCTGTGGATCA
>SDBT01010288.1_pt1 | contig 15113 bp, 11 predicted proteins | sample 2277101 | NCBI WGS metagenome assembly SDBT01 (sample SAMN10404973, study PRJNA504765) | marine sediment metagenome | isolation source: marine sediment core GS10_PC15, 103 cmbsf | place: Arctic Ocean: Southern Knipovich Ridge | collected 2010 | reverse complement strand
GCATAACCCGAATGACCGAAAAGCCCCGCTGCGGCTGGCTGATGCGTTGGTCAGGTTGAACAAGACAGTGGAGGCTCGACAGACACTTCAGGCACTCATAGAGGAGCTCGAGGCCCTTCCTGAAAAGCATGTCGAATATGTGCAGGCCTGCGTGCAAATGAGCAGCCTTGCAGCCAGCGAGGATTCCACGGAGCCGGAAACGGTTGCAGATAATGAAGATTCCTCCCAGATGAAGACGCCTTTGGAATGGCTCGAAAAGGCTATGGAGTACGCGCCGGACTCTGTTGATGCACTTGTCCATCGTGCACGGTTTCATCGCCAGGCGGCTGATGCTCCCGGCACGAGCGAGGAAGATAGGCTGACACTACTGGGACTCGCTCGCAAGGACCTCGATGCAGCCGATGCTATAGGCACAAACGACCCCCAAATCCGCTATATCCTATGTGCGGAATGGCTAGCCCACGGTGAGCTGGACCGAGTTGCCGCTGAATTGCAGGCTGTTGACGAGCTTCCGAAGGAAACGCTGGAAGAGCACTTCTTCGGCATCAATAACTGGACTGTTGTAAAATTCCTCCTTGTCTCGGAACTGGCAGTGCGAAAAGGTGCCACGACGGCAGCTGTCTCACTGGCCAATGAAACGCTGAGCGAGCTGATAGAAAAAAGACACAGAGTCCAAGTGCTCCCATCTGCCATCCCGCTTTATGTAGCCGCAGGCAAGGTTGTAGAGGCGCGGGGCTGTCTTGACGAGTATCTTGACATCCTGCCTACCCAGGAAGGATCCACGGGATTCCCGCTGAGGCTTGCCTGGCTCCAGGCCCTGGTGGCGAGAGCCGAGGAAAGGCCCTACGCTGTCATTGATGCCCTGCAGCCAGTTGTTGCGAACGACAGCTCACCTCGCGACCCATATCTACGACGGCTGCAACGGCTGCTGGTAGAAGCTTACAACCAAACCGATCAGGCCGGACGGGCAGTGAGTGTCCTGCTCCAGTATCTTCAGCATTATCCACGAGATCCGGAGATGACGGTGCATCTGGCAAAGCAATACTCTAAGCTGGGAGACTGGAAGAAGGCTTTTGAAACCGCCAGAACGGCGGAGTCCTTAGGTTCTGCGGATCTTGTCCTCAAGCTGCTTCGTATTGGGGCGGGCATCAATCTGGCGGTTGGGCAGGCTGACCATGTAGATACGGAGAAACTCAAGAAGTTGGCTGAGGAACTGGCAGACTTGCGCCGGGAGCACCCCGATCAAGTGAATATTCGCATATTGCAGGCACTCGCCGCAGACTATCTTGAAAAACCTGAAAAGGCCGAAGCGGAATTGAAGCTGGCTATTGAAGAATGCGAGGAGCCGCTGAGAGTTGAGATGCAACTTGCACGTCACTACCTCAGAGCGAAGCGCGTGAACGAGGCGGTCGGTGTCTGCGAGATGGCCTGCAAGCGTCATCCCGAGGTTGCCGAGTCCTGGCGTGCCCTGTCGGACCTTCATGTGGCCGACGCAGATTATGACTCAGCCCGCAGCTGCCTCAAACAGGGGCTAAGCACGGTTACAGAGAAGCGGGAGAAGCGATCTTTATCGATCAAGCTTGCCCTGCTGGAAATTGTTCACGGGGATCGAACCACGGGGACAGATATCCTAAGGGAATTGGCGGCGCGGGACGGACAAGAAATCCAGGCTCGCTTGCTGCTATTGGGAATACGGGAGATTCAAAATGATCCGACAGCGGCCCAGGAACTGGTCAGCGAGTTGCGGCACGCCGAAGGGGAAAGCGGGCTCTGGTGGCGCCTGCATCAAGCATCTCTATGGCTGTCGTTGGATAATTGGCGTTCGAAACAGCAGGACATCACGGATCTGTTTCAATACTGTATTGATGCAGACCCGATGTGGTCGGCGCCTGTATTGCTCCTGGCAGGGATGTATGAAAGGCTGGAAGACTCTATACGTGCCGAAAATACGTGTCGACAGGCGCTCTCAAGGAATCCTTCGGCTACAGATATCGCCAACAGATTGCTAGCCCTCCTTGAGAGACAAGCCCGCTTCTCGGATGCCGAGAATGTACTCCGGCAGATCGAAGCAAATCCCCAGTTTGCCAGTACCTGGCAGGTCCGAATGGCCCTTGGAGCGGGGGATTTCTCCCGGGCCATCGAGGAGCTGAAACTCAGGGCATCCAATAACGACCAAGACGCGAACTCGCGAATACAACTGGCGCGACTCGTGTACCAGGAAACGAAAAATGCCGACGAGGCGCTCGCGTATCTCAAAGAAGCCGAAGTCATAGGTTCGGGCTCTCGCACGCTAATAGCGGTGAGAGCATCAATCCTCAAGGCAGAAGGTAAGAAGGCGGAGGCTTTGCAAGTCGTTGATGACTACGTGGCGGATCATAACGACTTTGGTGCCTACTGGATGCGGGCGGTATACTTGGCCGGAGAAGGCAAGCTCAAACGCGCTGAGCAGGACTACAGAAAACTGACGACCTTCGCCCAGAACGGCGCAGCTGGGTATGAACTTTTAGGCAATTTCTATGCTGTCACTGAAAGACTTGCTCAAGGTGTAGTGGCGATTGAAGAGGGCTTGAGTGCGTACCCTGAAAACTTGAGATTGAAGCGAACACTAATGCGGCTGATGTTTCGAAGGGATCATGAGCAGGATCGAGAAAAGGCACTTGCGATTCTTGCCGCACTGGAAGAACGACTGCCCCTTGATGCTGAACTGATGATAGTTCGGGCTCTGCAGACGCTGCAGGAATCGAGTCCACAGTCACTTGCCAGTGCCAGAGAAAAACTGGAAGCTGCCGTCAAACTGGAACCGACGGCGGCTAATGCGCATCTTGCGCTCATTGGTATCGCGATGCAGGAAGAAGAATACCGAACAGCTTGCGATTATGCGATTTCGGCTTGTGCCTCCAATCCCAACAATTTGGCATTGCTGTTGGCTAGAGGCAGAGCGGAGCTTGCACTTGGTAATCTCTCGACAGCGATCCAATTAGCAAGTCAAGTTCTGGAGGAAGACCCAAACAGCACGGACGCATTGAACGTGTTCGTGGTTGGTGCGTTGAGAAGCGGGAATCGCGTCTTTTTGGAAAGGGCCCAGACGCTGATTGACTCCAAGCTTGGTCGCGACCCGAAAAACGAGAAGCTGTTGCTTTCCAGAGCACGTGTCTTGGTTGCCCTAAAACTGCCCAAGATGGCAATTCCTGAGTTGGAGGCCTATTGCCAGACAAAGGAAGGGGGCGGCAGTATCATGCCTCTTCTGACACTTGCTGATCTTTATCATCTCGCCGGTGACGCGGAGCGGGCTGGACAATGGATTGAGCAGGCGGAACGGCTGGACTCTATCAATCAAGCCGTCGTCCATGCCCGGTTCTTGTGGCTGGTATCTCAGAACCGGTTCGAGGAACTTGCGCGAATCAGTTCCGCATATCTTTCGGCCAAAGAGCAAGATCCAACAAAAGTCATAAGGGCCGCATCGATCCTGGCCGCATCGGATTCTACGAAACTCAGGGAAGAGGGATTGAAGCTCTTCGAGTATGCCGTGACCCTTTTGCCGACATCGACAGATGCACGCCTGGGCTTGGCGACCACCCTATACCAGAAGGGAGATATCGAACGTGCCAAGGAGATCTACCAGAAGTTGCTCAACGAGCACCCGGCTAACGTGCAGATTCTCAATGATCTTGCCTGGATCCTGCAGGAACACAATCGTCAGTATGAGGCTGCACTGGAGCTGGCGAATCGAGGGCTGCGCCTTGCGCCAGATGATCCACATCTTCTTGATACAAGAGGAGTTATTCTGTCAAACATGGCGGACCGGCTTGCCGACGCCAAGAGGGACTTTGTGAAACTTGTACGGCTATCGTCCCCGGATAGTCGCCAACGGGCAAAAGCCCTTCTCCAGCTTGGGCGCATTTGTGCGAGACTCAATGACCTCGCTCAAGCGAAACAGCACCTGATGGATGCGCTGGAGATTGACCGGAAGAGTGAGGTGCTCACATCAGCCGAACGGTCGGAGATCAGTAGAATTATCCAGGACAACGGCACGTAAGCATACAGTAGATTTAGAGAGGCTGTTACACAAAATGGCAGCAGGTCAAAGAGTCGCACCCGTTGAGGTCATGGAAGTGGGACCTAATTCAAATGGAACATGTAAGAATGACGCATTTAGGAACAACCGCAGGAACGTATGTTTTGCTTGGCACGGCGGGCACTCGTCGGGTACAATCTGTGAGGCTGTCGAAGCGTCAAGAAAAGATTTAGGAAAGTGCAATCTTGGAGATCCGAATGGCTAGCGCTGCAAGTAACGAAGCTAGGATTCATTTTGGGGTGTTCTGCTTTTCCAAGAGGTTCGGAGATTCTGACTATGCGGCCTCGGTCAGGGAATACTATGTCGACATCCTGATGGGAAGGCTTAGCGAATGACAAGTGACAATGCAAATCGCAGATTGGTTGTTGTTGCCGCAATAGCAGCAAGTTTCCTGATGTTTATCTTTGGCCTGACGTATCGTCTTCTAGCAGCACAACTGATAGTTTTCGAGAATAAGACTCCAATAGATCCTGCCGCGTTGGAACGATTCCCCCTGCAGATTGGTGGTTGGACAGGCCAGGATGTTCCTGTGGATGAAGCCATAGTGGATGCGACAGGTACCGATGCGCACATCTACCGTCGGTATTCACGTAGCAGCGGTTTGGAATCTGTCTCGTTATATGTCGCTTGTGGCGTCAACGCATATGAAATGGTAATCCACCACCCGCCGGTCTGCTACATCGTGGCTGGTTTTTCGCTTGTAGATCGTCGTTCCATGGAGTTGCTGTTAGACGACGGGATAAAGTTACCGTGCAGTATCTTCCAGTTCTTCCAAGGTGGGTTAGACACAAAAAAAGTGACGGTTCTACATTACTTAATTGTAGACGGACAGTATTTTGGCGACGTTTCGCTGTCGCTGCATCTGGTTAGGCGGGGCATCCGTGCAGTTGGCTATGTCGCACAAGTACAGATCGTTGCTTCAACCGAGAGTCTGGCTGACGATTCAGCGACGAGACTGGTCTCTGCTTTTGCCGTCGATTCGGCCTTGTCAATAGCTCGGCTGTTTGAGGCCATCGAAGAGGATCGGAGTTCAGGTGAATTCCATGAGTCGCTCGGAGGGAAATAATATGGGAGAGAATGTGGTCAACGATCGTGTTCGCCGCCGACATGCCCTGCATATGTCCGGGATAGATAAAGCACGGGATAATCGCCTGGGACTCATCTCAGCTGTATTGGCATTGCTGGTCATCACGGTGTGGTCGTATTGGCCAACAATAGCTGGCCTTTTCAACTTTTGGCAGGACAACGATGATTACTCTGCAGGTCAGCTAGTTCCGCTGATTGCCGCATATCTGGTCTGGCGTGAAAGGAAGGCACTGAGACAGTGCCTGCTGGTGCCGTGCTGGTGGGGAGGAATAACCCTGCTCATATTGGCGGAGACAACTCGGATCTACGGGTTCCTATCTGTGCGTCCGTCGTTAGGTCGATACGCACTGGTACTGACAGCAGCAGGCCTGGTTCTCATAGTGGCTGGGTGGCAGGTGTTCCGCCGTATCTCATGGATCCTGCTCTTCCTGTCTCTCATGGTTCCGCTTCCCGGAGTCATTCGCAACACGATCAGCCTCCCGCTGCAGAGAATAGCAACAACGGGGTCAGTCTTCCTTCTGGAGGTGTTTGGTGCCCGGGTGAGCCAGCAGGGAAATATCGTAGTGCTGAACGAGAATACACGTCTTGCAGTAGCGGAGGCCTGCAGCGGCCTACGATTGCTGACGGCATTCATCATTGTTGCTGCATTCTTCGCGTACATGGTCAAACGCTCACGTGGAAAGAAGGCGATCCTGGTTTTGTCAAGTATTCCTGTTGGAGTGATATGCAATATTGTGAGGATCTTCGTAACGGCGATGCTCATGCTGTACGTTAGCACGGAACTGGGGGAGAAGTTCTTGCATGACTTTGCCGGCCTCGTCATGATGCCGGCCGCTGTCTTACTCATGTTTGGCGAACTCTGGCTGATGGACAGACTCGTTGTGTCCGAACCTGGGCCTCAGCAGAAACAGGAAATCGTGCGAGCGAAATCCACCCAGCTGTCCTCTGCGAGACCTTCCTGAACAGGAGCGGAACCATATTCCAGTGTGCTGGCAGGGAGTACCTGATATTCTGTTCCGTGGCTGCGCAGAGGAATTCTGCAAGATTTGTCTTCAGAATGGTGATGCCCGGGCAGAAAAGCCGCCGGAATTACTTCTTATATTTGCTCACCATCTTCTACGATGAGCTATTTGTCTAAGCCCTCGAAGTCCTATCCGGTAAAAAAATATAACTAATCCAAAAGGCAAAGTAATAAGCGTTATTACCAATATATTAATAAGAAATCCTTCTAAATTCTTGTACTGAGCCTTTACGCCTATCAAGATTAAAGTAAGCGATGTAAGAAGAGTAATCCAACAAAACCTATAAGTTCTCCGGGCAGTTCGTAATTTTTTTGTCTTAAGAGCAAAAAAGTAAATAGCAGAAGGAACCAACGGGGCACAACAACCCAATATAAGAAAACCTATGGCTTGTTCCTCAGCCATAGGCACAAAACCTATTGTTGTATTCAAGTCGTCATCATCTGTTAACTTAATGCTTCCCATAAGAGATAAAAGAGCAATAGTCAGAGCAAAGATGCTCACAATGGTAACGATGCCAGCCGTAACCTCTCCTATATTTTTTTTGGTTTCAGCTTTTATAATATCACCTATCAGAAGAGCTTCTCGCTAATATTACCGTACCATTTTAACAATTGCCCGCGTCAATACCATTCAACTACCACATAGATGTAATCTACCAATGTTTTTCTCTTAGCAATGTCGTCATTGTTTTTAACCTGCAACTGGAGGGAATTTACCTTTTCAGGCGTGTCCACAAAACTTGTAATGTTCCATGAGTCTGTTGCCTCGTTTAGTTCTTCTTCGTGCACAGGAGCGTTCATTGACGCCCAGACTACCGGATTACTCGGCCAGCCTGTGCCTGCAGCCCATTGTAATTTTCCGTCGGGAAATCCTTCTTGCTCGAAGTGTTCCACATAAACAACGACCGATACTATTTCAGCACCTGCTGGAATAGATATATCTGAAAAATCATAGGATGTATATAAACCAGAATCGATTTCCCCCCGGCTGTCGTCACTGGCCTGGACAACATCGCTCTTGCCAGCTAATGATAATATTTTTTTGACTTTTTGCTTGGAGTCGTCTGCAATGGTCAAGGCAGTTATCACTGGCGTGCTTGGTAGAGCTGCTGTGATAGTATATGATTGGGTCTCTGAAGCTGGAACACTACCGTTATCGGCGACCTCGACCGCCACATCATTAGCCCCCGCCTGGGCACTCGTCGGTGTCCACTGTATCAAGCCGGTAACTGCATCTATGGTCATACCTGTGGGATTGATGGCTAAGGAGTAAGCTAATGTATCTCCTGCATCAGGATCCGTAGCATCAACCTCATAAGTATATAACGTGTCCACTGTAGCTGTGGTTACAGGTGTTGAAGTAAAACTCGGTGCATCATTGACTGCCTTGACCTTAACATTCACCGTAGCCGTATCAGTTCCGTCTTTGCCGTCATAGACAGTATAGGTGAACGCATCGCTGCCACAAAAGTCCGCCTTGGGAGCATAGCTCAGCATGTTATCAGCGTTGATGGTAACCGAGCCGTTCGTGCCCTGAGTAACAGTGCTTATTTTAAGCGAGTCATCATCCAAGTCAGTGTCGTTTGCTAACACATCAATCCTTACGATCGGGCTGTCCTCCTGCATTATCACCCTGTCGTCATTGGCCGTCGGCGCATCATTGACCGCCTTGATAGTTATTGACACTGTTGCAGTAGCGCTGTCTGTTTTTTTGTCGCTGACTTTGAAAGTAAAGCTGTCCGATCCGTTGAAATTCGCTGTTGGCGAATATCTCAGCTTTGGCGCTGTCCCGCTCAGCCTCCCATGGGATGGGCTTTTTACCACACTGTAGCTCAGCGAATCTCCGTCAGGGTCATTTCCCGCTAAGGTAACCGACACCGGCTCGTCCTCCTGCGTCGTAACATTGTCATCATTGGCTGTAGGTGCATCATTGACCGCCTTGACTGCCATTGACACGGTTGCAACAGCACCGTCCGTCTTTTTATCGCCGACCTTGAAAACAACGAACGCTCCAACTAACGAAGCAACCACAATAGCACAAAACAAGAGCCAAATAAGTCCAACAAGGTACACTATACCTGGCGCCGTGCCGGTAGCATCATCACGGCTCTGTGTTACAACGAACCTGAATATACCTATACCTAAAATTAGCAACCCAAGGACACCAGCGACTTTCACGACAACTTCATACCACAGCCCAGTGACGAACATAGGTCCGACTTTGTAGATTATTTTTATATATGCATTCCAAACAGGCCTACCGCAAAAGATTATAAGATCCACTATCTTATTGAAAATCCAAGCGCCTACGTTTAGGGCTTTGGTTCCTACTGATTCGATGGTGTTTTTCAAGTCGTCGCCGGCAAATAGGCTAATCACTATTGCAGCGATAATAAGCAGAGCCACAATTGCCGACAAAACAAAACACAGAACTTTGAGCGACTTCTTCATTTCCACAGGACTTTCGATAATTTAAGATTACCTCAAGCTGAGATTTGCCATATGATTTTAGTCAGCTACGCTGCTGAGCCTCATTTACAATATATTATCAAATTTGTGCTGAAAATTCAAGCTTTCTGGCTTTTTCTCGACGGTTTGTCATCCATAATAGTCACTAAAACTCGACGAATTCTTTGAAGAAGCTGTAGCAAGAACTTTCATTCAAATGGCTGTCGATCCAGCTTTTTTCCAAAAACGCACAAGAAGAGATGCCTAATCTGCTTCTTCTCAACCGCAGACAATTGACTGATTCTTTTAAAACTAATTTCTGGTTTCATCTACGACTCGTCCTTCTGTAAACATCGAGTTCGTATGCTGGCCAGCCAAAACGCAGTCCCAGTCGGCCCGGCACTGACCAGTTGACGGGCGGAGTATGCCTTGCGACAAGAATCCACTCGCCGCCCAGTATCTCACGAACGTGGTCTACTGTATCGGGACGACACACTATTACGCTTACGGCTTGCTTGTCACGCTCGGTCAGGAACTTCATGTGCACGGCTGTGTAAAGAGCACCAGCCCGCTGTTTGGCGGGATAGTAAGCTTCATGAGTCACGACAACGGACTCACCCTTGTGGACGTTGCTCTCCACAAACCTTTGAACCTTGTTGTAGTCACGCGCTTCATACTCCAGCAGAGCAATTGCCAGTCGCGCGGGGAATCCCATGCTTGCAAGACCAATCAGCGCCCATGCGACCCAGATGCGTGCACTCCGCTGTCGCTCTGAGGGTTGGTCGTCAATCGCTGCCAAGACACAGACGGCCCCCGGAATGTACTTCATCCAGCTGTAGTAGTCCTGGAACGTCCAGCCGAAAGCCATGATCGCAGGCAGGGCGACCAGAACCAGTACGGCCGACCAACCGGGACGGTGACCAAATCGGACGCCTCCCTGTGCGCCCAAGATAAGGACACCGCAACCTGCCAACAGCAACAGACTGCTGTGATCCTTACGAACAGCGTGGATGACCCGCGTGGACCGTTCAAGAAGAGTGGTACTGGCTTTTGAGTGATGCATAATGGATCCAAGGAAATAATGCAGCGAGCCTGTCATATAGTAAACGATACATAAGCATAACAGTCCGCAGGCAATGCCGATACAGACAGGCAAAGCTACAGAGAAGACCCTCCGCCAACCAATCCACCACCAGAACAAACCAGCCATCAAGGCCATGAACACCAGGTTCTGGAAACCTGAAAGCGCCAATAGGCAACCCAAGAGAAAAAGACCGAAGGCCCGTATGCGGGTCAAGCTCACTGCCCAGATCATCGAAAGAACCAGAATGCCGAGAGCGTCATACCGTCCCATCCTGAAGGCCAGTGAGACTCCCTCACCAAGGAGAATTACGCACAGGAGGAACACCCTGTTGCGAGGTGATCGAATCAGCTGTGTTCTGGCCAAACCGAACCACACGAGTAACGCGGCCACAGCCATAAAGAAGTAATTCATAGAGCGGACGGCCGTGGGAGTGAAGTTGGTCAGTCGGATCCATGCCGCGAGCAGTAGAGGATAAAGCGGAGCGTTGCTCGCAAAGATCGTATCGTATGGCTGAGTGTGCCACACGGACGACCGAAATCCTTTCCCAGTGGCAAGATTCACAGCCGGGTCCGTGAAAAGAACCTCATCCCAGTTCACCGGTGGGTAGAGTGTCGCTGTCAACAGATTCAGTACCACAAAAGCGAGACAGATCCCTATGACAGCACTGAGTTCACCAAGTGTTGGCTTCACAGTTGTAGCCTGGTATTGCATATGGTTCTCCGTTCAACCCTCGGCCAGATTGGTTGGACCGCGTGTGTCTACCACGGACGGCCTGCATGGTGACGGCGCCGTTCCAGTTCTTGCGTTGTTCCTTGGGGTCTCAAGCATAATATTATCGAAATACTGCGGTTTATTATTTACTTTTTCAAGGAGCAATATTATTATTACTAAAGTCACCTGTGTTCTCGCACTATGTTCAATGTTATTGGGTATTTCTTGATCTATCTAATTTGACTTGTCATTTTCGCGTAGCTTTCGTATACACTTCAAGACTGAATATCCCTCCAAGATTAATATCTTTCAAACAGTTTCCCCCACTCAGTTTTCATAAATTCCCGGATTCTTTTTCTACCAGTTGTAGGATACCAAAAAAAGTCATGATACAGATTAGAGGCAAACGGTGCCCAAACAACCAAAGGTGAATGGAGCAATGGTTTTTTAAGAAATCTCAACAGGCCTTTCCTGAGCATTTGGTCTTCCCAGATAACAAAGCTTTTTTTCGTGGTGAAGCCAAAGTTTACATCGCAGATGTCTTCGCCGAGTATTTCTATATTCTCAGGATTTCCGATGCCAAGTCCCATTTCATCGCACATTTGAATGTAAGGAACCTCCATAGGCTTGTACCCCATCATTTTTGCTGCTACCGCATCAATAGCAACAGAATCGGCGCTTGCGAGGATAAAGTTCGTTATTTTTGGAATCATTGTTCTCGGCCCTGCTCCATCACCACAAACTGTCCCATCCATTACGGCGAAAATTCCAGGATGAAGCTCCTTTTGCATAATAACCAAATCTACGAGGACTTCGTGTATATACTTGTGCGCATAATGCCGCACTTCCTTAAGCAAACCCCCAAAAGCATTTTTAATTGCTCCTGTAGTTTGTGAGTGGCCGTGTGTTTTTAAAGTCGGAAGATGAATAATATTCTTTCCTATAAACATCTTTGGTATTTCGATGCCGTTGGGAAAAATCTGATTCAATTTTAGAAGTTTATGCTTAAATTCATAGTTAATCCATTCAACGTCAGGCAGTTGCGTGAAATTCAGCCCATATTTTTTCAATACAGGTATCCATTTATTATTGCGAGCACCTTTGATAGGGTCCGTGACCACGGTCTTATTCTCAATGGGCAAAAGTTTTTCTCTCGAAAAACCATCACGCACTAATGTCTTTATCAGTCCTTCAACCTGCCAGGGCTCAGATGAACAGGCTGGAAAGTATTTTGTCCAGGATAGGTTCAGCTTTATGAGGGTGTCTATGTCCTTAGAAATATACTTTTCGTATTCTGCAATGTGCATAACCTTAGCGTATGTATCCAAAACTGTAGAGGGACTGGTTCTTAGTACCACCACTCTAGATTTCTGTGTTTGTGAATTCATATATAATTCTTCGTACTCGATGTTTTATCCTGTGCAAGCTTTCATATTCTCATTTATAATAACTTTTGTGCAGACAAATGTCAACAAGGAGTTAAAGAAAGCCATTTGCGTTGTAAACATTTTTTGCTCCAACCGAATGTTCATTCTACGATGAAGACAGTGTTTTTGCGATTATCGAATAGATAAATATCGAACGGGGGGCAGGATAGAATAAATAAAACACGATTTTCCAGCCTCAAGGCCAATTTGGCGCAGAACCCAATTATACTCACCCCGCAAAATATATGACTCAGCGAACACTCAGGCTGCCTGCACAAGGCTTCGCAGATTATCCTTCTGTTTTTCTTTGACCCGCCCTAACGCCATAGCCAACATCACCATCAATGCTAAACCCACCCGCACCTTCATCTTCCTTTGGCCGCGAATAAAATGATGCTCAAAACCAAACGATACATCCAAACGGCTATTGACACGCTCAACAGATGTCCGCTTTTTATATAACCGCTTCCATTGATATTTGCACCTTTGCCTTGTGTCTGTTTCTGGCCTTTGGCAAACGTCGCAGTGAAATAGCCCAGCTTCGAGAAGACAGCGAATCATTTCGCAATACTCTCACCGACTATACACCAGAGTTGCTGGCACATATGCTCGATGTAACCAGCGGTCTGGTGGTGGTATGTTTTTTGCTTTATGCTATGGATGACAGAACGTTCCGGGTTTTTGGTACTAATCCTTATTAACCCGGTAATGACCGGGGCTAAATTTTGCGCAGAAGAGGGTGTTGGCAGGTAAGTTCTATTGGCGGAGCTGCTCAATATCTTCGAGCCAGGCGTCAAGTAATTGTAATTCTTCGGCGCCGATTAGAGACATACCAACCAACTTTTCATAACAGATTTTAAGGTTGTCGCTGATTTTCTCAGCACCGGTCTCTAGCGGCAGAGACTCCAGGGCCTGGCAGAGTTGGCTATTGTGCAGGTAGCCGGGTATTTCATCATTGAAATCCCGCAGCAGATTATGCTCGTTGCGTTCCTGTCTCATAGTGGGTTCGTGGAATAGAATTGCCCAGCCGTTAAGATGGGCGATTCTTTGAGCAATGAAACTGCGCCAGATATCCGTCATTCGAAAAGAACAATATGCCGGCAAATAGAGCAGTTCGAATGCATCCGGCCACCAACTGGTGTTTTGGCTGTTGAAGGGACACCATGAACCATCAGTCAATGCAACTCGGCGGTCCTTTCTGAAGGTTTGTGGAAGCGGTAGGGTGAGACGGTATACCGCATCGACGTCGGGGTTGTCATCGGCCAGTCCCTGCTGGATTGGACAATCGAGGTCGGCGTGCTTTAGCGATTTGAATTCCGGTATTTGTTCTTTAAGACGGTCAAGAGGAAAGCCGCGAGGCCAGATATTCTGGTCGGAAAAATATCGATAGATGTTTACCCAGCCGCTGTTTTCGATGACGGCAATGTTTTGAGTTCGCTGACGGGCTGCCCAGAACGGCTGCAGGGGGAGGTTGTCGTCGTCGGTTTCAATAATTGTTGAGGCGCCGTTTCGAATTGCGAGAAGGTAGCCGATGTTTTTGCGGGCATAGTGTCTTGTTGGGCATATCTGGGCGAACTTTAAGCCGGTTTCTTTTTGTCTTTTCAGGTCGTAAAAATCACAGCCCTCGATGTGAAAATCGGCGGGGCTGGCCTCGTCGCCTATAACGACGAAATAATGACCTTTCTCAGCACAGCCTTCTGCCAGGTCCTGAAGAGCCTTATTGGGGCCGGATATCGAGGTTACCACGATGGAAATTTTTTCTTTCATAGGCCTGAATATCTTTCTGTTTAAATTAAAAACTACAAATTACCGGCAAGACGTTTTCTAAATAAGCGAAATAAGTTAGTGAAAGCATCCATAATAACGGCGGCATTGACGTTTTTGCTTGGCGCACGATAATGTATCGGCACCTCAACTATTCGCAGGTTACGGCAGTACGCTTTGATTTCCGTTTGGAAAAAATGTCCACGCGAGCTGATTCCCCTGTCCAGAACTTTTCGCAGGGCGTCGCTGGTGAACATTTCAAAGCCGCTCGTCATATCTTTTAGTTTTGTGCCGAGCAAAAGGTTGGTCAGGATGGTTCCTGCGCGACTTAGGAAGTATCGAGTTAAGGGTCTCTCTGCGAATTCTCCGCCTTTGCAGAAACGGCTGCCGAAAACGCAGTCATAGCCCTGCACCATTTTATCAAAAAACTGTCGCATTTCCGACGGCTGGTGACTGAAGCCAGCATCAATCTCAAGTATCCAGTCGCAGTTTACATCCAGTGCCTCACGATATCCCCGCATATACGCATCGACGGCACATCTATCTTCAGGGGCCCATACTACCTGGAGTTGGGGTAGTTTGTCTTGCGATTCCTTGAGTAAACCGAAGGTGCCGTCTTTGCAGGCATTGTCAAATACAGTGAAAAATCGTACAGATTTAAAATCTTGACACTGTTCCAGAACAGCGTTGACGAATACCACTGCGGTATCCCGCTCATTTGCCATCGGGCAAACAATTCCCAGATTTATCTCGGAAAATCGAAAACCGTTATTGCTGGCTTCAGAAACGTTCATTTTCTTCTCGTCGATTTCAGTCAGTTACTCTACAGCGGCACTTATTCCCTTTAATTATGGCCAAAAGTTAATCAAATCCATTCGATAGGCCCCATACTATCAAATCAATATCAAATGATCCACCTTAATATGGGAAATCCGGTACTAATAATCTTGTTTATACTACACCGTTGGTTCTGTACTGCATCTTCCGTTTCAGTGCGCTGATACAAAAGGGCAAATTCTCAGGCCCGGTGCAGCTTATTTTCAATGATTTGCCGTTTCAGATTGGCTTTGTACTTTGGGTCATAGGATGTATCATAATTATTTACGCCGACAAGCTTGGTATTAGCTTTGGCGGCATTTAGGCGTATTAGATGCCAATCAACTGTTATGACAGTTGAAAACCAAGTTTTTCAACGACTCTTGACATTATCTGGCCCTCGTGTATCTTACCATAAGCTGTATGTGTTACCTGTTCGGAGTTGTCATTACCGAAAATTACATCCGCAGTTGAATAGGGCCTTAAAAAAGAGGTCTTCCTTGAAATGTTTATAACATTTTGAATGCTCAGCCGGCTGGGACCTGCGAACCACAAGACCTAAGGTTATCGATTTGGGATCTGCCGAGTAGCTTTTGCTAAGTATCTTTATATCAAGAGACTTATCGCTCAATCTGACAATCGTAAATCACTTCAAACAAAGGCTATGGGTCGTTTTTGAGT
>SDBT01010287.1_pt1 | contig 15114 bp, 20 predicted proteins | sample 2277101 | NCBI WGS metagenome assembly SDBT01 (sample SAMN10404973, study PRJNA504765) | marine sediment metagenome | isolation source: marine sediment core GS10_PC15, 103 cmbsf | place: Arctic Ocean: Southern Knipovich Ridge | collected 2010 | reverse complement strand
ATATAAAATATAGAGGGACTAAGTAGAAGCCATAGAGGGGCTAAGTAGAAGCTGTGAGTAGCAGCCAATGAAGGAACTAAGTAGCAGCGATGGAGGGCTTAGATAAGAGCTACTAAACCCTATATAGACAATAGATGATAGATACTATAAAGGGTCTCTCAATTGCTTTGTGAGTTTATTGACATCATGGGCTAGGCTAACACCCTCGACAACTTTCAACTCAATGACATGAACGCTCTTATTGAGCCATTTATCAAGTTTATAATTAGCCTTATTTTGGGCTATAGTTATATCTTTCTCTCTTGATCCTTGGGCTTGTCGAGCATTCAAGCCTATGGTAGGAGTATGATCTATTTCAACTACGAATATATGGGTGTCAATGTTACCCTGTAATTGATGATAGTAAAGCAGACAAATGGCATAGACCCAAACTATCATCGGTTTCTCCAAAAATAATCTTTAGCCCCATTTTTGAAGGCAGTGCGATAAGCTGTTCCACTAGCATAATCAGGGTCAAGGTCTTTTTGAGTGTACTCCATATGGCGGTCTAAGCCACGTCGATGAAAATCCGCAATGAGTAGATCAACTGTCCACCTATTTGTACCATTGGGGGGATATGCGAAAGCACCCTGCTCGGCGGTTGTCTTAGGGGTGATGCCTTTCTTTAATATATTATCTGCGAAATGCTGGCCTGCTATTAAGCGCTCATATTCAGCAGTGATAGCTTCTAATACGGCCTCACTATCTGCCTGCCTTAGCCATGCGTTTTTGCGGTTTTTCTTGCCTCCTAAAAGGGAGAGGGCTTCTCGTAAGTTTTGAAAGAGGGCGGTTAGGAACTCCTCACTCGCGTAACGTTGATGGTAACGTGTTTCCCATGTGGTGAGGCGTTCTTGAAGCAAGTTGAATACGCGCTCATCCTTTATGCGATTTTTTTTAGCGGTATCTGATACCAAATGGGCTAAGACTACCTCTAAGATTACAGGTATGAATTTGATAAAGTATGAGCCGGCACCTTGATTGGAGAGCCATAATAGCCATCCCACAATCGCATAGGTGATGATTGTCCACAATCTAGGGGTTAAGACTTCTAATCTCCATAAGTTGATGGGCAAGACTACCAAGCGCCATTGTATGAGGAACTCGTCTTGCATTTTTAATACATCGGGGTCAGTGGCTTTCAAGGTAGTGAAGATAAGCCCTGTTGATACTGCTAAACTTACTGCCACTATGGTAACCCACCTGAAAGCTATTTTAGCTACGGGGCTGAGGCTTTCAACAGCATGATAGCTATCTGCAAACTCTACCGCAGGGTCGATTGCTTTGAAGATAGAAAACAGCATAGCTGCCAATAACAAAGTCCAGGTTAAAATCGTGAGAACATCGAGAGTTTTTACATGGAAAAGCAGCTTCTTTGTGTTTTCTTTATTGGGCTTAGTCCCTTGATAGACTTGACTTGTTCTCTTTTCTAACTTTGTCCATTCAGCTTGACTGAGGGGGTACAAGGTTTTATCCATTATGTGCCTTTACGATAGTAGGTTCAAGATATGCAAACCACAATTCATAACAATCTCGGACATCGGTTAGGTGTTCGACATCGAATACATCATGAAACTCATAATTGTCGAGGTAAATCATCAGACGAATTAAAGTATCTTCTTCGATCTGCTCAGGAGAGAATATGTTAAATGCCCGAACAATGATATGAGGAGTTATCGTGAAATCACAAGCTAATGTTAATAAGCGCTCTAAAGCTGCCATGAGTATGCGAGTGGGAACAGCCTCTACATATTTAGCGGGGCGTAGCCTTCCTGAATAACCTTGATAAAGCGTATCTACCATTTCAAATAGAAGTTGAATAATATCTTCATTTATCAACCGATAGAAATCCGTGTCATCAATTAGGGTATTGAGGGTATGAGTGATATGGCGTGCAATATGTCTCTGTTCTTGTCCTGTCATGCTTGTCTCCTTTTTATATGTTTTATCACAATAGCAGATTATAGCCGATTGGTCAAGCCCTTGTAGATGAAGTCGGCGACTTTGCCTTTGTTTTCCAACGCTTTGCGAATATCTATATCTACAGTTTTCAACATGCAAAGATGCCAATAGAATACGGGGTTAGCGGGGTCAAGCTGTGCGCGTATACGCCAAAGACTTTGTTCATATTTTGTTCGACTATAGCCAACACTATAATAAACACAATAACGAGCGCGGTTGAGATTGATACCTTCTGCGCCTGCGCTAATATTGGCAATCAAGACTTGACCTGCGCCCTGCTGCCACTCAGGTTGTTGATTTATTTCTCCTGTGAGAAATAAAGGTTTAATATTTAAAACACTGAGCATACCCGATATGAGTAAAACATCTTGCTTGAAACGTGTGAAAATAACTAAGGGTTCCCCGCCTATTTCATCAATAATTGCTTTCAGCGCTTGCAATTTAGGGTTCTGTACAGCAGCAACAAGGGGCACGAGCTTACCCTCATTATTGGGATAATACCCGCCCGTAATCTGGTGTAAGCGCAATAATTGCACCAACTTATTATCAGTAATGACTGTATCTTCTCCAATATTCACAATCATCTCTGCCTCAAGTTCACCATAAACTTTCCGCATCTCCATCGGCATATCCAAATTGACTACACGATGATGCTGCTCAGGGAGTTCAAGCACATCGGCGGTATTCAGGAGATAAGTGAAATAACTTAATTCCCCTGATAACTCTGTTTGGTTCTTATAACTGCGCGGTATCTTTATATTGTTGTGTGTGTAGTAATTGACGTAATGCTCAAAGAATTTAGTCCATGATCCGAGCATGACACTCACAGGTCTGCCACGCACGATTAGGGGGTCAAGCCAACGCACCTGCCCATAGACATCGGTAGGTCTATCTTCCCAACCCGTACCAGTCATCGCAAGTTTATGGGGAACATTCTTAAACGCTTTAGCTAAACTTAAACTTTGTTTGCTATTATGCGATTTTAACCTGTGGCTTTCATCGGCAATAACTAAATCAAATGCTATCTCCTCTAAGGTTGGAGCAATCAACCGCGCCGTCTCATAATTGACAACAACTATTACTGGTCTTGGGGTATCTACTTCAAAATGCCTGATAAGAAAGGTAGCCTTATCCCTAGAACTTTTATAGCTATAGTGCTGCACCTCCCCATGTTGATTGCTTATCACACCGTCATCCAACAAGATATAATAAGCATCTTCCATATAGTCATCCATATCTTGTTGCCAGGCACCACGTATCGCTGCTTTAGGAGTTAAGACTAGGGTTCGCTTTGCTTCAAGTTCTTCGGCTAACTTTAAGGCAGCAATCGTCTTTCCAACCCGACAACCTGCAACCCACCATGCGAAACCACGATTGTTTGCCATTATCTCTAGGGCAAAGCCGACCATATCTTTTTGATAACTGCGTAGTTTAATCTTCAAGGACGAATTCTCCCAAGAACTCGGCTTTAAAGATATTCTCAGGGACTTCTCCAATGAAACTCTGTGTGCCCAACCACTCAAAATCAGTCTTCAATTCTACCCATTTCGCAGGAGTATCGAGCCACTGACCAATATTAAGCCAACCTATCTGATTAGCCTCACTTGGGATAATGGGGGTAGGGGTCAAGGTAGCAAATAAGGGGATGTTATTTCTTTGGGCATAGTCCACAATTCGATGAAGCTCTTCATAGCCCATCATCTCTATTTCTTCAAGCCAAATAGCATCTAAGACGCGCCGATAGGTTTTCAAATCTTTTAAAAGATGAAGAGATTTAATCGTGCCGAAAAAGGCTTCTGCCGCTTGGGTATAAACACGGTAAGGCGTACGCTTTTCAAGTGTCCCTGCTGCTTTATGATGATTTGTATACTTCTCAATCAACAGCTTCATCATGCCCATATTGGGAGTTAGGATAAGGCTAAACCCCCTAACATAATTCATAAGATAGGTACTTTTTCCTGAACGTCTGCCACCTTTAATTATTGTCAATGACATGATTAATCTCCTTTGATTGCTAGACTTAATTGTTCTTCAAAATATTTAAACAAACCAAATAAGCGCTTTCTATGCCTATGCCACTCCCTATAAGAGCTACTATAAGATGTAGCTCCCAAAGGAATATTATGTTTAACATCATGTTCCCATTCATTATGGGCTGATAGGTAGTCCGTTGTTAAAGCAGCTTTATGTTCTTCAAACTCTTCATTAGTCAGCATCGGGGCTAACTCTTTGATAGATAATTCCGTTACATATTCCTATATAGATAGTATCTCCAGAATTATACCAAGCCTCGAAGATAACGTGATCGTAGTTTTCCTTCGATAATACCCACATTGTGTTAGTGGTATATATCTTTCTAAGTTCTGCATCTTCCTCAATTCCATATTTTGATTTGAGGGCATCTGCCATAGCTTGCCCTAATTCCATAATTACCATGTTGTCGGTCTCTCCCAATTTTCAATATGTTGAATTATCAAGCTGTGGACTTCATCCCAACTTCTAACCACACCCGCACAATAACCCATAGCTTGATAGTCTGCTATTCGGTTTAGTTGTAACGGGGTAGCCTCACCTTTTTCCGTCTTAACCTCGAATTTAACGTGTAGCCAGCTATTGCGAATATAATACTCACCTACAATATCAGGCTCTCCCTCTCTAGCACATTTTACTTTTTGGGCATCGCCCCGCAGTTTCAACCGGGCAATTATTTTATCAACTATACGGCTCTCAGTTTGTTTAGTCATAGTTATTTCCCTAGTATTGACTTGACTATGTGGGCATCGTGAAGCGTATCGAGCAGGTAATCGCCTATTTTATATTTACATATTACTCCCCATTTCAAACTAGGGATAGAAATCAAAACAATCTTAGGGGCATAAGTGTATAGGAGTACAAGAATTTCATTTGCTTTCTCAATATTGTATGTTGAGCCAACTTTTTTATCCTTGTGCCATATCTGGTGAATATCTCCCTGCGTAATAATAGCAAATTCTTCCATAACACTTTTTCCTTTAGTTAGCTTTGTACCCATGATAACCTGCGCTTTCTATCCATTTACGAATATCTACAACTTCTCGTAAGCCATCGGGGTTAGCCGTACTGTAGGGTTGCCAATTCTTTCCCGCTTCTAAGGCCACTGTAAGCTGCGGATTGACCTCATACTGCACCATATATTCCATAAGTGTGCGTACTCTGTGTAACTCATTTCGATGAGCATTGCCGTCTAAAGCATCATGTATTTGGGCAAAGAGCTTGATACCCTCCCATGTATGCTCATTCTGATATTTTAGGGCTGCATTCACTGACATCCATCCCCCTAAGCCTTGCACCATTGCATTCCAACCCGCTTCTGCTGCTTTAAGCATCTGATCGAAATATTGGGTTATGCCGTCTTTGATGAAGGCTTTATTGCGGCTATAAGGATGGAACTTACGATGTCGTCCTGTAATGGGTTGTGTGATGTAGCGTCCGACAGCACTGCCATCAGGAATAAGTCTCTTTTTCATTCCTAGCTCGGTATAGTAAGCCTGCGCCCTCTCAAAAGCAGGAAAGGTCTCACGCCATTGCTCTACCAATCTTCTAGCAATAGCTTCTCCTACTTTAAGCTCTTTATCGACCATACGCCACGTACCACTATAGAGTAAACCGAAATTGAGGGTCTTAGCTGTTTGTCTCAATATCTTATGGTCAACGTATACGACTAAATCGTGGGGGGTCATGCTGAGGGGGTCGATGCCATTGATAGTAGCAATCTCAGTATAAGCCATATTGGGATAGACCACACTTTTAATATCAATCATGTCACGGGTGTAAACGTGCATATCTACACCTGTATTAAATAATTCAGTCATGGTTGTTACATTGGGATTGAGGCTGTATGCTCCTAAATCAGGCAACAAAGTCTCAGCAATCCATGCCGCTATTCTGGCTTCTAATTGACCGTAATCAAGCGCAAATATAATCCAATCATCATTATAAGGAACAAATACTTGTTTGATATAATAACCCTTCTTATCAGGCGTATTTTGATAATTACCTGTATCGCCTGATGAGGAGAAACGTCCCGTCACTGTACCGTCGGCGTTCATATTACCCCGCACAATATCATGCGCGTCTTTGGCACTTATCCATTTTTTCAAATAAGTCATAGCCGACTTTGACAAGCGCTTATATTCTGTGATGAGTGCCACAATTGGGTGATAGCGGTAAGGCTCTAAAGCGGCTTTATCTGTGGCTCTTAAACGACTTGCATCTATACCCATATTATCCAACTTTGATACAATAGCGGGATCAATCCATTCAGGAGGAATAATTTCAGTCGGCTTTGATAAGGCTTCTTTTAGATAGGGGAGTAGCGCTTTAGGAGAATTTAGATTGACAGGGAATAGTTCCTCAATTTCTTTCATACGCGGCTCATAGATAGCCATTTGACGATAAGCCTCTTCGATGTCTATCTTGATGCCATTTTTCTCCATCACCCAGGCCACTTTGAGGGCATAATCACAAAGATTATGATATAGATCGACATTATCCCATTTCTTAATTTCTACCATCAGCTTCTCATGTAATTTCCATGTCAGAACGACATCCAGCATAGCGTAATAGGCTATTTTTGGACTAGGTAACATCCACATATGAGCTTTGGGATTGAGCTTAATCTTATTCTTAATTCTATCATATTGGGGTGTTTTATAATCATGATTAGGACTTATATCGCGTATATCCACAGCTCTTTTATAAGGAGCATAACGCAAACCATCATTTTTATTATTATCAAAGTTACCATGACATATATACTGCGTAAGTTGATCTTCAAATGCTGTGATGGCAGTCAATAATTCTGCTTCACCCACTTCTGCATCCTCAATATCCCAGAATTTCGCCATATATTTTAATCTACGATTATGGCCTATTCTGCGCCAGTCTTCAAATAAGATATGCAAAAGTAACATCGTATCTAAGACTGTATCGGGTGTAGGAAAGCCCTCAGCATCGAGCATATGAAGATCAAAGCGTGCATTATGGAAGATATAAGTGGCATTACCCCAAACTTCTTTTAATTCTGCCATCCATTCTAGGGGGAGATTGCAGAAATCTGTGGTCTCAGCAGAACGCTCGAACCAATATTGTAAATAAAGATCGTTTTTAGCATGACCTTGCCAAGATAATTGATCGAAAGGTTGCGCTTCTTTAGTACCCCAACGAATATTAATCTGCCCCTCGCCATGCCGAAAAGGAATATTGTAGGTTTTGTTAAATTCAGGAAGATGAATAGAGATAGAAATGATACAATGTTCTCGTCTATGTCTTAAGCCGTTTGTCTCAGTATCGGCTACCACGATACGAGCCGTTCCTAAGAAATCTAACATCTCATCAAATTGTTTTCTTGTCTGTATATTAATCATCCCTATCCCTTAATTCATTGATACGCTTAAGAAACTTCTGTGCATCATGGGAAGCCTTTACTTAGTCTTTTCTAGCTTCCACTCAACAACTAAACCATTCCAAAAATAGCCTGACTTTTCATCATCAAGTCCAAGTTTCAGGAATATATCCTCATTCCCAAACCAAACTTCTACTGTATTCCATACAAAATATCCACAAGGAATATCATCAATTATGAAATCGCCCCATGCAGCATAAATATTATCCCCTGCTACGGCTGCCTCATTATTATTTGATAGGCGTTGTGCTGTTTTAACAATACGTTTTAATACACGTTCAGCAGATTTATGGTCTGATACTCGTAAAATATAGTATGCAATCAACCGCTTCATATATTGAATGTCTTTCATGGGTAAATCCTTAATAGAAGCAGGGGTCAAAGCCCCTGCATATTTTAGAAGGGAATGTCGTCTATATCGCCATATTTTAGCGCTACCAGATATTCTTCATAGGCACTTTCATTTTTGAAGATAGCGCCTGTTGGGGTATCGCCATTCATCTCCACATAATAGCCTTCTGTCCTTGCTTGATTAGGTTCTAAGGCTAAAAAGTAAACAGGGACAGACTTTACACGCACATCTTCATTTATCCACTCTCTTAGAAGGGCAATGAGTTTTGTTAAATTCATCTTCTCTAAGACAAGTCCTTTCTCCTCAATCCATTCGGTTAACTCCCAATGGCGAAAAGTGTAGTCAGAATTTTCCTTACAATAAGTTGCAAAGGCCATCTTAGCCAACACAACTCGTCCCTGCATGAGTGCCACACTTTCAATATCGAAATCATCTTCCTCTCCCAGAAACATACCCATATTCTGCAAGAAGTTATTTGCTGACTTAGAGATGATTTCCCCTTCTTTCTCAACAAGCTCACCGTTCTCTATCTCACCGATGACAATATCCTCACGCTCAATAATGTGGGTGAGATTTCCATTGATAACTCGATATTTCGGGGTATATTTACAATATTGCACACCTTTTTTGCTAGAGAACAAAGTGTACTCTACATTTTTGATGATAGTAGCATACCATCCCTCAGTCGGCAGGGGGTCAAATGTTCCCCCACCACTGCCCTGCTTAGGTTGATATTCGTGGCTCTTACGGTTTATTTTAGGCATTATCTGGCTCTCCATCTCTGAATGCGCTTGATGCGCTTGTTTTACGTTGAATACAGTAATCCATACGACCTTCTTTTTTATTGGGCACGATACTGGTATACCAACGATGTGCAAATTTAGCCATCATTCGGTACACAGCTTGACGATTGAGAGCATGGCGAGGACTTTTGTCCACATCACTCTTATCAATGATAGTTGTGGTCAATACCAACATAATCTTACTTGAACGCAACTTATTCAAAGCGAGATTAACCATTTGGGCGATAGTAGTGTAATCATCGCGCTCCAATTTGGCTTTCTCAGGAAAGAGATATTCAGGAGCTATATCGAAATCATCTATGAAGATAGCTTCATAATTGCGCTCTCCCCGTTCTGCGGGATCAACCACCTCAGACATAAACTCATCCCATGAAGAGATAAGAATAGCATCCCATTCTAAGGGCACATCAAATTGACTGAGACCATTTTTAGCGCAACCCACGTATAGCACATGCTCGAAGCCTTCTAAATGCTTAAAAGCTGCTGTTGTCCTGCCTGTTCCCTGTCGCCCAAAGATGATTATATTCGGACTGAGAGAAATACCTGCATAATTTTGTATAGCCATTTTATCTCCGTTTTCTGGCTCGATAATGCTCTTGCAATATAAGCGCCTCGTCCGTCCCATAACGGCGTGGCTCAATACAGATCATTTTGAAAGAACACCATGTACAAATACCATCAAAGCCAGCATTGGCGATTGCGGGTAAGGCGCGGCCTTCATTGAATTCCCCGATGTAATAATTAATTAAACGGACTTGTGATTGCAGATTTTCAAGAGCTAAAGCATTGGCAGTTTCATCCAGATAATCACTTATTTGATGACTGAAATAACTAGGAAGATGTAATTTCTCCTCCCCCCATTTTTTCCATTGTTCTATATCATTTGCTACAATTACCTTTTTATCCATTGGTAAAGTATCAAACCAAACATCCCAAGTTGTGATCTGATTTCCAACTCCAATATTTTTCTTAGCAGGAGTAATTGTTGCAGGCTTAGGCGTTTGTTTATTCATCTGCCACATCATTACATTACGTATTTTTGCTCCTGCCAAATTGAGCATGGCAGCATAAAGTTGAAGCTGTCCATCTAAGAGAGCCACATCTTTATCCATGGGAGTTCTCATTGTTTTCCAATCAATGATGTGCGGCTCATTACTGTCTAGATGGATGAGTACGGCATCTACAATTCCTTTGACAACCACGTCCTCAGTAACTTTTACCGCAAATTCATACTCAATCATAGGATCATCATCATGCCATTGACCTTGACCGTCACAATCTTCACATTCTATAAGCTCCCCCGTGGTCTTATCGGGAACTTCTCCATAACCATGACAACCTTCACATTTTTCAAGAGGAAAGATTTCATTAGCGTTGGCAACGCGCCATGTTTTATTAAGCTCAATCAAGGGGATATAATAATGCAGCATAGCGCTCACTACAGAGCGGATTTCATCTACACTAATGTCAGGCTCAAATTCTAATTGAGGTTGTTGTAAATAATCTTCCATATCGTTATGGGCTGCTGCAATCATTGCCTCATTTGTTAACCCAAGCGGATCAAGACTAGCGTGTAGCGCCGCAGCCATAGCAGCATGAAAAGTCTTGCCGATTTCTAAAGGCAAAGCCGATACGTTACGTTCTAATTGTCGAAGTTGCTGGTATTCAAATTTACGACCACAAGCGAGGTTTCTAATTTGGCTGTGGCTTAAGTATAAAACTTGTGGAGGCATGTTTGACTGTTCCTTGTTTGGTGGGTCTCAATGAGGGAATTATAGCAGATTGTAGATTATCTGTCAAGAGGGTTACTAATCGTTGGTTAAATTCTCGTTCTTTTTTGAAGGCCATAAACCACTGTTTAGCCTTATATCTCATCTTTGCATTTTGAGCTTCAAGGTTATTCATCCTGCGTTCTAACTTCAAAATGGCATCGTCACAATCTTGTTGTTCTTTGTGACCTGCCTCCATAATATCCTTTATCCAATTAATCAAACCGACGAATAGTGCAACTAGGCTACCGACGATTACGAGAGTGTTTTCCATTTTTATTCCCCCGCAGCATGTCTGCTCCTACCTCAATTGTAAACATACCTGCTAGGAGCGCGTATACCAATAAAGTAAAAATAGGAATTTGGCTCTCATTCGCTAAAACAAAGATAGCAATCACATAAGCATAAAAAGCCGAATACCACATAAAACTATGCTTATATTGGAGTACACCTGTAACCGCTACCGCCACTCCTGAAATCAAAAACCCGCCAGCAATGAGTGGCAGAGTAAAAATTCCAGTGAGGTAGGCCGCAGTTCCGCTACTTGGTTTATCAATGAGCGCTAAACCCATCAAAATGAACAATAGCCCGACATACACTCCACGAATAGAGCGATATTTGAACATTTACAAAATCTTTGCTTTCTTTTTATCGCTGTAGATGTTTTCCGCCCGCGCCAGCATCATCAGAAAATCAAAATCATAAGGCGCATATTTCTCTACCCATAATTCTGCCTGCTTGACCACATAAGCCATTCGAGGGTCGATTTCGAGGTCATAGCGTGTTTTATACTTTTCTGCCAGCATCAAACCCTCATTCTTAGGGTAAGATTTATTGAAGGCAACATACATCACTGTATCGGCAATGCTGTCTCCCAACATTTTGCCGACAAATTGATATTGCTTCCATAATTCGCTCTGGCCTAAACGACGTGATACATAACCTACCGAAGACAGAAGTACCGTAAACCCAACTATTCCTAAAATTCGGATAATTTCAGGTGTTAGAGTGTCACCCATGCTCTGCAATATTCCCAGAAATTCAGACATATTTCACGCTCCTATAACCTATTGATATTATTAGTGTATCAATTATTCTATAGAAGTCAAATATTACAGAGGTTCTCCGTAAAGTAAAATGTTTCTCAAAGATACTCCATACTGTTCTATAACCATTTCTGCGCCTGCTAGTATTTCAGCACTGAAATCTCCACTAACACAAGCCCCATATAACTCAAATGTATTGATGCCTTTTACTAAATCAGGAATGAGCCATTTACCAAATAAATTAACTTGGTCATGAAGGCTATTTTGATACCCTAAAATAAGACCATCGGTCAAACTTGTACCCGTACCTGATGATACAAAGAAACTATCATTTATCTTTACATCGAAACGATGAGCATTATTCGCAGTAGCGCCCGCGTGTCTACGCGCTACTGAAGGAAGATTGAGTATTAATCGAGCAACGCCGACAATGGGCATAGTGTGTACTAATCTAAAAGGAACATCAAAAGGAACTGCGGTATTGGCTATTCTACCATTCTCCGAATTATGTACCATTACTGATGTTCGTACGCTGATGTTCCCCTTACGTATAAGTTCGAGCTTATCACTAAGATGTGTATTGAGAGTAGCGCCTGAAATAGTCTCTGCTATATTCCATTGTTTAGCCATATCCCCTCCTATTGAAAATCAGGAACGCCATATTCTTCTACTGAGAATTGAGCTACCGTATTTGTAATATTTACTGTGCCTGTGCCTGCACTGACCCACCAAACGAGTTGAACGCGATGTGAGCCTGCCGCGACATTATCTAAAAATCGTCCAAATGCCATTGGGAAATCTCGATTAGCAGCAGGAAATTCATGATAAGCTACACCGTCAGAATTGGGAGTACTTGTGCCGCTTGATAAAAAATATGAGTTATCAATGATAACATCAAATCTTAATCTAGCCCCTGCACTACTAATTGCGATTGATGCAGAAAGTTCTATTCTCAAAGCACTATCTTCTAAACTTTTATCAATTGATAAATCAAAAATTTCTACAAATACAGATGTTGTTGGGGCTGTAGTTACCGTAGTGGTTTCATTAGTAACTCCACTGCGTTGAGCGACAACTAAATTCTTCTCAAACAACCAGGTAATATTATCACGCAATTGCTCATTAAGGTTTTCGGCTGTTACCCTTTCTGTATTGACCCAATCTTTGGGGAGCGTATATTCGACACTAGGCATTATAGCTCCTCTACAATGACGCTACACAAATAATCAGCAGGTATATCTATCACAGTAGCCGACCCTGAGAAATAATAGAGATGGAAAGAATAAGCTGCTGGTGTTATTAAATCCCGCACAATAACCCCTACCGCAGGTATATCGTTGTTCACACTATCTGCACGACGATACACCATGCCATTTATTGTCTTAGTAGCTGTTCCACTCGATAACCAAATATTGAGTTCGGGCACATAAACATCGAAAGCAAGTGCTTGATTGCCATTGATAGGAATAGTTATACTATATTTAATGCGACCCGTTTTTGTGGTTAAGGTCAGATCAAATTCATCTATTTTAGTCCATGTTGATAAGACGCTCAATTCTTCATCAACACTGAATACATGATTAACAAAATCAAGAGGACGTTTGAATAAATATTCTTGATTATCTCGAATATAGGTATTGAAATTATCTCCGCTAGGCGTATCAGTATTTGCCCAAGTTTTAGGGTCTGTCCATGCTTCTACCATAATTATCTCCTAAACATAAAGTCTCATTGATTTATCGCGCTCTGCATTCAGTATATCAAGTGTAGGAAAAGGAATATGTTCAACAATGACATTATCAACACTTCCATCAAAAGAAGTATTCACTGTTACCCGAATTTTCGCATCCGATGCACATATAACTCTTTGCGTATAAGTTCCCACTGCGTTTTGAGTATCAGTAGCCGTTCCCGCTCCTGTGCCCACTTTGATACGGACGTTGCCAGCCACATAAGTGACTATCGTAAATGTAACTTCGTACACTTCTCCTATTGTTGCTGGATTAGAGAAAGTAGCAGAAGAAACTCCTGTTGATTGTGTGCCATCCCAATTTATTGTACCCCCGCTAATCGTCATTCCATCAGCAGCAGTCCAATCAGTATCTGTGTCAAAAGTACCATTGAGAACAATAGTAAGCCCTAAAGGGTCAAGCCCCGTTAAATGCTCATCAATGATGCCTAAACCTGTAATATATGCGGCTACGGGAGGAAATTGAACATTGGCGTAACGGAAACCTACGACCACTCGTTCACAATTAGCAGATGTCGTAAATGTTGCCGTTACCGTTCCATATGCGCCTAATGTGATAGGGACAATATTTTCTAAAGTATTACCGCCTCGATCAAGCTCTACAACCAACACTTCTAACTTTACAGTCTCCCCTAAATCTGCCTGTCCTCTCAATATTATATGATAAACAGTTGAGGGTAGTAATTTGCTGCTATCAAGTTCTTCTAAGTTCAATACGGCAATATCCGCCATGTCTGCAATAAAAGCAAAATCATCATTACGTTCTATTTGTAAAAAGAGTGCAGCATTATTCGGGCTATCATAATAGCGCTGATGTACTGATATTCCATCCGTACTTCCGACAGCATCAATCATAGCGTTAGCAGCAATATCAGGAGTGAAAGTGTAAGTAGCATCTTCCACAGCAGGATCAAGCCAATAAGAAATACCTACCTTTATAGCATCAGGAGCTTTCCAAACAGACGACACACGAATAACTGCGGGAAACCTAGCCACACCCCTTTCAGTTATACTTTTTCCTAAAACAGTTGTGAAATACACTGCTGCTGCCGTATTCTCATACCAATTTTCAGAGTAAATGGCTTGACTGACAGGAGCTTTAGCTAATGCACTCCCCGTATTCACAAAGATATAAGTATTTTCTTTTTCTGAAAAATTTCTTACAAGTTCTGGGACAGTAGCCCCTACCCAAAAAGTAGCTCCATATGCGAAGGCGCTAAACTTGATAGCCGTTTCACCGTCCGCAGTTAATAATGTCACTTTTTCTAAAGTTGAACGCTCAACCTTCGTGAGTTCTGCATCTAAAATATTAGCAACAGGCGCTAAGTTTGCTATAGGTGTTAAATCTCCCACACCTAGCAAAGGATAAACGGTATCGTCAGTGTAGGCCAAGATATAAGTCATTGAAAACTCATCTCCCGCTTGATAACTACCCTTCTCGCCTAAAATAATATGATACCTATCTTTCATACCCGACTGCACTTCACTTAACTGAATAATATCGCTCAATGTATAGTCTAATATTTGGGTCATAAGCGCATCATCTCGCGCCAATACCCTCATCGAGTTTATCTCACCTTTAGGGGTTGCATTACGTACTAATTCTAACTCTACAAGAGCTAGGGCTTGCTCAAAGCTATCTAGCGCATTTAATTCAACAAATTTATAATGCACTGCTCCTAAGAGTTCTTGAGAAGCTAAATCTTCAAAGATATAGGGCTGCCCTTGACCTGCTTCTATATAATCACCAGTTACAAGCACATCAACCTCAACTCGGTATGGAAGATCATTACGTAATTGTAAAGTATACTTACCTGCTCCATCATCCAAAACTGCTATCCATACTTGTCCTGACCACTCACTCTCAGATAAAAGGGTTAAGCCCTTACGACCATTATTACGCGAAACAGAGATAGTCATAGCAGCCATTGTGTTATTAATCGCCGTTAAAGT
>SDBT01010286.1_pt1 | contig 15114 bp, 16 predicted proteins | sample 2277101 | NCBI WGS metagenome assembly SDBT01 (sample SAMN10404973, study PRJNA504765) | marine sediment metagenome | isolation source: marine sediment core GS10_PC15, 103 cmbsf | place: Arctic Ocean: Southern Knipovich Ridge | collected 2010 | reverse complement strand
ATAAAGCATTGACCTTAATGAAAGTAAGATTATAAAAGTAAAATAATAAATTGTTGTGGATAATTCAAGAATGTTTGCTGAAATAAGTCATAAGACTGTTTTAGACTTTTATACTAAGTTAAAAAAAGAAAGAATGTAAGATTTAATTTGAAATATTAAGAAAATTTTTTTACAATCTCCTACGTGGTTTTGGAGAACAATAATAAACAGAGGGATTTGTCTGAGCTTCAGGTTTAAGTTGAAATTTATCTCTCTCTGCAATCATCTTAGAAACATCGCTATTTGGATCATTAAGATCACCAAAATGGATGGCTTGTCCTTCACAGCAAATAACACAAAATGGCTCTAAACCTTGATCAATCCGATGAACACAGAGATTACATTTTTCTGATACATTTTTTTCTTCATTATAGATGATAATGTTATAAGGACAAGCATTATTGCATGCTTGACAACCATCACATAGATCTTCATGTAGAACAACTGGTCCATCATCTCTTTTCACAAGTGCATCATTTGGACAAACCTCTACACAAGGGGGGTTTGAACAATGATTACAGAGTCGAGGGAGAAATTTCATTTCAAGATTAGGAAATTTTCCTTCTGGTGTGTCCTTCTGACTAACATTTTGAGTCTCAACTTGAATCCAATATCCAGATCCTTCATTTTCATTTTTACATGCTACAGTACAAGCTTCACATCCGATACATCTTTCTTGGTCAAAAACTAAACCAAAGCGTTTACTCATTTTTCCATCTCCTCACTTTTTATTACTTCTACAGCTACATCATTCATATGCATGTTAGGCTCATAGACTTTTTTCTGAACGGGATTAACAACAGCATGAGTTAGATGATTAACGCTTCCTTCTTTAAATTGTTCGATCCACCATCCTTCGCTGATGTTTACTACTCCAGGTCCTACACTTTCTGATAATCTTGCTTTTAATGTCGTGCGCCCTCTATCATTAAATACAGTTACCATATCATCATCAGAAATATTGCGTTGACTTGCATCAATCGGGTTGATTTCTACTAAAGGCTCAGGATTTAATTTAAGAAGTGAGGATACATTGGCAAACATTGAATGCGTGCGGAACCGACTATGCCCTTGAATAAATGTTAACGGATATTTCCCTTTCTCTGACGTGATTGGAGCTTCTAGGGGTGGTAAGTAGACCGGAAGTGCCTGCCCATCTTCTAAAAGTTGTTCAGCATAAAGTTCGATTTTCTTAGATGGAGTTGGAAAATTCAGAGGAAAAGATGCTCCTTCTGGAACTTCAGGTAATAAATATGCTCCTTTTTCTAATAAGTCTCTACTAACTCCTTTCAAAGAAGGGTGATCCATAATCATATCAATCATGCCTTCTTCGCCCCCCTTAAAATATTCACTAAATCCTAATCGTTCAGCAAGTCCTACAACAATATCTACATCTGATTTTGATTCATATAACGGTTCAATTACTTTTTTTTGGAGCTGAAGATAAGGATATGGACCAGATATATAATCAGAAAACTCCAAAAAGCTACAAACGGGAAGCAAAAGATCGGCATAACGCGCACTAGGAGTCATAAATAATTCTGTTTGTACTATAAATTCTAATTTAGGATAAAATTCATTAATAAGTTTATTAGTATCTACACATTGATTCAGAAAATTTATAAACGCAAACCATAATGCCTTTACTGGAAACGGATCTTCAGAGATGACTGCTTCATAAAGGTTAAGTATTCCCAACCTATGATAACTCGGTTTTTCTTTAATCGCATGGAGAAAAGGCTCCCAATTAAGTGGTGTAGGAGTACGGACACCTGGACCCGATGTAATTGAAGTATTTACATTTCCTGTTATACTCGCAACTGTAGCTAAACTTCTCATAGAAATATCTCCGTGATATGTTCTTGTAAGTCCCATAAATGTATGAAACATAACTGACTTTGCCTTCCCAATTCTTTCCCCTAATTTACTTATTAAATCAGCTTCAACTCCCGTTATTTCGGAAGTTTTTTCCGGACTATAATCCATAGCTAAATCTATTAGTAATTGAAAAGCTGGTTTACATTCAATCCCATTAACTTGGTAGGTTCCTGTTATACTTGCGCTTTTAACATTAGAACGACGAACTTTATTATGAGAGTTTGTTTTCTCATCCCAGATAATATACGCTTTTCCTTGTGACTCTCCGACATCTTCACCTCGTAGAAATTTTCCTGTATCTGTTCTTACCAAATGGGTGCCATTCGTTTGTTCTTGAATAAATTTTACATCATGTAGTCCATTTTTAAAAATAACATTGATAATACCTAAAGCGAGAGCACTATCCGTAGCAGGTTTTAGACCTATATATTCATCAGCTTTAGACGCAGTTATTGTAAACCTTGGGTCTATGACGATTAGTTGAGTACCCTCTTCCTTTGCATCCATAACCTTACGCATAATATGAACAGGCATAGATTCTCCTGGATTTGAACCCCATACAACAAGCAATTCTGGAAATTGCCTCATCCATAATTGACCAAATAAATACATATGTGGAAATTGATGGCCAAAAATAACACGACTCCCACAAGGAAGACCTGCGTCTCCATATCCCCACGCACTAACTCTAGTTGACTGAGTTAAGCTAGCTAATCTTAGATAGGCCCCAAATTTAGTTGTACCCCCACCAGGACCACCTAGAACCCATCCAATCGATCTCCACCCATACTTGTCTGCGATTTTTTTAAAATTTTCAGCGATAATGTCATAAGCTTCATCCCAAGATATACGCTCAAATTTCCCTTCACCACGCTCTCCAACTCTCTTCATGGGATATTTCAACCGATCTGGATGATAAGTGATATCTAAACTTGAAAGACCACGAAGACAGATTCTATTATCTATTTTAAAAGGAAACTCGCCAGGTTCTAACTTAACAATACGATCTCCTTTCACATGGGCTAAAATACCGCAAGAATCAACACCACAATGTGCCGGACATGCCGTTCTTACCAACTTAATATTTTCTTCTTCTCCCAATACTAATAACCTCTTGTGTTTAATACTAACAGAAATTATTCAATTCTTAAATATGATTTTAATTATTTCTAAAAACCATGAGATAGGAAAATTTTATTAATGGATGATAATTTCGTTAGCATATGACGATGGACGAAATGATAGCTTTTTGTGGAATAACTTGTTCTAAATGTCCCACATTCTTAGCAACTCAAAATGATGACAGTAGTGAAAGAAAAGATGTTGCCGAAAAATGGTCTAAGGAGTACAAAAGTGACATAAAAACAGAAGATTTTCTATCATTTTTCTTTTCAACTCTTTTAAATATAGAATTAATTCACAAAAATCCAATTTTTCAATATTTCATTTATATTTCAAAGATAATCAGAAATTAATTTTCCTTTACGTTGCCTATTCATTATATAATTTATTTCAACCTTTTTCAATAAATCTAATTGAACTTTTGGAGTGTCAATATTTTTTTTTGCTTTATATTGGCTAATTTTTTCAATTACTTCTTTTTGGATGAGTAGAGATTGTTTTGTTCGCCTTAATTTTATCTCATACTCATTAATTTCTTCCTTTTGTTTATAAATACCACTTGATAATCCTTTATTCAAATAATTTTCAACTAAAAATTCAGCTATTTTCCTTTTCTTTAGATTAAGAAGTAGCTGATTAAAAACTAAATCTTCCATTTGGCGCTTATTAAAGTTACGGCTTTTATTTAACTTCAATAATTCTGTTGTAATCATAATAAACTGATAATTAAGATCTAATGCAGGAGAAAATTTTAATGAAAATAGTTTGGTAGATACATCAAATTTATTTTTTTGACTCAAAAACTTTATTAATTTATTATTATTATGATGCTGACGTAAGCTCCTAGCCTCATCAACATTATCATTGATTGGATGATATAAGAGATAATAGAAATTGGCTTCCTCATTTTTATGAGCTCTGTTAACTGTCCATATTATTAGTGGTAAAATCTGTTCTTCTTCTAATTCTTTCCCTTTTTTTATTTTTATCTTTCTATTTTTTAATTTCCGCCCTTCATATACATATTCATATGGATAAGTAACTAAAACATATTCTATACGATCAATTCTTTCTATATTGTATTGTTTCTTAAAATATTCCTTAATATAATTTTGCATTTTTGATGATTCATAATTTTTAATCTTTTTAATAATTCCAGCAATTGCCTTATCAAAATCATCACTAGTTTTAATATCTATGAATATTAATGTATTATTTCTCTCTTCTAAATTTAAAATAAGAGCATCAAAATTCTTTTTCTGTTCTTCATTTTTGTCAATTGAGAGAAAAGGATCGATTTCGATTAAGTAATGGTTAGTTACTTTAACTTCATTATTAATTTTTATAAAGGGATGAATTGCGACTGCTGTGAGTTTTTGATGTTCGTAAAGCTTATCTAAACTACTTTGAATTTTATCTATATTATTTTTAATCAGTTCAACAGTTTTTTTGTTGAAAATCTCATTCTTAATATCCTTTATTAATTCGGCGTCATAAGATGATTGAATTTCATAATTTTTTAAATTCTTTTTTATCTCATTAAGATCTCTTTCGATTTGATTAATATTTTCATTGACCATTATAATAAGTTAAACTTCTTCTTCAATAGTATATAAATGCTGATATAAGCTTAAGTCTATTTCTGAATCAACTTTATCAGATAATAATTCTATAAAACTAAAGATTGTATCAAAGGTAGTATCATATTGGGGAGTAATAATTAGCTCTTTTCCTCCAGATGATACATTAAATATTGCTCTTTTTTCTGTATCAATGATATCACAATTAAAATTTATAGAACCCTCAATGACAATTTGGTTAAATATTTCAAAACCAGATTCTCTGAGGATCTCATTAAAAACCTCTATATTATCTGTGTCAAGTTCAAAATTTTTCAATTTAGCAATCAGTGGCTGAACATTTAGAATTGGAATATTAATTTCTTTGAGGGCTTCTTCATAGTAATGAGTCTTCATTGTTGGATCTAAAATATATTTTAGTTTATTATAAATCTCTTGAATTGTATTTAATAAAAATGTTAGATCTCCTGAATCGTAAATAAAATATCCATTCTTATTAATTCGAAATGAACATAAATCAATAATATTAATATCAACTAAATATGGTCGGACACCATAATAATATTTATGTTCTTTTAATACTTCTAACCCATCTAAGCCAGAATATGTCATTTTTCGGTCAATTTTTTGACGAAAGAATGCTTTAAAATGGTCAATACTATCTCTTTCAGCATGGAATTCTTTGATTAAAAATTGTTTGTATTTCTTTTTAAAATCTTCAATGAGATCTTCAATAATCCTTTTCGGGATCCACATATAATATATATTCTTAACCTTTTTTAAAAAATCACTAATAAATAAGCTATCAATATCATCTATTCTTTCATTTGAGGTGAAAAATAAGAGGTTTTGATATTGAAATAGATAAGCTTTAAATATGTATTTCGGATTTTTAAATTCTTTAGAAATTTCAAGAATATCTCCTATTCTCTTAAAATCGAAAGAAAAATCTTTTAGTCTTTTTTCAAGCCCACTAAATATGTTTAAATCAGTTAATAAACATAAAATTTTCCATTTTGATTTTCTCTGCATTAAGGCTATAGATTCAACTAAAGTAATGAATCTTTCTAAAGAAATGGGTTTTTTCAATTCCATAATGCTATCTTAAGAATAAATGTGTTAATATATAAAATTTTAGTTTATTTATATTTATAATTCCTATGAGAGTTTTAATTTTACCATTTTTTTCCATCATTTCGTTATTATTTCCAATTATAATTTGAAGAAAATAGAGATCTCTAGTAATTCAAATAGATGCCAGGATTTTTTATTCCCCCATGAGATACTTTTAGCTTCAAAAGAACAACTTGACTTGAGAAAGTTATTTCTCAAAAATGGGAATATATATATTCAAATGTCTAAAAATATAATCATCTAGAATATAATTAACAAGTGATATGAAATGAAAAAAATTCCCCCAGCTTTAACTTTATTTTTACTTTCCCCCTTGTTAGGAGAATTAATTTCAGGTCATTTATCCCCTCTTGAATTCTTTCATCCAGTCAGATTCGTAATAACTGTCGTTCCCTATGGATGTGGTGCGTTAATTTGTCGTGAAATAGTGGTAAGGAATCAAAAAGGCTTTTTGAATTTACTATTAGTTGGTATAGCTTTTGGTTTATTTTTTGAAGGAATAATCACCCGTGTAATTTTCAATCCACAATGGGTAGGTTTGGGGGCGTTATCATCTTACGATCGTTTGTTTGGGATGAATCTTATCTTAACAGTAGGTATTGTGCACTTTCATACATTAATAAGTATATTAAGTGCTATTCTTTTAACAGAATTATTATATCCCGAGAGAAAAGACGAATCTTGGGTTGGCTATCCTGTATTAACGTTATGTTTTATAGGGTTGGTATCGTGGGTATTCCTGTTTGGAATTATCGTATCATATAATCCCCCTATTGAAGGAATAGTGATAGTTATTTGTCTTTGTATAGGACTTATTATTTTATCAATGAAAATCCCTGCAAAAATCTTCTCAGATGATAAAGAATATAAAATTCATTCCGTATTATTTTGGTTATTAGGTTTTTTAGGAATGACTTTAATTATGATTGGGGTGTATGTTTTACCCCAAGGAGGAGTGCATATTCCAACTGTGCTCTATTTTTTTATATTAATTCTAATAATAATAACAGAATTCATCCTACTAATTTATTTAACAAAAAATGGAAAAAATTGGAGTGATCATAATTGCTTCTATTTAATAATTGGATGGTTGACCTTTTTTTTATTTTTAACAGCAGCTCAATTATTTACTGGGAAAAGTATTGTTAGCTTTGTTACAATAATTCTATTTATTAGATTAAAAAAAAAACTCAACCAAAGAAAATTAAATTCAGAAAATCATTCCTCTAAAAATATGAATGAGCACCTGTTTGTGGAATAGGAATAAAGATTAAATCTAAACAAAATATTTATTAACTCAATTAGAATAGATAAATTGAATGAAATAGTGTTTAGATCGAAAAATGATTATTAAACAATTATTTGGTAACACGGGACATTTAAGTACAAAGACTATTTTTGGTGCTGCCGCTCTGAGGGATGTTACCCAGGTTGAAGCGGATCAAACGCTCGATGTGCTTCTTAAATATGGGATAAATCATATTGACACGGCTGCGGGATACGGAGAATCAGAATTGCGCATCGGTCCATGGATGGAGAAACATCGCAATAAGTTCTTTCTTGCCACAAAGTTGTTTAGACGTTCCTATAAAGATGCCCGTGATCAGATTGACCTTTCACTCAAACGACTACAGGTATCTAAGATAGATTTAATGCAGATACATAATTTGACGGACCCAAAAAGTTGGGAAAAAGTAATGGGACCTGATGGGGCTTTAAAAGCCATTGGTGAAGCCCGTGAACAAGGCTTGATAAGATATATTGGGGTAACAGGTCATGGCTATACAGCAGCTGCTATGCACACTCGAAGTTTGGAACGTTTTGAGTTTGATTCAGTTCTATTGCCCTATAATTATATGATGATGGGAGATCCAAAATATTCAGTAGATTTTGAAAGTCTCTTGAAATTATGTAAAGATCGTAATGTGGCAGTACAAACAATAAAATCCCTAGCATATCGTCCTTGGGGCAATAAGAAAAGAACCCGATCCACATGGTATGAACCCTTTGAGGATCAAATCAATATTGACCGTGCTGTTCATTGGGTTTTAAATAGGGAAGGAATTTTCCTCAATACAAGCGCAGATATCCATCTTTTGCCAAAAATACTCGATGCTGCCATTCGCTTCAAAATAGGACCCCCTGAAGAGGAAATGCAATCAAAAACCTCTCAGCTAGGAATGAAACCTATATTTGATGGAAGATCCTTAATTCTTTAATGAATTTTCCTTCTACTTTATTATTGAATTTATTTAATCTTTAAATTAGATTTTTAAAACAATAGCCTATTATATTATCAACTTTAACTTTGGAAAATTAATATAAAATTATCTAGGAAATTAGTAGAAAAATGAAAGACGAAAAATCTAAGAATTTATTACTAAAATGGAATGAAACTGCTGGGCAATTTGATCCGCTCGAATCAGATAAAAGTATGGATGAAGGAATTTTCATTGAACTTATCGCAGATGAGAATAAATGGAAATTTTTTTATATTAAAGGTGCTTCTCTTATAGCACGACGAACTTCATTAAGAGCAGCAAATGGAATCGCGAGAACTGGGTATATTCATCCGGGAAATCAAGCTCGATGCGGTTCTGAATGTAGTTTAGAAGAAGAAGTATCTCCTTATAAAGATATGCCTCAAGAATTACGAAATACTCAAAGATCGTGGTACAAAGGAGAATATAAACAATTTTAATATCAATTTTTTTATTTTACTTTTATCCTGTTTTAAATGGTTAATCTTCAATACATAAAGATAATTAAGAACGATCTTTGTTATAAAACAAATGATAAGTTATATGGTAAAATTAAAATTTCCATTTGATAAAACATGGAATATGAAACATTAAAATTCGAATTACAGGAAAATGGTATAGGATTTTTAACATTTACAAGAGCAGCAAAAGCCAATGCAATGTCATTTCAAATGGTCGAAGACCTTCATGCGATATTTGATGCATTAATGATTAATCTTGATTGTAGGGTGCTTATCATAAAAGCTGAAGGTAAAGTATTTAATGCCGGTCAAGATCTTACAGAGGGAACGGTTTTAACACAAAATAAAATCCCCAGACGCTTTAAAAAATATTATTTTTTAGATACTCCTGAGGTACTTAAAGCCTTTATGTACTACCAATTGAGGGTATCAAATTTAATTGTAAAAATGAGAAAAATCTCACAGCCTATTATTGCTATGGTTCAAGGTGCGGCGATGGGTGCGGGGTTTTCTCTTGCATCGGCATGTGATATACGGATTGCCAGTAAAGAAGCAAAATTTAACGCTGGTTATATAAATATCGGGTTAACAGGAGCAGATATGGGTAGTAGTTATTTTCTCCCGCGTCTTATAGGCATGTCAAGAGCAGCTGAACTTTTATATACCGGACGGTTTTTTGAAGCTGATGAAGCACTCAAAATAGGATATATTTTAAAGATTGTTGAGAAAGATAAATTGCTTGAATCTGCTCTGGAAATTGCCGAAGAATTACTTTCAAAAAGTCCTTTAGGATTACGAATGACAAAACAAGCAGTTAATTTAACCCTTGATTCTCCCAGTCTAGAAACGATGATCCAATTAGAAAATCGGGGCCAAGTTTTAAGCGGTAGTTCCAAAGATTTCTTGGAGGCTGCCGTTGCTTATATGGAAAAGCGAAAGCCAAAATTTCCCTTACGCTAATATAAAATTTGAAAAAAAATAATTTCTATCTTAGAAATCTCTTGGAACAACTATTTTTCCGGCTACAGCAGTTAGCGTTGCTGGAGAACCAAGATATACAATTATTAAAGATTATGATTATAAAATCAAAGAATCAGGTTAGTTCACTTCTCTTAACATTTTTTATTAACAAATTATCAATTATTTAAAAAGTAAAAAAAAAATTAATTAAAATTATTTTCTGATTATTGAATGTATCTTGATGATTTTTTAAGTTGTTCTTCTGCGATTTTTACCATTGACTCTATTATGTCAGGAACTTTATCGATGCTATGTATAACTCCGCAACTTTGACCTAGAGGAATCGCCCCATTTTCTAAATCACCATTCAGATAGACGGATTCATAATGTTTTCCATCTTCAATCAGCATTTCCATCGTAAATCCCGCTTCCTCTGCTTTTTTTTCTTCTTTACTGTCTATAAGACCATGATGTAGAGCATATTTGTTTTTCCATAATCTAATTGGTCCTAAGAAACCTGTAACTAAAACAGTGTCCTCAGGATTGGCAGGAGGTACAATATCCTTGTATTTTGGATGAAATTCACTTTCTTCTGAAGCGATGAATCTGGAACCCATTGCAATTGCTCCCGCTCCCATTCCAAGAGCAGCAGCAAGTCCATATCCATTTCCAAATGCTCCACAAGCAATAATGGGAAAATCAGGATGCTTTTCCTTTACTTGTTGGAGAAGAATTAATGTGCCAGTCTTTTCATATGATTGATGTCCACCACCTTCACTTCCAGTTACAACCATACCGTCAACTCCCGAGGCAACACATTTATCAGCAAGCCACGCCGCAGGGGCAACATGAAAGTGCTTTATTTCACTATGTTTTTTTAGTTGTTGAAAATTTTTATTTTCAGGTAGCATTCTTGAAGAACCTGCGCTAGTTAGAACATAAACACATTGTTCTCTTAATCTCTGATTCTTCATAATTAATTTTGGAACCTGTCTACACAGTCTTTTAGCATCATATTGCATTCTTCCCGTCCGAAGGTTAAATCCAAATGGCTTGTCGGTATGCTCAATGACATATTCCATATCCACCTGCATTTCTTTATAACTATCATTCGCTAAAAGGTTTGTGTGGCTTATTACACCCATTCCTCCAGCCTCTGACACAGCAACAGTCAACTCTTTTGTATAAAAAGGTCCCATAGGCGCAGCAAATATGGGATGCTTGATCCCAAACATTTCGGTTATTTCTGTTTTCAAAACCATTTTTTAAGCACCTTTTTTCGCTTATAAAGATATATTAAGTATGATAATATGGAAAGCAATTAAGCTTAAAAGTTTTGATTAAACCTATAGATTTAGTTAATTATAAGCAATAATCAACTCTCAACACAGTTCACATCTCTTAATATTTTTTATTAAAGGATTATCAAGGTAGTTTTTATTTACATATACCCACAAATATTTTTAATTAGAAATCGTATGAGACGATTTTTTAATAAAAAAATTAAGGAGGGTAAAAAATGAGTGTAGTTGATATAATAAGAGGATTAATACTTTATCCAATATCTCTGCTATTTGGTTATGAGGTCGTAGAAGAAGATGAGGGACTTATAGAGGAGTTAAAAAAGGTAAAAGAGCGTGAAGAGGTTCAAATGGAGTCACAAGTTTTAGTAGTTTTAAGAGATTAGTTCACATCTCTTAACATGTAATATTGTTTTACTTCAGTTTCTGGAATTACCACTTCTTCTACAACTTTAAAAGCCATTTTTTCATAAAATCTCACATTTTTCTCGGTTGATGTTTCGAGATATATGGGAAGTCCCTGGAGATCTATTTCTTTTAATTTAAAATTCATTAAGGAAGAGCCGATTCCTTTTCCTTGAAAATTTGGATCCACACCAAGGGTTTCTAAATACCAGTGTTTTCCTGGAGCATGTTTCTTATGCATCTTAGTATTAAATTCTCCAATTGGCTTAAATCTTTTGGAGGCTTTCAATCCTATTTTGTAAATCCTAGATTTTATCCCACACTTTAACATTCTAAATTTATACTCTTTAAAGGTCTCAAATGGAATCCAGTTGGCTACTCCCTCTAGGTTTTCTGAGGACGCGTAGCTTTCACCATATCTAACTGCTAAACATGTAGTAGTTTGAAATACATGTTTCATTTTTAATTTTCGTTCATTAGAATCAGGTTTCACATGAATTGATATGGGATCATCCATTAAGGCCTTGCCAAGCATAATTCCTGCTGGAGCTATATGTTTCTTAGATAATTTAATAATATTTGTTAATTCCATAGGTTAGGGAGAAAAGTATAGATCTTAATAATTTTTGGAGTCTTTTTGTATTTATAATTTTAAGTTTGATTAGTATTTTGAATGATTTAAATTAGGGAGACTTGATTAAAATGACGGTTGATAAGGAAAATTCGATAACATACAAAAGATCTTATAGTTTTATTTTTATGATTTTTTATTTAGTTCAGGGGCTTCATAATGGTATTTGGGGAACAGTTCTATCATTTTATCTTATTGTCAATATTCGTCAATTTGATGAAGCTCTTTTGTTTCTGGTAACTGCTTTAACTATTTTACCTTGGAGTTTAAAGTTTTTCATCGGAATGATTAACGATAAATATCAAATTTCCGAAAAATTTGGTCGTCGTTTCCCTTTTATTTGTATCTTTGGTACCTTTGGAGGAATATGGTGGATAATCATGGGATTCTATTTACCATTGGAAATTTCACTAATCTATATATTTCTAATGGTTTACGGACTTCTTATAAATATTGGTTTAGCGATAGCAGATACGGCTATAGATGGATTAATTCTTGATGTTACCCCTAAAAATATGCTTGGTCGTGTTCAAGGATGGACATTTGGAATGCTTTTATTCGGTTATATGGCAGGAGGCTACATATTAGGAATAGGATTTATTTTATTATCTCTTCCAATTCCTTGGTTATTCATAATGGAAGGTATTTTGATGATTATAGTTTGTTTTACGCCCTATTTTATTGAAGAAAAGCTGTTTTCAAGTGAAAAAGTGTATGTATGGAGAAATTTAAAAGAGATCTTTAGTAAAAAGGAAAATTGGAAGGTGTTTGCCTTCTCGACAATAGATAGAATTGATGGAATTATTATTGGAACGTTTTATGGGCTCCTTGTATGGATGAGTCTTGGATTTATTAAACTTGAAGGGACGACTGTGACGTATTTATTATCCGATCAAGGTCTTGAATTATATTTAGTTAGTTTCTTTTTTAGTATATTGGCGGTTATAGGAATCTTGTTAGGAGCTTTTATTTCAGGGAGGCTTGCAGACAAAAATAGAAGACACGCCGTATACTTTGGTCATTTGGTATACATCCCTTGGTTAATTTTAAGCGTGTTTTTTATTAATTTGGAATGGGCGATTATAGGATATATTACTTTATCCTTTAGTAATACTGTTATAAATGTAGCAAATCAAACAATAAGGGGCGATATGTCGAAGAAATACCCTGAAATGAAGGCAACATATTACGCAATTACGATATCTGCTGCAAATTTCGGTATGATGATAGGTGCTATAATTGGGAGCGTAATCTTTATACTTCTAGCCTTATCTGGTACTGATTTTCTTGTAATATTTTTCATTATTGCTATATTTTGCGTAGTAATACAATTACTTAGTTTCTGGGTGTTTATGACAATCGATCCCGCTGAATACGAATTTGAACGGCATTTGAAAAAATCTGATTGAATTCAAGATTCTAACTGCTTAATCATAACATAAATATTATCAGCGAAGTAAACTAATAGTTTTAATTAGATACATCGACTTTGGGTACTGTGATAAAAACATTTCTAAGGTCTGTCTTTCGTAATGTTCTAGCTTTCTCCGGGCATTGCTGCACGCAGACTCCACAACCTATGCATTTTTTATCATCAATATGAGACTTTCCATCTATTAAAGCTATTGCTTCAATTGGGCATTTTTCGACGCACGTTCCACAACCTATGCACTTTTTTTCATCTATTTCTGCGATATATGAAGTTTTAGCAAGGAATTTGCTAAATCAATTATAAATAAACTCTAATTTTTTTTTTATTATATTAATATCTTTTTATTGATCTAATTACCTTGTAATCCGAGAACGTGAATTCTGTTTCTAATAAAGGATACAAATTTTATTGACATTGTTATAAAAAAAGATAATATTATAAAAATGATTCAGATATCTCACACGCAGGAAAAGCTACAAGGTGCAGTAGTACAGAAACCCAAGAAAGTGGAATCTCCTAAACTTAAAAGTGAGGGAGATGTAAAAAATGAAGTTATCCTAAAACCTAAGAATAAGAGCGAAACAGATAGTTAAAAATATCTTAAATCTTTATTTTAATGTAGAATAACGAATTCTCGCAATTATAAATTATTATCTAAATTTTATTTTCTGTTTTATTTTAAATTTAATATTAAAATTTATAACTAAATTATGCTATTATTCATAAGACATATTATGGTTGAAGAAGAAGAATCTAGTATGGATGAGGATAACTCGAACAGTGAAGAAGTTAAAGAAGAAAGAGATGAGTTAAATAAACTCGGTGTATCTGAAACATGGAACCTACTGACAAAACCGGATACTAAGAAAAAAGAAGAAAAGAAGCCCGCTTTTCGAGGATTTCAATAATACACCACATATCCTGGCACGCTTCACCTCGATTCCCCTGTTTTTTGTGATTTAATAAAATTAAATTAGAGTGTAGTATTATACTTTTTTAAAGTACGTAAACCAATAATGCTTATTTGATAACCATGGTAAAATTTGAAGGTTTTAATAAGAAGACAGATATCTTCCTAATCGCGTTGTTAGGCATAATCATTATTATAACTATTCTAGCCGCATTAAATCCCAATTTTGGAACATTTTTTTCAATTGAGAATTTCTTCGAAACAGCAGCCTTAGATAAAGTACCGATTTGGATAGCTATGCTGTTTACCATGCTTGTTTGTTTTTTAGGTGCTCTTGTACCATTTCCAATCCCTTACGCTATACCTGTGTCATTATTTTCTGCGGTATGGATGAAACAATATGGTATGGCTGCTTGGGGGCTCATTTTACTGTTGGTATTTCTTGCAACTGTTGCAAATACTGTCGGAGACTTAATTGATTACTTAATAGGAGAAGGTGCTCAACATATAGCGACTAAAGACAATCCCGAGGCTGAAACTCGATGGAGTCAAATTATTTTAAGGAAACCTAAAGCGATTCCTTGGGTAATTGTTTTATTTGGTTTAACCCCGCTCCCCGATTCTTTACTTATGGTTCCCTTGGGAATGGTAAAATATAATGTAAAGAAGACCATGCTTTGGATGTTTGTGAGTAGATTTATCATGATGTTCATTTTTGCTCTTGCTGGTGTACTTGCACTTGATTTTCTTTTACTTGAAGGAGGTGGCGACAGTGAATATGGCTGGATAGTTGGTGTTGTATTGCTCTATTTAATATGGGCGCTAATTTTTGTAATGGTTAAAATTAAACCTGAATTAGATGATAATTCTGAAAAGGAATTAGATGAATAGACTTTAATTCTCTTTATAAATATCCAGGAGTTTCATTTATCTTTGTTCTTATATCTAGTTTTCACGTTGACATTACGACAAAGACGTAAATGTTAAATAATAAGTCAAT
>SDBT01010285.1_pt1 | contig 15114 bp, 14 predicted proteins | sample 2277101 | NCBI WGS metagenome assembly SDBT01 (sample SAMN10404973, study PRJNA504765) | marine sediment metagenome | isolation source: marine sediment core GS10_PC15, 103 cmbsf | place: Arctic Ocean: Southern Knipovich Ridge | collected 2010 | reverse complement strand
CTTAAAGGGTCTCAATTTTGACTACCAATCCATCAAGGGTTGGAGTCTTTCAAAACAAGTCAGCTTCATCAGGTCGTGGTTTGCCAGACACGTTGGTCGAGACGAAAGGGGTAAGATGAACAAAGCCTTCGTCATTCTCGACTACTTGAAGATCATGGATTTTCAGGGAAACAAGAACGTCAGGGAATGGGAAGCCATAGGTAGTCAACTGAGCACTCTGCACGACCTGATGGATGAGCTCGACGCGCCTATGCTGTGTATGGCACAACAGAACAGGGCGGGTATAGATGAGGATCACGAAGGCACAGTGGCTGGTAGCGACAGGATAGCTTGGTACTGTGACAGCCTGTCATTCTTACGCAGACGTAGGTACGAAGATCTGGAAGAAGCCTACGAAGACAGGCAGGCAGCCGACTCGGATCCTTTCAACATGATCATGAGAGTCAAACTGTCTAGGTTTGGCGACGGTAGTTCTGACGGAGAGTTCATCAGCATGTACTCAGACATCCACAATCCATACAAAGACAAGCGCAAGAAGAATGCGCAGATGGAAGAGTGGGGTCTGGAGAGAATATACAGCAAGAAGAAAGACTGATGGCTGTTCAGCAGATCACCGGAGACAGACACGCTTTGTCGCTCATGCTCGAAAACTGCATAGACGATCTGTTTGAAGAGATTGGCATGAAGATGCGCGACTACTCTGTTACGCACGCGCAGATCCGCGGCATTTGTCCAATTCATCCTGGAGCAGATGGAGAGATGAACTTCACATACTACTTTAACAAAGGATTATGGTTTTGTTGGTCACGAAGATGTGATCGGGAAAAAGGCAACGATCTGATTGGGTTGATCTCCTCAGTGAAAGGCTACAGAGTCAGCAAGTCTTGCAGGTGGGCGCAAAGGTTTCTCCGCGGTCGCAAGATCATAGACCACAAGACTGCTCTCAGGATACGCAACATTCAACGTGAACGAGAAGAGGAAGAAGAGTTTGACTGGTGGAAGGACCACACTCAACAGAAGGTATTCGGCGACAAAGTGCTCAGACGATTCACTTCAATAGACGAGTACTTTGAAGGTCGCAACCTATGCCCAGATTGGGGTAGAAAGTTCGGCGCAGGTAGACCGCCAAACAACTGGCTGGAAAACACGTTCACAAACGACAAGGTCATCAGGGTCTTGTATTACATGCGCAAGAGGCTCGTGTTGCCTGTCAGAAATATCAGCGGAGGCATAGTCGGCTTCACCGGCAGGTCTCTGGATGGGCACGATCCAAAGTGGATACATTTCCCCACCAAATCTCGATTCAAGACGAGCATCAATCTGTTCAACATCGATCGAGCGTCCAAATGGATCCGTCGTACGCGCGCCGTGCTGATCTGCGAAGGTCCGTTCGATGTCATGAAGGCAATGATGGCTGGCTACTATAACTGTGTAGCCGTCCTCGGTTTACAGGTGCACGATGCTCATGTAGAGCTGCTTCGACACTGTGGTCTCAAGCGGGTAATTTTGGGTTTTGATCCAGATAGAGTTGAATCTGACAAAGTTTCCGATAACATATCGAAGCTGGAGACACAAGACTGGACGGTCAGAGTTCTGCGATGGGAGGGTAAACAGGACATCGGTGAAATGAAGCCGAGGAAGCTGCATCGAATCCTCTCCGAGCAGGTTGGAGACTTACCGAACTTCAGGAAATGGAGACAGGGATGAGAAAGTGTCTTGAGTGCGACGGGAAAGTTGTCGGCGCTCCTCAAAAACGATACTGTTCTCTGAAATGTCGCAGAATGGCAAGTCGTCGCCGTAATTTCAAAAACAACAGGAAGTGTCATCGATCTTGGCGTGAGTTGCACGGAAGGAAAAAAGAATTGGATCAAGCTCGCGACTCCGGGTACACAGCGTACAGAAATATCATAGATCGTTGTACAAATCCTAATTCACGTAGCTACCAAAGATATGGTGGAAGAGGAATAGAACTCAGAATCAATTTGGAAGAATTCAGATCCGTTTATTTTTCCATCAACAAATGTTCCACATGCTCTTGTCTTCTAAACGATTCAGACAGGAGAAGATCAAAACATGGAAGAACGATAGATCGCATTGATGTTGACGGTCATTATCAAACTGAGAATCTGAGAGTTGTCTGTAGATCCTGCAACAGTAGTTTAAGGAAGAAAGTATGAAAATTTTCGGTTTGTCGGGAGATCCAAAAGGTCAGAAATTGAGCGGCAAAGATACGTTTGCAGGCTTCTGTCTAGATGATTTGAGGGGGAAAGTAAAAGGTAGTTGCTTTGCGTTTGCAGATCCTCTCAAAGAATTTTGCATGAAGTATATCGGTCTCGATAGAAAAGCGTGTTATGGAAAAGATGAAGACAAGGACGCGATCTTTGGAACCTGGGGCGAGGTGTTTGACTTTAGAGTATTTCAAATCAGATACGACATGGCGCCCGAAGATCCCATCTCTGGTCGCGAGATCATGCAGGTGGTAGGCACCGATATTTTTCGCGAATGCTTCCGTGACACTTTTTGGATTGACTTGATGCGTCGTAAGATTGACCACGCAAGGGCAGCTGATTTTGACTTACTTTTTATTACAGACATGAGATTTAAAAACGAAGTCGACATGATCAAGCAAATCGGCGGCGAGACTGTGAGAATCTACAGAGACATTATTCGAGAAAACACAATCGTTCACAGGAGCGAGAGGGAGCTGGCGGAGCTTCCAGACGAAGCGTTCGATCATGTCATTCACAACGAGGGTGACTTGGACAGCTTCCGCGAGATCACCAAAGGGTTCTTGATGCAGAAAGGTCTATTGTGAGCGACAAGATGCTCCAACGAGCTGCATGGTTTCAAGAATACCTTGCTAAACAAACAAGAGTCCTCGCATCCATCGATGCGAACGCATTCGAAACGTGTATTCAAATGATCGAGGATTGTCGCAAGCGTGGCTCACAGATCTTCGTTATTGGCAACGGCGGCTCGGCGGCTAATGCGTCTCACTTTGCACAGGATCTCGGTAAAGGCGCTTCGGATCATCTACAACAACAGTGTGGCTCAGACCGTTTTCGAGTTCAGTCGCTCACAGACAACGTGTCATGGATTACCGCACTGAGTAATGACTCTTGTTACTCAGAGATCTTCGTAGAACAACTTAGAGTGCATGCGTCGCCTGGAGATATTGTGATCGCCATCAGTGTAAGCGGTCACTCAGCAAACATAGTCAAAGCTTTGGAATACGCCTGCGACAATGGGATTGAATCAATCACTTTATTTGGCGAACTAGAACAGGGAGACGGTATCTCAGTTTACGCGGACGTGCTGGTCAAATTCGATGACGACCATTTCGGCAGGGTTGAAGACGCGATGATGACCTTCTTGCACATGATTTGTTATTTCTACATGGAAACTGCCGAGAACATTTAGGAGAGGTTGAATGGCGAAGAAGAAGGTTACAAAGAAGACTCCGGGTAAGAAGGCTGCGGAGAAGAAGTCGAACGTCGTGCCAATTTTGGTTTTCGATACCGAGACCGGCGGGTTTGATCCACAGACCAACAGTTTACTAACCGTTGCGTTTGCAGCCGTGAATCCGAAGACCTGGCAGATCCTAGACAGCATCGATATCAAGATCAAGCGTGATGTGTATAACGTCACGGGTGGGGCTCTCAGAGTCAACAAGATCGACATCAACAAGCTCAACTCCGACAAGAAGTCTCTCGCGCCCGCGGATGCTGTGCAGACAATCATCGAGTTCCTTCAGAAGAACTTCAAGAAGCTGCCCGCAAAGCCCGGTGGTCAGAACACTCCGTTCGACATCGGCTTTGTGACCAAGCTGTTCGATGACGTTGGGGCTGTCTACAACGACTTCATTCACTACGCCTACCTCGACACCATGCCGGTTTTGAGGCTTCTCAACCTCCTTGGAGACATTCCTGATTCAGCTTGTTCGCTCCAAGGGGCGAAGAGGCACTTTGGGATCAAGCAGAAGCGCGGCGCGGCTCACGACGCCCTGGGTGACGTGGAAGCAACCGTCGAGTTGTTCAGGGAGCTCTGCAAGGGCTTGAGTGCCGGCGAAGGTGCTGTGGACGATGATGACGACTACGATGAGGAGGACGACAACGAAGGTACTGATGAGGCGGCTGCTGAAGAAAGCAAGTCCAAGAAGAAGGGCAAGAAAAAGGCTCCTACTAAGAAGAAGGGCAAGAAGGCAGTCGATGACGATGACGAGGACGATGACGACGACGATGATGATGATGAAGAGCCGGAGGACCTCGACGAGCTAGAAGATGACGATGAGGACGATGATGAAGAAGAAGAAGAAGACGAGGACGACGACGAAGAAGAGGATGAGGACGACGACGACGAAGAGGACGAAGACGACGACGACTGGGAATAAGTTGCACAAGACCGTCAAAGCAAGCTTAGAGCGCAACGGCTTCCTTGAGAAGTATTTGGAGGGTGATATGATCCTCTTGTGCAAAGTTGAACCCTACAACGGTATGTCCGATGAAGAGTTCGACATCGTTGGCAATAGCGACGGTAGGAACGTGGTCTTGTACAAAGCCATTGACCCCTCTAAGTCTCTCAATGAAAAAATCAAACCAGCTGTGATGAGTCGTAAGGGCTTTGAGTTGATGGCTAGTCGTAAAGAGCTCTCACTCAATTTTCTCGAGACCCAAGGTGTTTTAAGGACAAAGTCAGATGAAGTGCACGGGACTGAGTGCCAGTAGTTACCAGAGTTCTTCGTGGTGTGAATTCAAATACTACCTCGAACAGCACCTTGGCATCAGAGGAGATGCAGGATTTCCTGCTGCGCTTGGATCATTCTGCCACGATCTGTTTGAGCAGATAGCACAGTCCGCCAAGGACGGTAAGAGTTCAGACGTGGCTGTAAACTGGATGAGTCTGTTGCTTCAGGCATTTCGTGAAGAACGAGTCATCAAAAACAAGTTCGGCGCAGAAGAAACTATTCCGCCCTTGTGGACTATGTCCAAGAAGATCCTTGAACGCGAGAAAATGTGTGAGAGCTGTCCGTATTTCGTCGAGAATAAATGTTGGGTGACCGGCAAAGATATTTCGACGTTTGAGGGCTGTCCTAAATGGGAATTCGGTGACGCCGCGTGGTTGATAGAACGAATCATCGACACGCCTGCATACAACCCGGAGAATCAACGCATCATTGACGTGGAGCGTTGGTTCAATTTGCCGATAGAGTATGGTGGTTCCACAGTCAACATACGCGGCTTCATCGATCTCGTCACAGAAAACAACAAGAAGATCATTGAGATCTGCGACTACAAAACAGGTGCAGTAAAGTCCTACAAAGATTGCGGGAAAGACATGCAGCTGAGAATGTACCACTTAGCTGCTCGCCAACTCTATCCGGACTACGAACACATTTTCGTGAATATGCACTACTTGAAGTACAAGCGTCCACTTGTGTTTGCATTCGGACCAGAGGACGAGGAAGAGACCCGCAGGCAGTTGATCAACAGGTACGAAGAAATCGTAGCCAACGAGTTTCCAACCAGACGTTGTGACCGCAACAATGGTTTCGTAAGCTTCGACTACGTGTGCAAATACATGTGTCAGATGGAAGTTTGTCAGGAAAAGTTCGAGCAGATGATCAAGAAGGGTGAAATTGAGCCTCCAAAGACGTAAACCAATCACGATCTACATACTGCAGTACTTCAGCCAAGACTACGATCACGTTGAAAGAGAGATCCTCTTGGCTCGTTACGACAGGGACGAGGTTGAAAAACACAGATGGAACTTGCTTGAACCCGGCATCAAACACAAACGGCTGAGTAAGGAGATCTGTAGTCACAACAACGCCTTGGTGAAAAAGTGGATTGCAGACAATTACGATGCAATCAAAACTCCGCCGGAGCGTGAAGAGATTACTGTGATGGACGATTTTTGCGTTCGAAATCCACCGAAGAAAAGAACAATCTACCGCGACGTAGCGAAGGAGCGCGCGACGAGGGCGAAACTATTGTCGCGGTACGATATAGTTCCCAACGGACAGTACATCGACATGTCAAAGGTGAAGCGCTTTCCTAAGTTCAAAGCCGAACCAAAGTGGGAATCGGGACCGTTCTATCATGCTGAAGACTTGGAAATCACTAACGTGGTACTGCAGTGAGTAAACTGTTCGTTCCTCTTCACCTGCATTCAGACGCAAGCTTCCTGGACTCCATGTCTACTCCGCCGAAGCTTGTGGCTCGAGCGAAAGAGTTGGGATACACCGCGCTTGCCGTCACCGATCACGGTAACACGCACAACTTCATTCGCATGTATCAGGAATGTAAGAAGGCGGACATCAAATTCATTCCAGGCTGTGAGTTCTACTTCACCGACAAGCATAAAGAGAACACAGACTGGTCATACCACATTACGATCCTGGCACAGAACAACAAGGGTCTGAAGAACCTCTACAGACTCACTACATGGTCGAACGTGCCGGTCGACATGGGTGGTGGGTTCTACAGACGTCCTCGTACGTCGTGGAAAGAGCTTGAGAAATACAGCGAGGGTTTGATTTGTCTGACGGGCTGTATGAATTCACCCGTGAATCAGACTTTCTTAACCGATGGCTACAGGTGGGGTAAGAAGGTAGCACAAAAGTTACACAAGATTTTCGGTAACAATCTGGTGGTGGAGATCCAGAACGTCAATGAGAACAGCACGAAGTACATTCCTGAGCACGACAAGCTCATGAAGATGGGTAGGAGGTTGGCTGACGACTTGGGGTTGAGGCGTGTATCAACCAACGATTCGCACTATATCATGCGCGAAGACGAACGTGCGCACGAAGTGTTGAAGTGCATCAGTACCGGCAATAGATTGTCCGACGCGGTGGCTCGCGACGGTCGTCCGGGGAGAATCAAGTTTCGCGGTCACGACTATCACCTCAAGTCTGACGAGGAGATGCGCAAGAAGTTTGACGCAGAAGAAGTAGACGCCAGCGCCGACATAGCCGATTCCTGTGATGTGAAATTCAAGCTGAAGCAAAACTACATGCCGAGGTTTGACACCAACATCACAGAGTTGGAGGCATACAACAAACTTGTGCAGCTGGTGAAAGAAGGGTGGTACTTCTGGAAGCTCAATAAGAAGAAGAAGGAGCGTAAGGTCTACCTTGATCGCCTGCGTATGGAGCTCAAGGACATTCGAGAGGCAGAGCTCACGGATTACTTCTTGATCGTGTGGGACGCTATGAAGTTTGTCGATGACAACAAGATCGGTAGAGGCTTCTCACGAGGTTCTGCTGGTGGTAGCTTAGTGTCGTACTGCCTCAAGGTGTGCCTCATGGATCCAATCGAGTACGGTCTGATCTGGGAGCGGTTTTGGAACCGCGGTCGTAAAGGCTCCATGCCTGACATAGACTTGGACATTTGCGTCGACCGCCGTGACGAGGTCATTGAGTATCTCAGGAAGAAGTTCGGCAAGTCAAAAGTCTTCCCCATGATGACTGTGGGCAAGTTCAAGCCGAAAGTCGCAATCAAAGAGGTAGGCAAAGCGCAAGGGCTGCCGTTTGATTACGTGAACATGTTGGCCAAGAAAGTTCCACCCAAACCTAGGTCTCTTGAAGACGCCATTGAGCGCAGTGAAAAGCTGGCTATGGCGGCTAAGGGCGTTGACGAAGAAGTTGCCGAATGGAAGCAACAAATCAAGGATCTGAAGAAGCGTCGCAAGAAGCTGAAGAAGGGTGACAGTGAAAGATTTCGTATCGAGGGACAGTTAATCGATCTCGACAATCGCACGGTTGAGCGATCCAACAAACTCGTCAAGACATTCGAGATGGCGAGAAAACTCGAGATGGTTTCCAAACAAAGAGGCAAGCATGCTTGCGCGCTTCTGATCTCAAACAAGCCCGTCATGGGTAGAGTGCCTCTAGTGTGGGACACGAAGCATAAGAGCTTGATGACCGGCTATGACATGCGTGACTTAGAGAACATGGGCTACCTGAAGCTCGATGTGCTCGGTCTTGCTAACGCCACGATCATCTCTCGCATTCTGCCAAACGGCATCTATGACATCATCGCCAAAGGCTTCGCGGACAAGGAAGTATTCGACCTGATTGGTACCGGCAACTGTAAAGGTGTTTTCCAGCTGGAGAGTCACTTGGGTAGGAAATACGCCAAGTCGATGAAGCCTACCAACCTGGAAGAAGTGTCTGACCTTGTGTCGATCTTACGACCTGGCACACTTGAGACGGGTTTGACCGACCAGTACCTCAAAAACAGACGCAAGGGTAGTTGGAGTCTCGTTCACGAAGACTTGCGACCTATCTTTGACCCCACCTACGGCATCATGTGTTACCAAGAACAGATGCTTCAAGTGGTCAGAACATTCGGCGGCTTCGATCTGTCACACGCTGATCTGATTCGTAAGGCGTGCGGCAAGAAGCTGCCGGAAGAGATGGAGAAACACGAAAAGGACTTTACCGCCGGCTGTGAGAGTAACGGATACGAGCCTCATGTGATCGACAAGCTGTGGGAGTGGATCAACGCCGCAGCTGGATACACATTCAACAAGAGCCATGGTGTAGGCTACGGCATGATGACGTACGCAACCGCGTATTTGAAGCGTCATCATACTCTGGAATTCTTCACGGTATTGTTGCAGCTGTGTCATTACAGCAAGAACAAGCCGCGAGAGGAGATCTCTGAGATCTTCTACGACGCTAAGCTGTTTGACGTCAAACTGATTGGACCATCGTTGAAACTGTGCAACGCAGACTTTAATAACGATGGGAAAGTAATCAGGTTCGGCATGAAGCATATTCGCAACATAGGCAACTCTGCTTCTCAGGAGCTTCAGAAATTCAAGGATGCAAACTGGGCAGAGATTGTTATCAACCGAAAACGACTCAAGAAACAGGTTGTTGAGGCGCTGATCTACAGCGGATCTCTAGACTACACCGGTCTCACAAGACTTGAGATGATCGAAGGTATTGATTTTGCTAACGCGATGACCGACAAGGAGTCGGCGATCCTGGAGAGTCTTTTGTTGCATGGTCGAAACGTCACCATGGGCAAGAAGATCGTGAAGCTTGGCAAGGCTAAAAACTTCCGCGATGCTGTCGAAACGATTTACGAGTTTCTTGATGGTGAAAATAAAGAACTGAAAGCGATCACGTGCAATAGAGCAGAGAAGCTGCTGGATATCTGTGCCACTTATCTTGACTCTTTTGAGCCTGGGGAAGAGATGTCGTTCCGCGACAAAGCCGGCAAAGAGATACTCTACCTTGGCATCCCCGCCACCTGTAGTGAAGTCGATTTGTACGAGCATAAGAGAGCCACGCACACGTGCATTGAAGTTAAGCGGGCGAGTTCGTCTACAGAAATCTGTTTAATCGGCGTCATCATGGACATCAGTAGAAAGACGGATCGCAAGGGCAAGCCTATGGCATTCATCAAGCTGGCTGACAAGACTTACATGATAGAAGGGATGATGTTCAGTCGAGCTATTGAGAAATTTGATGACCAACTACAAGAAGGAAAGGTGGTGTTGGTCAAAGGGAAAAAGAGCAGAGGATCCTTGCTCGTGGACAAGGTGAAGAAACTGTGAACGAAGCATTTGCATTTATTCACGAATTTGTCACATGGGTCGCTTCATTCATTCCACACGTTGGGATTTGTCCCACAACACATGGTGGAGTGCGGTTTCGTCGCGGCAAGATCGTGAAGGTGATCAAGCCGGGTTTGTATGTGTGGATTCCTGTTTGCACTGAAATAAAGATGATCACGGTTGTAGCCAAACCGATAGACCTTCCTTCTCAGGCGCTTACTTCTCAAGACATGAAGTCTATTGCCGTATCCATCACACTCACTGCTGAGATAGAGGACGTGTTCAAAGCATGCACCGAGACTGAAGATGTGAACAACACAATTATGGACATCGCAGCATGTGCCGCAACGCCTGTGATCTACAAGCGCGAATTCGAAAACACACTGAAGGAATACACGAAGGTGTTGAGAGAGATACTCGAAGAGGCGCGAAAACTATTGAAACCGTACGGCGTCAAGGTTCTGAAAGCCGGTATCACCGACATCACGCAATCCAAGGTGTACAGACACATAGGAGACCCTCAATACTCTGGAGGTGAAGAAGAGGAATAAAGTTTTTGAGTTAGGAATCAATGGTTATATAATACCGACCCAACTTAGGGAAGGTGACCAGCAACCCAAGGAGAAGCCACATGGCTAACAACTACGTATCGATCGCCGGCAAGCTTACCAAGTTCGAGATCCGCAAGGCTGGATCGGAACACAAGATTGCCGAACTCACCATCGCCGCTTACAACGGCCAAGATGCTGATTGTCCTGTGTATATTCAGGCCAAGCAGTGGAACCCAACCTCCAAGACCAAGAAGATGCTCAAGCGTCTCGAGGGAGAGGGGCGTGTGTGTGCCACCGGACGCCTGCGTATGGACACGTGGGACGACAAAGAAACCGATGAGAAGCAGTTCAAGCTGTATCTCCTGGCTGACGATCGCGATGGTATTCTCGAGGCCGATGAGGCTGAAGAATACGATGAGGATCGTGACAGCAAGGGCAAGAAGGGTGGCGGTGGCAAGAAGAGTCGCGGCAAGAAGAACATTCAGAAGAAGAAAGGCAAGGGCAAGGGGAAGAAGAAGCGTCGCGAAGAGGAAGAGGACGACGACGATGAGGACGAGGACGAGAATGACGACGATGATGACGACTGGGACGAAGACGACTGATGGCTGACGTTAACAACGTCAGATTGGGCGGGCGAGTCTTCGGCATATCGCGATGGAGAACGCGCGATGGCGACAAGCCCGCCCTAACCATCTCTCTTGAGTTCGGAGAAAAGGGTAAAATAGACGTCCTCGTGTTTGGAGAGTCCGCGGTCCAGCGCGTCCGCGACAATGTGAAATATGGAACTTTAGTAGTTGTGCATGGCAAGCTGTCAGAGCTCGGTGGAATCGTTGCCAAAAACGTGGTGCCAATCGGATGAGTAAAAAGAACAAGAGCCGGAAGAGAAAGCGTGGTCCAACCAAACCGAAGGCCAAGATCATTCAGCTACCCAGGGGTGGTCAGCAGATCATAGAAGCCGGACCCAGCAACGACAAGGTGCGCAGGATCCCGAGTATTCTGGGCGCCGATTTTGATTTTGAACGCAACACGATTGAATACTGGCAGGATGTGATCGATCAAGCGCCAGCAAGAGATCACAAAATTCGTGTTCTCATGACATGTGAAGCCAGCTTCCTGCACACAGGCTTCTCAAGGTACTGTCAACAGCTCCTGAAACGTCTACACGCAACCGGCAAGTACGAGATTGCTGAACTTGCTTCGTACGGGGGTCCTGCTGATCAAGATGAGCGCGCCGCCAGTGTACCGTGGAAGTACTACCACACGGTGTACACCAACATCTTCGAAGAAGAAGATTTCAAGCGCGACGAAGAGAATCAGTTCGGTAAGTGGAAGCTGACCTTTGCGCTCGCAAACTTCAAGCCGGACATCGTAATCTGCATCCGTGACTGGTGGATGGATAAGCATGTTCTTGAGAATCCACTGAGAGGCAAGGTTCACATCATATGGATGCCTACTGTCGACGGCTATCCACAGAAATGGGAATGGCTCGCGGACTACCAAAAAGTCGATACCCTATGCGCCTACTCTCATTTCGGCAAACGGGTGCTTGAGTCTCAGTCGAGTTGGTCAATTGCACGAGCCAGAAAGGTCTCAAGAAGTTTTGACGTCAGAGCTGTGTGTCAACCAGGCGTAGACCTTGACGTGTACAAGCCTCTGATGAGGAACGAGGCTAAAAAGGCTTTCAATATCCCTGACCATTTTCGATTCTGTGGTACGGTGATGCGCAACCAGCCGCGTAAGTTGTTCCCAAGAATCATCGAAGCTTTCGGAATCTTCAAGCGTGAATTCACCGAGCAGTCACACAATGTGAACCTGCTGCTGCACACCAGCATTCCTGATGTCGGCTGGGATGGTGGTCAAGGAATCATGGAAGCCATCGAGCGTGAAGGTCTCGCACAGTATGTGTACCTCACGTACATTTGCAACAACTGTGGCCACGTGATGGTCAATCAGTTTACCACAGCTATCTTGATGCCTCCGGAACATGCTGCTCAGTGTCCACGCTGTAACCAGAGAGCAATGAAGACCCCAAACACACAGTGCGGCTATCCATCGGAACAGTTGAATCTCATCTACAACCTCATGGATGTCTACATTCAAGGTAGTATTGCTGAAGGCGATGGGATGCCGGTCAACGAAGCCAAGGCTGCTGGTGTGCCCTGTCTTGTGAGCGACTATTCGGCGCTCGCAGAGAAAGCCCGGAACGGCGGAGCTCTGCCGATCGATAACGACACAATCTTCAATGAGGGTGGCGGCTGTCCAGAGTGCGACAGTAGAAGGCGTGGTGGCACTATGCAGTGGAGGTCTCTCTTCAACCGACGTGATCTGGCTAAGAAGTTGGCGCGTCTGTATGGCGACGACAACTATCGCCAACGACTCGGCGCCGAAGGTCGCAAGTGTGCTGAAAAGTACTACAACTGGGATCTCGTGGCAAAGAAGTGGGAAGCTATCATCGACACAGCACCTCTGAAAAAGAGGTCGGAAACCTGGGATTCAAAACAGGTCATTCGAGTGTCCACAAAAGATCGGGCGCCCGATGGTCTCACAGACGAAAAGTGGTTGCTGTGGGAATACCAAAATGTCCTGCGACGCACAGAAAAGGATCCCAAGACCGGTGAACAAATACCTGTGCACAAGGTCGACAATGATGGTTTGCGCACCTGGATCGGACACCTGAAGCAAGGTGCACCACGTCAGGAACTCGACGCCTACTTTCGCGGCCTGATGGAGGACAACGATAGGGTGGCAAAGGTTCTGGCGGATCCAGAGGGGTCATCTCTGACGCCCATGGAACAAATGGCTAGGCTGATCGAGGAGACGGAGAAATGAGAGAAGTCAAGCGAATCCTGTTCGCCATGCCGCAGACCGCGGGTGACGTGTTCATTTGCACCGGTCTGTTGCCGGCAATTCACGCAAAGTGGCCGGAGGCGCTGATTTACTTCGCCACGGAAGAGAGGTATTTCGACATACTCGAGGGAAATCCACTCGTTCACAAAGTAGCTGAATACCACAAGTCTATGCAGAACTATCGTTTGTGGGAGACTTGGGGTCCGAACGAGATGAATTTCGACATCGTCTACCACCCAAACATCGTCACACAGCACATCCCGCACTGGATCCACGGTGGCCACGGCGACTATCTTGGTCACGTGTACGCGCGTCTGTGCGACCTCGACAGTCACCAGTATGGACCCCAATTCCTGGCGAAATGCTCTGATGAGGAGATTTCTGCACTAAACCTACCCGAAGACAAGACTTACGTCACGATCCACGCCAAAACCAACCAGGACCCCAAGGACTACAGCTACATGCAGGAGGTCATCGGGCGCCTCCAGGGGGTCCAGATCGTCCAGATTGGTGGCGAGAACGACCCGAAGCTTGATGGGGTAGCTCTGGACCTCAGAGGCAAGACGTCGCCACAGAGCCTCTCTGAGACCCTCAGACGAGCTCGCCTTCACATCGGCCTCGATAGCTTCCCGATGCACGTCGCCAACTACGTCGACACGCCCTCCGTGGTCATGTTCGGAGGCACGTACGCCAAGCAGGGGCTCTGGCCGGCCAAGGAGAGCCTCATCACAGCTCTCGAGCCAACCGATCGATTCTTGTGCTCGACGAGCTGCCACCTGATCGAATGCGAGATGAAGAAACGAGGGGTCGGGAAGTGCATCGACAACATCTCAGTGGAGACCGTGATGTGCGCCATTGGCATAGCTCTCGGACCCGATCACATAGTCGAGGCTGAGCCAATCAAGATCAGCTCCTACATGATCATCCGGGACGGAATCAAGTACGGTTTCCCATACGAGCAGTCAATCCGAGCTGCAGCCGCGGCGACAGACGAGGTGGTAGTTGTGGACGGCGGATCCACCGATGGCACGCTCGAGAATCTCAGGGAGCTCGAAAAAGAAATCCCAGAATTACGCGTTTTCACAACCAAATGGGACGTAGAGAACAATCCCACGTTGTTTGGAGACGAGAAAACGCATGCGAGACGGTGTTGTGAAGTTGGAAACCACCTGCTCCAGCTGGACGCGGACGAGATCATTTATGAACCCCATCCAGGCGCCCTTCGAAAGCTTGTCCAGACACATCGTGACGTGGACGTCTTGGATATACCAGTCATCAATTTCTACGGCGGTGACTCCAACATTCGTGTGGAGCCTGTGTCGTGGAAATGGCGTGTGTCTAAAGCCGATCCTCGGATTGTTCACGGCGTCAATCGTGCGGCTCGTGCGGTCGATGAAAATGGTCGTGTTGTGATGGATAAGAGGATATCTGACGGTTGTGAGTATATCTACTCGGACGACCTGATGGTTTGTAAGAACAAGCCTGTGTTTCCACTGGACTACGAGGTCGCTCATCAGAAGTTCATCAAAGAGCGTGACGAAAAACATCAAACTGAGTACGTTGAGACGATCAAGAAACTGGTTGAGTACAACGTGGTCGTTTTCCACTACAGCTGGCACGACCTCAAACGTAAGACTCTCAACGGTAGTTTTTGGGACAGCACGTGGCACGGCAAGCAGAACGCCACACACAACACAACGGCAGACATTACCGATCGAATTCAGAAAGACAGCGATCTGATCATTCCGATCGACATCAATCACCCACTGAAAGGCAACTAATGTACTACGGATACAGGTTTAATAATGGCGGCGCAATGAGGTTGAACAAGTGGGGCGGTGTATTGTCAAAAGATCCACTAGTTCTTTTTGTAACTCGAGATGATGTGCGCAAGTATATCGACGATGACTCCCGTAAGATAGAGATCGTTGAATTCAAAACATTGTGGGGGTTTTGGTCTAAATCCGACGGATGGCATGGTGATTCAACACGCGTATCTGGTACACAAGTTAATCTATTTGCAACCGAAAAAGAAGCTGTAGAATGTTGCCCTGAAGGTTATGAGGTAGCTGAATATATACCACACCTTGACGCTCCCAAGAAAGAGAAAGATATGAGCAACAGTAGTCCACTGAAAGAATTTCTA
>SDBT01010284.1_pt1 | contig 15114 bp, 15 predicted proteins | sample 2277101 | NCBI WGS metagenome assembly SDBT01 (sample SAMN10404973, study PRJNA504765) | marine sediment metagenome | isolation source: marine sediment core GS10_PC15, 103 cmbsf | place: Arctic Ocean: Southern Knipovich Ridge | collected 2010 | reverse complement strand
CTCAGACTTGTGCAAAAGGATTTTGGCCATGTTCCCGACTTCCCCATCTTTCTTGATGCTTCGGACGTCCTGTTGCTTTCCTTAAAACCTCTCGAGCCAGTTCTAAAAGAAGCGTGGCAGCCTACATGGCTTGTGCTGAAACTTCCTTAGACACAGGTTCACCAATGGGAAGGAACTGTCTGGGACAGAAACTCCGGTCAGTAAGCACATGCGCTACAGAATCTCACAGGACAGCTCTCAGAGCCACTTTACGCTCGTAGAATCGCCGAACTGGTTTTATAGCCTATTTTCAAAATCGGCCTCAGAATCGGCTTAAAACCTACTTTTTTATTTTTGCCCTTCGAGTCTTTGCTCTATCGCTGTCAGTCGTTTGTCTAAGTCTTCAAATTCCTTGTGGCGAACTATAAAGTCGATAATGTCCTTGCTAACCAGCCGTTTCAGCCTGTCGTCTTTGTGGTCTAACAAGGCAACAAGGATTTCAACCGCTCGCACTAAGCTTAGCTCTTTTTATTGACAAAGAGACGATTTTCTGGTATTATTAATGTGATATGAAAAATAAACTAACTCCAAAGCAAAAGAAGTTCTGCGAGGAATACATTGTAGATTTGAATGCTACTCAGGCAGCAATACGGGCAGGGTATAGCAAAAGAACGGCGAATGAGCAAGGCAGCCAAAACTTAGCAAAACTTAGTATCCAGGAGACTATCCAAGAGTTGATGGCTCAAAGGTCTAAGCGAACCGAAATCACCGCTGACTATGTACTCACCAATCTAAAAGAAGTCGCCGAAAGATGTATGCAGAAAAAACCGGTGTTAAACAGTGGCGGTAACGAAACAGGAAAGTTTAGGTTTGAGTACGCAGGGGCTAACAAAGCCCTTGAATTACTTGGCCGGCATCTGGGAATGTTCACCGACAAAGTCGAACATAGAGGGCAAGGTTCAGTTAATATAATCTTGACAAGCGAGGACGATGATGCCGAGACGGACACTACATAAAAGGGGTTGGCGTTGTATAATCACCAACCCTATCTTGGTTCCTTAATACTTACCACTTGCCCTGGTTGCTTTAACCAATTCTATACCTCAAGTCCAGTGTCTGCGCCAGTGTCTATTTGTACTCACAGCGAGTGCATACCAACTCTACAGCCAGTCTACACTCAGTCTACTTTCCTTATAGACACTAAAATAACGCCTATAACCCCTTATCTCACAAGCCCTTGTAACCCGATATACTGCTTTACACGCAGGAAGTCACTGGTTCAAGTCCAGTACCGCCCAGTAGTGTAAGTTAAGCTTGGGATACCTATCTCTCTGACGGTGCGGCTGTAACTGATAACCGGAAGCGTATCGTTGATGCGTTTCGCATTATTGGAGGCCGCAGCCATGACTAAAAAACACATCCGCAAGTATTGCAAACAAGTCACCAAAACCACCGACCGTGCCTTCGTTCAGCCAAATGGCAAACGGTATTATCCTCCCTTCTACGATATCTTAAGAGGGTCCCAGCCTTAGCTTCTGGATGAGGAAAGAAAGACCATAGACTGCCATTCCAACAAAGTACATATAATATCTAAGATTATAATCGAGATTGAAAATCTTTGTTAGAACAGCGGGATAAAACAATATGAGCGATGCAATGAGAAACAGGGGAATCTCATACCATTTGTTCTTTATTATAAACCATCCCTGAACGGCATTCGTAAAGGCAAATGCCCCCAATATCGCCATTGTAAAAATGAGCAGTGCCTGAGGTAAACTATTGATTCGGTAAAGAACAAGTTCAGCATTAAACACAAACATAAAGGGAATAACAGCAGTTCTTAAATCATACAGGAACCCGTGCAATCCTGTTTGTACGGGGTCGGATTTTGCAATAGCGGCCGCAGCATATGCAGCCAGCCCTACAGGTGGCGTATCGTCAGCAAGAATGCCGAAATAGAAACAGAATAGATGGGCAGCTATTGCGGGAATAGGGCTCACAGCGCCTATGGAACTTAGTTTAATGATTGCAGGAACTGTTATTGATGCCATGACAATATAGGTTGCTGTTGTCGGCAATCCCATTCCCAGTATCAGACTTGCAATTGCTGTTATCAACAGCAGAAGGAAGATATTGCCGGCAGAAAGTATTTCTACAATCTGAACAATCATACTGCCAATACCCATCGCGACAATACCAACAACAATACCTGCTGTAGCTGTCGCCAGTGCAACAGAGAGCATATTTTTGGAGCCTGCAATCAATCCTTCACCGATGGTCTTAAAACTCCTAATCACTGCCTTGTAGATGTCTGTCCTTTTTTTTACCGCCTTGGTGATTTCCCGCACAAAGGTAATTGCTATCAGGACAAGTATCGCGTTAAAAGCAGCCAGTTTTGGAGTGTGGCGTATGACCATCAGTTCGTATAGCAAAACAATTAACGGGATAAGATAATAAAATCCATTTTTTAGCACAGTCAGAAACTTGGGGATATCCGGTTTCGGCAGTCCTTTCATTCCAAGTTTTGAGGCCTCAAGATGAACAATATAAAACAGGGCAAAATAGGATACAAAAGCGGGGATGGCAGCGGCCTTTATAACGTCAAGGTAAGGCAGAGCCAGATATTCTGCAATAACAAATGCCGCTGCGCCCATTATTGGAGGCATGAGTTGGCCGTTGGTACTTGCAGCAACCTCGGTTGCCGCTGCAATTTTTGCGGGATACCCGACCTTCTTCATTAAGGGAATCGTGAACGTTCCCGTAGTAACGACGTTGGCAATACTTGAGCCTGAGACAAGACCTGTCAGTCCGCTTGAGACAATGGCCGCCTTTGCTGCACCACCCTTAAATCGGCCAAGTAAAGAGATTGCAAGGTCATTGAAAAAACGTCCTGCCCCAACCTTATCAAGCATTGAGCCTAAGAGCACAAACAGAAAGACCGTATTGGCAGAGACATCAAGTGGGATACCATAAATCCCTTCTGTGGATAGAGCAATCTGGCTGAGATACTTTCGCAGGTTTACCCCACGAAAAGCAAAAAGCGACGGCATGTAAGGGCCCAAGAAGGCATAGAGTGTAAACAGAATGGCAATAATGGCAAGGGCAGGGCCGATAGCACGTCTTGATGCCTCTAACACAAGGATGATTAATATTACACTTATAACAATATCCCGCCGAATAGGAACACCTGCCCGCATTGATATGCCTGTCCAGTCAAGGACGATGTATAGTACAGAAAGACAGGCAAAGCCAGCCAGAATATAATCCATAAGCGGGATGCAGCCTGTTTTACGCTTATGTTTGACAATAGGAATTGTCAGGAATACGAGTGTTATGGCAAAAGCCAGGTGGACTGCCCTTACTGTTATGCTGTCCAGTATTATAAAGCTGGGTAATGCCAGCTGAAACAGGGCCCATCCTATTGAAATAACGGCAATAAGAATTCCGTCCACATTTCTGCTGTTTCTTAAAAGCATCTAATCAATTATGAGTTTCGGGTCTATGTATTTATCAAGGCCGGCTTCTTTATAGTATCTTAAGGCACCTTTGTGAATTGGAGCAGAAAGTCCCTTCAGCATATTTTCCTTCGTCAGCACCTGGTAGGCCGGGTGAATGGATTTGAAATCCTCAAGGTTTTCAAACACCTCTTTTGTTACAGCATAGACGATATCCTTATTCACATTTTTCGATGTGACCAAGGTTGCCTTTACGCCAATTGTTTCAATATCTTCAGTATTTAATGCGCGGGGATAAAATGAACGGGGTATCACCGATTTTGCATAGTAAGGATACTTCTTGAGCATCTTATCGATATCCTGACCTTTGATAGGCACAATAAAGACCTTAACTCTTCCAGATGTTGCTTCTTTAATGTTGCCGTTAGGATGTCCCACCGTATAGAAGAAGGCGTCGAGTCTTTCATCCTGTAATAAGCCGGGCGCCTCAACAGCTTTAACGTATTCTGTGGACAGGTCATCTTCGGTGAATCCCACCGCCTTTAAGACATCCTTTGAGTTCTGTAACTGTCCTGAACCGGGATTTCCCAGGTTTACCCTTTTGCCCTTTAAATCCTTAATCTCCCTGATGTCGCTATTTTCTGACGCAATTAAGGTGATTGATTCCGGGTGAACCGAGAATACTGCTCTCAGGTCTGTCTGTTTTCCGGATTTGGACCATTCAGCCAGTCCGTTATATGCCTGATATTGCCTGTCTGATTGAACAATACCAAACTCAAGGTCACCGTTTAATACTGCATTAATATTGAATACAGAGCCACTTGTTGATTCAACGGTTGCTTTAATCCGGTATTCATCAGATTTCCTGTTGACCATTTTGCTTATAGCGCCGCCTGTAGGATAATAGATTCCTGTTACACCTCCTGTACCTATTGTTACAAAACCCGTCTTGCGCCGTTTACATCCTGCCAGAATAATGCCGATGCCGATAAGAACTACTGCCAGAAAAGCTGCTTTCTTCATATTCATCCACTTTACTCCTGTTGTTTATTTATCGAAAAGGGTCAGGACCTGTTCAGGCGTTTGGACGAGTGTTTTTGTGCCATTTACAAGTAATTGTTCGGCATCACCAAATCCCCAAAGAGCACCAGCTGGATACATGCCCGCTGAAACGGCAGTCTGCATATCAATGTCGGTATCACCAAGGTAAACAAATCGATTCGGAGATATTTGCAGTTCTTCAGCAATCAGCAACGCGGCAGTCGGGTCGGGTTTTTTAGGTACTGATGGTTTGGAGCCATGCACAACATCGAAGGACCAATCTGACAACAGTTTCCCGACTATAAGCCCTGTAAAATAATCGGGCTTATTTGACAACACAACCTTCGGGATGTTCCGTTGTTGCAGGTTTGAGAGCAACTCCGGTATGCCGGGATACGGCTCAGTGTTATCAGCCCAGTGTTTGTTATATTGTTCTTCGAGGGCGATAAGGCATTTGCTAATAGTCTCATCACTGATGTGTTCTTTCGGCAAAGTCCGTCTGACGAGACAATCCAGGCCTTTGCCTATAAAGTAGCGATAGCTGTCAACCGGGTGAGTCGGGAAGCCGAATTGGGCCAGAGCTGCGTTCATCGATTTGGCAATATCGGCCTGGGTGTCAAGTAGCGTACCGTCAAGGTCAAATAGTATCGCGTCAAACTTTTTGCTCGAATTTGCCATACGTACACCAAACCAACTCTGATAAGCCTGTTAGCTTCACCATAGTATCAAACTATTTTGGTATATTCAATGGTCATCAAAAGACCCACACAAGCCCCCCCCGACTGGATTTGGTTTGCTGTGAGCAACACGGCTGTTGTCACAATAATTGTGAAAGAACGAAATTTATGTCAAAAACAGCAGGTTCTAATGAGGCAGTTATCGCAGCACAGCAGGTTAATAGCCAGGTGGCTGCGTAACCGGCATCAAATTACCTTGAAAAGCCACCGAAAACAGAAAGCAATAACACAAACATTACAATTTGAATAATCCAACCGATGGCACAGACCCCTATGGCGCGGAGTGTACTGTTGTAATCAAGAGCTTGTCTAACCGCAATTACCATTGCAATCAGCATCCAAATTGCGGCAATTGGGAAAACAATATTTCCCATCCCCGGGATAATGCCAAGCGCTCGAATCAGACCGGGAGAGCTCGAAAAACCAATCGTTCGCAACAACTCTCCGTGGTCGGCTTTAGTCTGTGGCTCCGGAAGCAATTTTGTACCAATTAAATAAGTCAGGTACGCCCAGATATACCATCCTGCAAGAGATGCAATTACTCCAATCACCATTCCAGGAAGACCACCTCTCAAAATGCTTCCTATTCCAGCTGCAACACTGGACAAAACCACAACGCCCATAGCCTGACCTAAGGCAGACTTATCAGCCTCGACTTCCTCATATAAGGCAACGTCTAACTTAGCTGCTCGAACAATACGGTCCCCAAAATTGGCCATCTTTTTCTTTCGCCTCCAACTATAATTTCAGACTCCTGTTCCTGATTACGCTTGCGGCAGAAAACCGAACAGCCATTATATCTTATAGTGTTAGCTTATTTCAAGGAATAATGTGCCGGCCAGAATAACCGCATAAACAATTAAAAGCTTTACTCGCAAAAACATAGGAACTTTTATATACCAAAATCGCGTCAATGTAAATAGCGTGCAGGTGAGGTGGGGGGGGGTAAATATCGAATGTCGAATATCGAAGTAGGATTTCGAATGGTTAATTCAGGCCGGGTTTTTGTGGTAAATTCGTTCTCCTGCTGTCTGGAGGAGCATATAGTATTGCGCAGCCTTTTCACTTTACAGGAGCATCCGGCACTGTTAGAATCCGGTAGCTTAATTAGTGGCCAGCAGACAGGAAAAGAAAACTAAACGCTAAGTGCTATAAGCTGCTATTGATTAGATACGCAATGTCCGGCAAAATAATAATCGATACCGAACGGTGCAGAGGCTGCGGCTTATGTGTAGTGGTATGCCCGAAGAACAGCATCGTCATCTCTAATCAGTCCAATATAAACGATTATTTCCCCGCGCAGGCAAATAACAAGGATTGTACAGGCTGTGCTATGTGTGCCATTATCTGCCCGGAGGCCGTAATCGAGGTGCATCTTGACAGCAATATAGTATGCATCGAACCGGGTAATAAAGATAAGCCGAGTTTAATCAGGGAAAAAGCGTGAGCGAAAGCTCTTAAATGTGTGGCAACGGGACTCCTGCAACAAGATAAAGTGAACTGAATTTGGCGAGGGAACAAATGTGAGCGAACGGTTATTGATGTGTGGCAATGAGGCCCTTGCAGAAGCGGCTATTATTGCCGGCCTCGATGCATATTTCGGCTATCCGATAACGCCGCAAAACGAAATCCCTGCCTATATGTCCAGGAGAATGCCGGAGGAGGGCCGGGTCTTTCTGCAGAGCGAAAGCGAACTTGCGGCGATAAATATGGTATTTGGGGCTGCGGCCACAGGCAAAAGGGCGATGACAAGTTCGTCCAGTCCGGGCATCAGCCTGATGCAGGAAGGGCTAAGTTATCTGGCAGGGGCTGAGCTGCCGGCGGTGGTTGTCAATGTAATGCGAGGCGGGCCCGGCTTAGGCAACATCTCGCCGTCACAGGGCGATTATTTCCAGGCCACCCGCGGCGGCGGGCACGGCGATTACCAAACCATTGTCCTTGGACCATCGAGTGTGCAGGAGCTGGTCGATTGTATGCCGTTGGCATTTGACCTTGCCGACCAATATCGAATGACTGTTGTCGTGCTCGCCGACGGCTTCCTGGGCCAGATGATGGAGCCGATAGTGCTGGAAAAAAAGCCACGGCGTAAACTGCCGTCTAAAGACTGGGCCCTGACTGGAGCCAAAGGCAGAAAGCAAAACATTGTCAGGTCTCTATGGCTGGGTGAGGGGGTGCTGGAGAAACACAACTATAAGCTGCAGGCCAAATATGAGCAGGTGCAAAAAAATGAAGTTCTCTGCGAAGAATACGAAGTTGAAGATGCCGAAATCGTAGTGGTTGCCTATGGTATCGCAGCGAGAATTGTACGCTGCGCGGTGGACAGGGCAAGAGAAGATGGAATCAAAGCCGGCTGGATACGCCCTATCACGCTGTGGCCCTTTCCAGCAGAGCAAATCAGCAGGGCCGCCGATGAAATGCGGATTTTTCTTTGTGTGGAAATGAGCTGCGGGCAGATGGTTGAGGATGTGAAACTGGCCGTGGCCGGCAAAGCGCCGGTACTATTCTATGGCCGAGCCGGCGGCAGCGTACCGACTGTCGATGAAATCCTGGAAAAAATCAAACAACTGACTATACCTTCAAAAAGGTGAGAGGTATGAGAACAGTATTCAAACGAACACCGACATTGAAAAACTGCCCAACGCATTATTGTCCCGGATGCGGACACGGGATTGCTCATCGACTGATAGCTGAGACAATCGATGAGCTGGGCATACGCGGGCGGACTATCGGCATAGCGCCGGTAGGATGCGCGGTGCTGATGTATAACTATATTGATGTGGATATGGTCGAGGTAGCGCACGGCAGAGCACCGGCAGTGGCAACAGGTATGAAAAGAACCAACCCGGACAAAATAATCTTCTCCTACCAGGGTGATGGCGACCTGGCGGCGATTGGAACCGCCGAGATTATCCACGCCGCTCACAGAGGCGAACAGATAACGGTTATCTTTATCAACAACGCTGTCTTCGGGATGACGGGCGGACAAATGGCACCGACGACTGTTCTGGGGCAAGTAACAGCAACTACGCCACAGGGCCGAAAGCAAGTCGGCGAAGGCTATCCGCTGCAAATGGCCGAGCTGCTGGCAGTTCTGCCCGGCGCAATCTATGTCGAGCGCTGCTCACTGCACAATCCAGCGCAAATCCTCAAGGCCAAAAAAGCTATCAAACACGGCTTTGAATTACAGCTTAATGGAGCGCAAGGCCTCTCGCTCGTTGAGGTGCTTTCTTCCTGCCCGGTTTATTGGCGAATGACGCCGGTTGAGGCAATGGAATGGATAGAGAAGGAAATGACAAAAGTTTTCCCGCTGGGTTGTTTGAAAGACGAAAATGACATCAAATAGTTTCTATGAAGAGGTTATCATCGCCGGCTTTGGCGGCCAGGGGATTATGTTGGCCGGCAGACTGCTGGCCCAGACGGCAATGAAGGCCGGTAAAGAGGTAACTTATATGCCCTCCTACGGCGCAGAGGTTCGGGGTGGCACAGCCAATTGTATGGTTGTTATGGCAGAGAGAAAAATCGCCTCACCACTGGTCAGTAAGCCGGATTCGCTGATTGCAATGAATAAGGCCTCTTTGAACAAATTCGCCACGCGTCTGAAAGACGGCGGGCTGTTGGTTATGAACAGCTCTTTGATTGACCCCGCAGCTTTCTTGCCCGCCGCCCCGACTCGCGTCGGGAGACGCGGGGGCAGGCAAAAGCAGGAAGCGGGGGAATTGGCCGATACAATCGAGATATTAAAGGTGCCGGCCAGCGAACTGGCAGTTGAATTAGACAATCCGAAGGCTGCTAATATGGTGGCACTGGGCGCATATCTGCAAAGAAGGGGTTTGTTCAGTGCCGATGCAGCGGCAAACTGCCTGGGCGATGTTCTTGCCAGGCGGTACCACCAGACACTATCGGTCAACACCAAGGCTCTGCGGCGAGGGGCGAAATTCGCCTCTGGTGAACCGTGAAACGCAATTTACAGGCACAAGGAGGCTTTTTCCATCACTATATCCTAAAATGGGTAATACCGTGCATTTTTTGCATTGACAGTAGGGTTGAGAACTGATATAATCGTTTTTGACTGGAGGGACTTGGTTAGCGCACCGGGGTCTGAGGCGTCCTTGATGGAAGTTACGATGGTATTGGCTGAGAAGTATAGCTGGCCGGTTGGGTTTTAAAAAAAAGGGGAAAGTGATGAAAAACGGTTCGGTTTCGAGGATTTTGGGTATTGTTTGGGACCCCAAACGCGTTTTCTTGCGTTTGGGAGGGTTTGTGATTTTGTGTGTTTTGGTTTTGTGGCTTAGCGGTTGTGGCTCTTGGGCGGCGCAGCCGGGCGAAACTGCTGCTGAAGGACGTAGAAGGCATCTGCGCACTGCTCGTATTAATCGGCAGGCGATGATGGAAGACATAGACCATTTGATGCTGTTTGATGAACCAAGCAAGCTGACCGGTAAAACGATACCCTGATACATTGACTATTCACTACTGACTGTTTATTATTTTTCAAAATTGTCAGTTGTTAGCTTTCGATAGTTGGGATGTCAATTGACGAAAGGGATTTTGACCCCGTTGGAAACTCTGCCCCGCAAGATAAAACGGAATGTTATAGGGCTGCAACAGGGTAATATGATACACTCCGTTAGAAATTTTACGATGGAGCGTCTAGGGGAATTTACAATAATACGGCGTAAAAACAGCTGATTTCTAACGTGGTAGAAAAAGGGAATATTTCTAAGGGGGCGGATTTATGGAAACGCTCATTGACTATTTCAGCCGACTGGCAGGGTATCATTGGTGGGTTGTTGCCATTGAATTGTTTCTTATTGGCCTGATAGTTTACTGGGCTGTGGACTTTCTCGAAGGCACTCGTGGAGAGAGGCTGTTCCGGGGGGTCATATTCATACTGATTGTCGGTGTACTCATCTTGAATTTGTTGGTCGAACGGTTTCGCTTCACCCGTCTTGAGTATCTTTACAAGGGTTTTTTGATTGCCGTTCTGATTATTGCGGTTGCGGCCTTTCAGCCGGAGATTCGAAGAGCACTCATACGAATAGGCCAACCGAGATTTTTGACAGGCTCATCCCAGCAATTAGTAAGAACGGTAGAAGAGGTAATTACCGCTGTAACTGAGTTATCTGCCTTGCGAACCGGAGCGATTATTGTCATTGAAAAGCGGGTGGCGTTGGGGGAATTTATCGAAACCGGAGTTCGAATCGATGCCAGGGTTACGGCTGAACTACTCAAGACTATTTTTCACCCCGGCACTTCCCTTCACGATATGGCGGTTATAGTTCGAGGCGATAAGGTAGTTGCCGCCAGAGTGCAACTGCCATTGGCTGAGGCCGGCAGTATGGATGGCATCGAACTCGGCTCCCGTCACCGGGCTGCTATGGGGATAGCTGCTGGTTCGGACGCCTCGGTCATAGTGGTAAGTGAAGAAACAGGTATCATTTCAATTGCCGAGAGCGGAAAGTTGATACGAAACATAACCGAAACTCAGCTAAGAATACACCTGACCAGTACGATGAACGAGATGCTATCTGTTGCCGAGAGATTCTGGAGGTTTCCTAAAAGAAGCAGCAGCCGGGCTGACAAAAGCAAAGCGTAACCAGAGCGCGTAAAATATGGTAAGAAAATTCAAATACGGCAAAGTAGCACTTGTAATAATCTTAACGGTCCTGATATGGGTCTGGGCTGACCTGGCCCAGGATGAAACATTCGAGGTTTACGGTGCTGCGATAAGTATAGCCAAATCTGCCAATCCCAATCTCTGGGCAAGCTTCGATGACCAGTCGTCTGCTTCTATTGAGAAGATAGAGCTTAAGGGTCCAGTCTCGAGGATTGCTGAGGTAAAGAGACAATTAAACGATGGCTCGCTGGTACTTGAATTCTTTTTGGACCCCCAACAGCAGGCAATGACCGACCCGGACGAACACTCGCTGGACGTCCTGGCTTTTCTGAAAAAAGGCGACAAGATAAGACAGCTTGGTCTTACAGTTGAATCCTGCCAGCCGGATACGCTTTCGGTCAATGTCGTTGAGCTTGTTGAAAAGTCACTGGTTGTAGAGTGTGTGAACGAGGACCAGAGCCCCGTAAAGGTCGAAACCATTGAGCCGACGCGGGTTGATATGTTTGTGCCAGAGGGTTGGGAGGGACTAAAACTGACCGCAACAGTCGAGTTGACAACCGGTGAAATCGAGCAGGCGAGGGTCTCGGCTATTGAAAAAACGCCTTACATTAAGCTGCCGGGAGGCCAGAGAAGAAAAGTTCCGAGAACTGTGAAAATCACAATGCCGACGGAAGAAGACCAGCTTGAGGACTACCTTATAACGGCAACGCTTGGTATTGCCTTAAGTCCGACCCTGCAGGGAAAATATAACGTTGAGGTAACCAATCCCGACGTGGTGATGAGCGCCATCTCAATCAGGGCCACCGCCGATGCGAAACGGGCCTATGAACTCCAACCATTCCCTACGATGACACTGTATATTCTTGACGATGATAAGAAGACCACAGATGAGCAAAGAAAAAAGGTTGTCTACAATTTCCCCGAAGAATTCGTCCGTAATGATAAAATCAAGCTGAAAGGCCAGCCCGTTGAAGCCCGGTTTAAGCTGATATCTTTGCCTTCTGCTGAGGCTCCGTAGAATACGGCAAGGGGCCCGCCGGATGCTATGGAGTGCGTTTGGGAACGCAGAAGGTGATAAAGGCCTCGACCGTCATCCACAATGCGAGTGCAAATATCCCGCCACCGATTGTAACGAGCAGCCAGTTTCTCTCGGTAAAAAAAATCATTTCGTTTTTCACCATAGCCCAGTTTGTAATCGTTAACATAACGAGACACGGCACCGCGGTAACCAGGAACTTCAATCCGCCCCTGCGTTTTAGATAAAGCGTAACCACTAACAGGGCCAGAGCTGCCAGGAGTTGATTTGTGATTCCGAACAGCGGCCAGAGTTTCATTGCGCCTTTGCCGTCTGCGCCTGTAGCAAAGGCCAATGCTGCCGCGGTAAGTACAGCAAAACTGGTCGCAGCCCATCTGTTGGCCAGGAATGGGATTCGCAAATCGACTGCCAGTTCACTTATCACATAGCGTTGTATTCGTACCGAGGTATCGAGTGTCGTGCCGGCAAATGAAGCAACGAATACGCCCATAATGCCGGTACTGATAAGTCCGGGGAACTTCAATGTGCTTATTATATTCGCTGCGCCGGTAACGAAAGCAGTGAGCTTGGTCCCCAGACCCCTTGCGCCGGCCCATGAGTGGTAGTGGTGATGCCATGCCTCAGAGCCTGTCAGAACAGTACCGTCGGCGGTTTTGTAAGCCATTGCTATACCAGCGGCCACACAGATGATAACCAGCACCGCCAATGCACCTTCGAGCAGCATCGAACCATAGCCTACAAACAAGCTGTCAGGCTCTTTGGCGACCTGTTTCGGACTTGTGCCGGAGGCCACAAGCGAATGGAAGCCGCTTATGGCGCCGCAGGCGATTACGACGAACATAAAGGGCCATATCGAAGGCGTATTTGCCGGCAGCGATGTATTAATGGCAGGTGCCGCAAGCGGCAGATGACCAGATACGGATGCTACCAGTATGCCGCAGACCAAAAGAGCCATAGCGACGAATAGTTGCCAGGCATTGATATAATCCCTTGGCTGCAGAAGCGTTGTCACCGGCAGAACTGAAGCAATCCACGCATATATAAGCAATATAATTGTCCACATTCCTGTTGCCGGCAGCCATGCGGACTCCGAGAACGTAAACAGTCCGGGCTTGACGCTCTCGAGATACGCTCCTAAGGCGACGGTTAGATACATTATGGTAACGGCCGCGAATGTTGCGAGCGTTACATTCGCGCTCTTTTTATAAACCAACCAGCCAAGCCCAATTGCTATAGGAATCTCCAACCAGACCGGCAGAACCGATTCAGGGTAGATCTTGAATACCAAAGCAATCACAACGCCGAATATCGCGATAACAATCAGCAGGCTTAGAAATACAATTGCGAAGAATATAAATCGCACGCGGATATTGATATATTTTGCGGCTATTTCAGAAATGCTTTTGCCCTGGTTTCGCATCGAAACCACCAGCGTTCCGAAATCGTGCACAGCACCCATAAAGATAGAGCCTAACAGCACCCAGATTATAGCGGGCAGCCAGCCCCAGATAATTCCTATCGCCGGCCCGACAATAGGCCCCGTGCCGGCAATCGAGGCGTAGTGATGGCCGAAGATTATGCCCTTACGGGTGGGGACATAATCGATGCCGTCGGCCAGCTCCACTGACGGGACGGATGCATTTTTGTCGAGCTTGAATATTTTCTTAGCTAAAAACCGCCCGTATGTGTGATAAGCGATTAAGTACCCCACACCGCAAACCAGCATAAGTAAAAGCGCATCCATTGCAATCTCTCCTTTGAAAGATAGCAGATAGGTTATAGATTCCTGTTTGCACAGGAATGACAATACTAAACGCTATCCGCTACTTTCTATGCGGTCGGGCCAGTAGTCTTATCGGCACCTCCGCTATCGGCAGCAGCCCTCGCAGCCTGCCTGTAATAAACCGGCGGTAGTTCTCTTCAAACAACTCCAACCTGTTGACAAACATAAGTATCGTAATAGGGTTAACCGCAATTTGTGTGGCGTAGTAAATCTTCGGCCAGTCGCCTTTGCCTCGTTTAGCTGCGCCGACCTTTTCGGCCTTTATGATTTCAAAGGCCTTGTTCAATTTAGCAGTGGCTATCGGCGTTGTGGCCTGCTTGAAAATTTCGGCCGACAGGTCCAAGACGCTCTGAACGTTCTTTGCCTCGGTTGCAGTGGTAAACGCTATCGGTGCGTATCTCAAACCAGGCAGCAGTTTCGTCAAATACTCCTCGTAGTCACTGGTGACAGCAGTGTCTTTCGCAAGGTCCCATTTGTTTACAACCATTATGCAGCTTTTGTGTTCTTCGGCGATAAGTGCGGCCAATTTCTTATCGACCTGCGAAACCGGCACGGCGGCATCTATAAGAAACAGTACGACATCGGCGCGGCGAATCGACCGCGTCGCACGAACGTAGCTGTAAAACTCGATACTGTCAGCTATTTTGCTTTTTTTCCTTATTCCTGCAGTGTCGATGACGATAATGGTTTTACCGTCCTTCTCGAACCGCACGTCCACGGCGTCCCTGGTAGTGCCCGGCGTCTCGCTGACGATTACCCTCTCGGAACCTACAATAGCATTTACAAGCGTGCTTTTGCCGGAGTTTCTTTTTCCCACTATCGCTATCTTCATAACCGGCTCCGGCGGTTTCGTTGACTGAAGATACTTGAGCCTGTCAAAAATTTCATCGAGCAGGACGTTTTTATTGAGATTGTTTGTTGCTGAGATACAGAGAAATTCGCCGAAGCCCAGCCTGGAGAATTCCGCTGCTGCCGGGAACATTTTAGCCGTGTCGGCCTTATTGGCAACGCCGATAACGTCAAGGTCGCCTTTGCGCAGAAGCCGGGCTATTTTTTCATCCAGCGGCACAAGACCATCACGAATATTGACCATAAACAGGACAAGCTCAGCCGATTCAATTGCCTTGCCGATTTGCTGTTCGATATGGCCGCTAAGTTCGTCGCTATCGACTATCCCATATCCGCCGGTATCGATGAGCTCAAAGTACCGGTCGTCTCTTTCAATTAAGGTACTGATGCGGTCTCTTGTAACCCCGGCACTCGGCTCGACGATACTTATCATCTCGCCGGCTAATGCGTTTAACAGACTGCTTTTGCCAACATTCGGCCGACCAATTATCGCTACTACCGGCAACGCCATAATTTTATTCTGACTCCTGTATTCTGACTTCTCCTGCGCAATTGTACCAGATTTGCCAAATGATTTGAAGTGCCGTTATTACTGCTGATTCAAGAATCCCCTGTAC
>SDBT01010283.1_pt1 | contig 15115 bp, 30 predicted proteins | sample 2277101 | NCBI WGS metagenome assembly SDBT01 (sample SAMN10404973, study PRJNA504765) | marine sediment metagenome | isolation source: marine sediment core GS10_PC15, 103 cmbsf | place: Arctic Ocean: Southern Knipovich Ridge | collected 2010 | reverse complement strand
GCACCACTATGCGTAGCATTTGAGGTTGCATAATTTTTAATTGTTATATTATCATTTGACCATGCACCAGCATTAGGAGTCAGATAAAGAATATCTCCTTGATAATGCAAGCCTGAGTATGGAATTATCCCAATCCCAACCCTATTATTAGTATTATCTAAATAAAGTAAATCAGTATAAATACTCATATTAGGACTACCAACTTCATCAAGTATATCAAAACTGTTTCCATTCATACTTAAAGAAATATCATCAGCACTTCCAAAGTAATACTTAATTGAATCAGGCATATGGACATTTCCAAATAAGTTAGATTCTCCTTTTACAGTTAATTCATTAGATACGTTTAAGTTATTGGTTACTTCTAAATTATTAAAATTGGCATCTGTTCCGTTGGTTAAAAAAGAAGAAGTATCTGGTATTGTTCCATTAAAAGATATATGCCATTTATCATCTTCAAAATAAACAGATATGTTAGAAGTGTTTACTATCAATTCCCTTATCCCTTGTAGCTTAGTTACGTTCATATAAATATTTGTTACAGTCACATTAAAAATAGAACCAATTACTGAAAGGTTATAAACTATAATATTATCTGCTGTAAGAGATTCTATAGTACATATCCCACTATTCAAAGGGCAGTATAAGGTATCTGCAAATCCTTTGCTCAGATAGTCCAAATAATCACCTCCACCAGAGTATATTGTTGGAACTATCAAGATCAACATAATAATCCAAATCAGGATTATTTTATTCATTTCCTTCCTATTTCAATCTGAAGATGTCCGCAATCCTATTAAGCATGTTTCCTACAAAGCTAGTTCCTTCTGTCTCTTTCATAGGTAGTGACGGACTTTCCTTATCTTTGTCAAATATCATCTGAATATCCTCTTTACTTTATTTTTTGGGAATGCTTCGTGCATTATCTTAATTGGAACTGAAACTCCAATGACTGTTCCCATAGTTGGTGCAAACTTAGATACATTCATTAATGCTGCCTGCCCATGTCCTGCAGATACTCCACCTATTGCTCCCAATGCATGTGCTCCGACTGTAGCTCCAAGTGTTCCAACTGCCAATCCTCCAACTGCCTTTGCATAATATCCCTTCTTTTTCTTTTTCATAATTTCTCACCTTCCCCAAATATTCCAATCCCAACTAGCATATCGATATGCTTACCATTTGGATTGTGTTTTTCTTCTTAGGTTTGGGTAACCTTATGTTGTATGGTGTTTTATATCTTACAGGCATTTTAATATCCATGTCCCCTATACTTTATCTTAGTATGCGTGTGCATCTTCAAGCCTTTCTTCTTTGCATACCTTCTTGCTGCTCTTCTTCCTTTAACGCTGTAAGGAAAATAACGACTTCCAACTTTTGGCATTTCATCTCACCTCCTCATATTTTATTAACTCACTCCATGAACATAATTGCAAAAGCATAATTGCCAGCCCCACCCATAATATAGAAGAAACAATTAATCTGGGTAGTGTTGAAATGAGTGAGGCTGGCAATCTTATGGCTATATATCCTATGGTTAATAAGGTTATGATTGTGATAAACTTTTTGTTTGGTTGTTTCATTTCATTACTCCAATATATATTTTACAAACCCATATTCTTTTGCCCTATTCTTACCAAATAGAGTGGGACTTACCTCGCTTTAAGGGCTTCGGTCTTTCTAGTGGTGACATGCTAAATAGATTGTTATAATTACTAGATATACCTGATGTCTTAGATGACTTCGGTCTGCTTGATTCCCTCTTAACCCTTACCTTGAGCCTTGCTAACTCTCTTGTTGCTTTGTGTTTCTCTATCTCTGTTCTTTGTTCTTCTATCTTTGCCTGCATTGATAATCTTGTGAATAATCTTTCATCCCTTTCAGTCTGCCTCTTAATCTTAGCCTTCAATCTTTCAGGTGCTTTTGCCCTGTAGTTATCTAGCTTAACCATCAATCTATCTATTCTTTCCTTTATGTCCTTAAAAAAGGTATTCATTTCTTCTTCCTTCTTCTCCTCTTTCTTGATTTAACCTTTGGCTTTGGTTGCTGCAGGGTATGTCCCATACCTCCAAACATCCCAGTAAACCCAGTTCCGGCTCCTGCACCATAACTCATTCTAGGTGTTGCTCTTACTCTGCCAGCCCTTGCTTTTATTACTGTTGTTCTATGTCTCTCTATCTCTGCCTGTCTCTTTAACCTGGCTATCTTGTAGTCCTCTCTCTTTGCCCTCTGGACTTCTGAGGCTGCCTTGTATTTTCTGTAGCCTTCTATTGCTGCACTAACTCTCTTGCTCTTTGCCTTTAGGTATTCATGTATAACTCCCTGCTTTCTTGGATTGTCTGGCTCACAATCAAAAGAGTTTGGCACTCCGTCACCATCCCTGTCTGATCCTCTTTTAGTGAATCTTGGTTTGTTTGTATTCCACTCTCCGAATAAAGTTCCTATTTTCATTTACATCATTCCTCCAAACGATTTTTTAATATCCTTAATCATCTCCCTAGTGACAGGTCTCTCTCCAAGACCTACTGCTTTGGGAGGCTTAGTAATTGTGATACCCAACCTTTTATATCTTTCAACACCTACTAATGATGGACGGTATGCTGGGACATATTCCTTCTTCTTTTTCTTTTTAAATTCCTTTAATTTTAATGGATCATCTGTTGGTATTTTATATATTGGTGGAGGAGTTTTGTATCCTGGCTTGGGATAAGAATAATAACTATAAGGTGGACTTTTTGGTAAACTCTTACTTACACGTTTACTTACACTCTTAGACATAGATTTACTATAACCCATAGACTTGAATATACTTCTGGAAACAGAACGGCTTGCACTTCTTGAAGCACTCCTAGACTTTGAAATGCTTTTAGATACAGAAGGAGATACACTCACACCATAAGATGGAGGTTTACTAATCCTCTTTGAAGGGGAATATAAACTTTTAGATATTGACTTTGAAATGCTTTTGTACATAGAAGGACTTACAACAATACTAGGATAACTCCTTGCTATACTAACTCCAGTATAAATAGAGGGGCTTGGTCTGAATATCGGTGGTGGAGGTATCTTACCTTTTGGTTTAACCCCAGATATTAATAGTTTAGTATCGGTTGGTATACTTAAAACATCTTTTGAATAAAACCCTTTGGCTTCTTCCAACATACCTAATAATTTCTTCTTTCCGAATATTTTACTTTCTATTAAGGTTTGCTCTGCTGCAAACCAATCTGGTATGTCTTTAAGCCTATGGGGTTCGGGTGCAAAACCTCTCTCCCTCATTCTTAGTATTGAATGGCCCCCTTTTCTTATGGCTTGTTCGCTTAACCTCATTATGTTTAATCCTTCCATCCTTATAGTTTGCTGTTGTAACTGTAAACCATAAACCTTTTTCATATCTGCAAAAGACATACTTTTAATATCTGAAACAGTTTCTCCGAAGGCGTGTATATCTATTCCATGTATCCATCTCCCACCTATCTTGGCTTCTACTAATGTTGGAGAAGTTGGACTAACCCTAACTTGTTGGCCTTGTTTTCTTAATTTAGATACTAATTGTTTTGTTAATACCTCTGCCTTTACTATACTAATAGACTTAGGTAATTGAATATCAATATCTGCTGGAGTTCTCGCTAACCTCTGGGGCATTTGTTGTCTTGCTGCAAAAGAACCATAGACTTCCCCCTTATATTCCTTACTCCATTTTAATATTTCTTTTACTGCACTAGGGCTTAATGTCTTTGTTTCTTTGATAAACTTTTTTTGAACATACTTAGAAGGTGTTGTTTCTGTTGCCCTCATAATATCCATAGATATATCGAACTTTTTTAACTCTCTAGGTTTATATATCTTCTTTAAGCTCTCCCTCATTATTCTAGTTTGTGTTGGGGTTTCAACAAGAAAACCCTTACTAAAATCTATCTGCTTAACATCAATCTTTGGTGTGCCTATCTTTACTTTACCTTCACTAACTCCTATTAAAGCTCCACCTTTTGTTTTATACCTATAACCTATTCCCCTGTAAACCGTTTTTGTTGATACCTTACCTTTTGGTTTGATTGGAACTGTTAATTTTTCATAGGTTACTTTTGGTGTTGTTTTTTTTATTATTTTCCCTGCTGCCCTTAAAGTAACCGCACCCCCTAGAAGTTCCATACTATAACCTAGTGGATCTTCTTTTATACCTATGGCCATTTCCTTAATAGATTTAAATGGGTGACTAAATAAACTGTATATGCCCTTAGCTGTTTCTATTGGGTGCAATATTGGAGTAGCTGCCCCCTTAAATCCTCTGAACCCTAGATAACCTAACCCTATACCATATTGGGCAAACCTTTTTTCTTTTCCTAATTCTTTTTGTTGCCTTAGATATTCTCCTGACCACTTATATTCTTCTGTGGTTTCTTGGAGTTTGATATCTGATTTCTCTTGAAACTCTTTAGCAGCTTTAGTAATTTTTGAAGTAACCATTTTGCTGCTTTTAAAAAGAGCCATATCACTAGTAAGAAACCCCCTATCTCCACTAAGTTTCCCAATATCTCCCCTAACATCTTCTTTTACCTCCTTATCTTGTTGGTATTTATATCCTTCTATTAATTCTTTTCGCTTCCTCCTCTCCCTTAATATTGGTATCTCTTTCTTATAGATAGTTGCCCCTGGTGGTGCTACAATAAAACCTTCTTTTGTTACAACTGCTTTTCCTGGTTTTTTTCTTTCCCTTAATCTTACTCCTGCTTGCTTTCCAAATAAAGATAATCTAATATCTTCTCCTAATGTTCTCTGCCTCTCCTGTTCTGCCATAGCTTCTGTATATACTTTTGGTTGGAACTCTGGATCTGGACTTATGTACTTCTTCCCTTCATATTCAACTTCATATAATTGTTTTCCTGGTCTTGACAGTCCTGCTGCGACTGCAGCCTTCTCTGCTCCTCTTTGTGTCAATGGAGTTGGTGGCAATCCTCTTTCTATCCTCTCTGCCTCACCTGCAACTTCTTTCTGGACTAACTCTGTTGATATTTCACCACCAGACCTACGCTCATACCTTCCAACTTCACTAGGTATAATTCCTATATTCCTGATTACATTACCCCCCTCTTGAATATCCCTTACAAATGTAGAACCTCCTAATCTTCCTGTCCCTCTATCTACTATGAAAACTCCTGTGCCTGGAGCACCAGTCACAACAACAGTAATTGATTTGCCTTGAGGGTCTGTTGTTGGAATATCCCTCATTGCCTCTAACCTGGCAGCTCTTGCTTCTGGTGTTCTGTCTGTCTCCCTAACCACTAAACTCCCCTCTCGTTTTCAGAAAAATCCCCTATCATTTTGTCTAATGGATTCAACTTAAAACATAACCCTTATATCTAATTTACTATTGAACCTTAAAGAACCTTAAAGAAATAATAAAAACCTTTAAATAATAGTATCATTATTTAAATAATATCAAAGAATCTTTAAGGTTAATGAAAACTGTTTCTAAAAAGAGGAGGGTGAAAATGAAGGAGATAAAATGTATTCTTGAAGGATTTTATGTAACTAGGGATGATGATTTGCTTATCAGAGATGCAGCAAAGAAATCCTACCAAACTAAGTCTGGTTTCTTGAGACAGCTTACTTTGGAGAGGGTCAAAGAGATAGTTGAAAGGAGGGAATAAACATGGCATTCAAAGATATACTTGGTAGTGTAACTAAGGGAGCAGAGAAAGGTGCAGAGACAATCAACAGGGTTGCAGCAGGAGATTTGGGAGTAGTCACACAGTCTGAAGCATGGATCTCATTCATGTGGTGGGCTAAGCTTATAATATGGTTTCTTGTATTGGTTGTTGGTGGGGTTATGATATGGCATTACTGGTTCAAGTTCAATAAGAGAGTATTGGTAAAGAAGCTGAAAGGGAAGGCAGTCATTGACATCTATTTAGATAGGGGAAAGATAGTCACAGACCAAAGGCAGAAAACAAAGCTCATACTGTTGAGGACAAAAAAGACATGCCCTGTCCCCTCATATAAATACACAACAAAGATGGGCAAGCAGGATTTCTATGAACTATATCTTGATGAGAAAGGAAACCTCCACCCAATAAATGACCAACAGATAATAGACCAAGTCACAAGTAAGGTAACGAGTGACAAGAACATTGATTTCCATATACTTGCTTCATGGAGATTAGAGGAGATGAAATTAGCAGAGGAGAAATTCAGGAAGCAGAGCTTCCTTAAGGAACACATGCCAGAGATAATGTTTTTTATGGCTATGGTTCTTGGCACAGCAATACTCTGGGTGACTTCAAAATCAGCAGAGGCATCTGGCATAGCACAGGCTAGTGCGATAAAGGACTTGGCAAATGCCCTAGTAGGTTTAAGATGAATGAAGAAGAACCACTACCACAAGAAGAACAACCCCCAACAAGATACCCTTATCTGCCTTCAGATGAGATGGGAACTTCAGACAGCCTTAGATTTCAACTAGATCCTGATGATTTAATTAATAAACTCAAATATATATTTTTGGGTTATGAACAATATACAAATCCAAAGACTTTAAAGAAAGAGTGGAAACTAAATAAAGAAAAAATACCATTAATAAATAGGTCAGGAATGGATGTGTTAGAGCCGATATTAAGAGGCTATCTTGACAAGCTGTTTCCATTATCAGACTTGGAAAGTGAACAGATAGAAAACATCACATTGGGATTGGAGTTTGACTTGAGGAACTTGATAACAATGAACTTCCTTATGGAAAATAAATGGGAGATAAAGGACTTGGTGACTGCCTCAATGATAAAGAATATTATATGCAATCAAGTCTATGCAACATTAAGGAAGGCTTACATGAAAGGCTACCAGAATTTCCTAAGGACTGTGCAAAGGTATCACGAAATACAGACTATCCAAAACAGGCCAGAAAAAATGGAAAGGGCAAAAGGAAAGATAAGTGGGATACCAGTAATAGGAAAACTATTTGGTTAATATGGAAGAAGGAGGAATAAATAAAGATATGCAGGTATTTGAGACAGAAGGATATAAGGCTGGCTCTGAATATGGGATGAAGATAATTGTGTATAAACAATTACAGAAGTGTATAGATGAAGGGAGTAAGGAAATGACAAGGGGGGGAAAGATAACAAGAATTATTGACGGAATACCAATAGACATAGCTGTTCCTAACCAAAGGGAGATTTATATTAACTCCTGTGAACATCTCAAGCTCCTCATCTTGAGCCACATAAAACTCCATGAAAATAAGATCAAGGAGTTTATGAAAGTAAATGATTTTATAAAGTTATTTGAAGGAGATGAAATAAAACTAAAAAAACAATGTGAAGGAGATGTTAATAAAATCTATAAAGAACATAGTAAATATTCTATTGAAGTCCAAGCTAAATACGAACATGTATTTAATGTGGATATACAAAGAGTTAATGATATATATGAAGAGGGGTTGGTTAGCCTGTATAAAACTCAATTTATGCGAATGACACCTGCTCTTTTATCTAAAACTAATTTTTTTGGTGAGGATTAATGAGATGGCATGACTTAGAACCATTATTAAAGTGGGGAGTGGGTAGGATAAACAAGAACCAGAACTGTATAATAATGATCAATGGTTCAACTGGTTCTGGCAAGACTTATGGGGGATTAAATATTGCAGAAAGGTTTGCCAAGCATTTTGGTGTTTCATTTACAATCAAAGACAATCTTGCCTTTGTCTTTGAGGATTTATTGAACAAGATGGAGTTAGAAAAGAATCAAGGCAAGGGGGTTCCATTCTTATTTGAGGAAGTTGGTGTTACTGGTGGAGGAGGAGCATCAAGGGAGTGGCAAAGCAAGTCAAACATCTTGTTTAATAGTTTTATACAGACTGCAAGGCATCTAAATCAGATATTGATATTCACTTGCCCAAATTTCCATAACTTAGACAAAGGAACGAGGGAGTTGGTGCATTGCCAACTCATTACCAATGGAATAAACTTCAGAACAAAGAGATGCATACTAAATCCTTACTTTTTACAAGTGAATCCAACAACCGCAAAGATTTATCGAAAGAGACTGAGATTTAAAGTAAAAGATATTAAGTATAAACTATCTCAGGTGCAAACACAGTATCCTTCAGAAGATTTAGTCAAGGATTATGAGAAAGCAAAGAATAAGTTCACTACTAAGTTAAGGCAGAGTATCCACCAGCTTAAAAAGGCAGGTGAGATTAAAAAAATAAGTAAGCTGGGAGATAAGATTAAATATATTACAGAAGATTTTGAAGCAGGGGTATCAGCTAAAGATATGGCGCAAAAATATGGTGTGAGTAAAAGAGCCATATTTAAACGCAAGAAAAAATGGAAAAACGGACTGAAAGGTGAAGCAGAGATACCTATAGAGGCAAAATCCCTAAGAAAAGTGGGTTTTGAGGGTGGTGAACCTCCACAACCTCCTATTTTAACTTAACTTATTATACTTATACTAAATGAAAACCAGAACAGTAACAATCATTGTATATATATTAGTTATAGTTGGAGTGCTGCTTGCATTCTTCCTACTAGGCAGGTCTGCATTCATAGCAGGGGGCAGGGCAGCCTGCCATAGTATAGACATGGTATTGGTAGATGGGTTTGTATGTGAGCCAGACATAATAAGAAACCCCATAGATCCTAACAAGATTGATGGCTGGGTGGAGGATATAGAATGGGACTATACACCATAAGTTTATGGGCCTCATTGGTTGGACTTGTATTATTAATCTGCTGGGCATTAGTCAAGGTCATTGTAAGGAGGGAGATGGACAAGAGCATGAAGGGACAGATGGGTAAGATGTGGGAACTGATGGGGAGCAAACCATTGAGGTTGGTTGTGGACATAGACAAGAATGGCAGGACAACAATAAGAGATTTCAAACCGATAGAGAAGCCTGACTACTTTGGATAAGATGAATCCAACAACTATATTATTTATTATGATTTATGGTTTCATTAATTTTATGATTGCGATAATGATATATCTAGGTGACCAACAACAAGAGGTAAAAGAAAAATCAAATTATTATACAATACTTTATTTATTTGGTTTGCCATTGTTGGTCTATTCGTATGTAATAAATTGGAGGAATGAAAATGGAAATAAGCAAAGAGCAATATAAAATAATGGGGATAGTTATTATGGGGATACTGTTATTACTCGGTAGCTTCATAACACCAATACTTGTATATGTTAATCTTGTTGCACTATGGGTATTGGTGATATTAAACCTGGTAAGGATAGGTAGGAAAGAACCAGAAGAAAAGGGAGTTGTTGAAGAGCCAGCAGAAGAAGAACCAAAACAGGGATTACCAGATGTTGCAGAGGCAAAGAAACAATATGAAAAGGCAGCAATAGAAGTAGAGGATTATATAAAGAGAAACATAAAGAAGGGAGAAAAACTAGAGGATATATATGGCCTGTTAATATCTAATTATGGCAAGGAGATTGTTGATCCGATAATAGCAAAGTATCTTCCACCAACACCAAAGAAAACAGAAGAGAATCCAAAGGAAGAGTCTGCAGAACAGATTGAGAAAGACAAGGAAAAGACTAAGAAGAACAAACCAAAGAAGAAAAAGATAGAGATTATTGATCCACCAGATATTGAAGAACCAAAGGAGAAGAAATGAAATGGGCATAGTTGATAGAGACAAAGAAGAAAAGATACTCGTTGAGATTGAACAGATTTTCCAGAAGAATGATTTAATGGCAGATGAAAAGATATTTGTTATTAATGAAGTGGCAAACAGGATTAAGCAAGGGCAGGAAAAACAGAAGATGTCTGACTTAATGACTAATAGTTTAAGTGGTGGATTGCTTAAGAGTATTACAAAAAAACTATTCAAATCGGATGAAGATGAGAAATAAAACTATTTATTCTTTGTTTTTTTTATTTTTTATCTTTGGATTAATTGTTGGTGGATCATTCAATGATATAAATAACAGAAAAATAAGGAAAAAATTGAATGAAGATTTATCTATATGTGATAAAACTTATGGGAAAGAAACGATAGATTACTTCAATAAAGTATGGAATCCATCAATACAAAAGATTAATTCTAGTAAACCAGAAACCCTACTTTCTAGTTTAAATTTATCAAAGGTTTATATAGAAAAAGCATCATCATATTTTAATTGTATAAATAATGCGTATGGGTGGGACAATGAAAAATAAACTTCTTTTCTTATTTTTATTATTCTTGGTTGGCTGCACAAGTTCAAAGCCTTTGATAGTCTATGATACAATCATAAACAATACTTGCATAAACAACACAGTAACTATATATAATGAGACAGAGGTAATCAAATACATCAATGTATCAACTGAATGCCCTGAGTATGATGAGTGCATCAATTCAACAAAGACTATCTATGTCAATAAGACAGATACGACACAGCTGCTATATCTGATAGACAGGCTTGAGAACTGCGAGGACAGGATTGATAAATGGGTAGGTGGTAATGAATCTGATGTTGTTATTGATCTACAAGAAGAACTGCAGGAATGTGAGGATGACCTGGAAGAGATAAGGGATATTATGGATAACTAGAACATAGTTTCATAAAGTATAAATAAAAGCCTTCTTTATTGGTTCTAATAGGGAGGAGGTGAAGCTACCTATAGGGCAACAATAAACCCAAGTTGCCTTACTTTTTCTTTAAAAATATCCAAGCTAAATTAACATAAAATGTAGCTATTCCCCAAGCTATAACTCCCCAAATAGTAAAACTACCATATAACTCACAATAAATCAAAAACATAAAGAGTATTGTAAACACCCACCAAACTTCCATAAATAATCTTTTAGCTATACTCATTTTTATTCCTCCTTCTGATTTTGTTTTAAGTAAGTTTCTTATCTTTAATAATAACTTACGGTCTATCTTCCTATATTTATTATATGGTATAAATTGCTCCAATTTCCATAATCTTATTAATTGTTCTTCTGTTAGTTTTAATTCTTTCATCTTCTTAACCTCCTAATGATTTTGTTTTTTCATCAATTCTTTTAATTGGTCAAATTTACCACTACGATAAAAAAATTCAGCAATCCTCTTTCTTCTTTTAAAACTATTATAAAATCTACCAAAACCAGAACCATACTCTTCAATAAAATCATTCCAATGTTCTTCAAATTCGTCTTTCATTCTCAAACCCTCCTTTCATCATAGCTATACTATGGTGCAAAATAATCTTTCTCCTTTTCTTTCTTAGGTGGCCTTATGATTCTCTGGATTTCAGCTATCTCTCTAGTTATACTATCCAACAACTCCAAAACCCTTTCTTTTTCCATCATTTCTCCATCAATCATATGTCTCTGATACAGATATGTCACACAAAGCCCTATTTTTATAACACATTTGCATAGGTTTTACTCAAACTCTACAATCCCTAATCTTTGATTCCTTCGCTTATTATCCAATATTACCTTACTAATCTTGCCTGTAATATCATCATGTAACACAATCCTTCCAAGCTCTGCTAGTTGTTTAAGGGCTGTGCTGTCTTTAGACTGCTGCAATATCTTCTTATCCTCATTAAGCCTTAGTCTTTCCTCTTTGTTTATAGATACTGTAAAGGTTTCCCTTTTATCATCTTCCTTCTCTTCTTCTAACCTTGTTGTTCTAAACGGTGTTTTTTCTATCGTCATTCTCTTTCTCCTCAAACTTCAGTATCTTCCTTCCGAAGAATACCCTTACTTGATCTTTTACTAAGGATAACTGCCTTTGATTCTCTCCTTTCTTCAATCCTAACTCAATGACTTTATTCTTTAATTTCCATTGTTCATGACCTAATCCTTTTATCTTATCTTCTAAATTGAACTGTTGTTCCATAAGTTTCTGATATTCATTAAGTTTGCTTCTCATAAAAACGTAGGCTGGATACCCATAACTTTAGTTATGGGAGGAAAGCCGTCCTCCTTCGTGTTGTTCTTCGAGAGGCATGGTGGATTACATTCTGATTTAAAGTAATGAGATTTATTAGTATTTTGATTAGTGTTGAGTATGTCTAAATTATATCTTCCTTTAATCTCTTTTCCACATTTATTACAAATTATCTTTTCCATCTTCTTAACCTCCTAATGATTTGGTTTTAAACAAAGTAAGTAATTAATGCTACTCCATATATTAAAAAAACAAATACATAAAGTATCTGAAATATTGTTAATATGTATCTTCTCCAAAACATACTCTTTGGGAATTTCCCATCATAAACATAATGCCATTTCATGAGAAATCACCTATCTTTAATTGACCTTTCAACTTCTCAGGGCAATTAAATATATCATACTCAAAAACGTCTTTACCCTCTTGCTCCTGAATATATCTTTTAACTTGTTCTTGAGAAACGTGACCTGCTGAACCGCAGTAATAACCCCTAGCCCATAAGTTATCAAATCCTTTTCCGTAATGCTTCTCGTAACCTAAATATCTAATGTCTGGGAATACTCTCCTTAACTGTATGCTTGTGTTTCCTTTTAATCTCTTAACTATGTTCGCAGGGTTATGCGTTGGTCTTGCTCCAACAAATAAATGAAGATGGTCTGGCATTACTTCTAATGCTAAGTTATCAAGTCTTAGGTCATAACAGATTCCATCAATAATAGTTTTTAGAACTTCAACAACCTTTCCTTTCAAAAGATGTTTTCTATATTTAGGTATCCAGATTATATGATAGTTAATATTAAACTTACAGTGATGTCCTGTCTTAACTGTCGCTATCTTGCTCTCTATTTTGTGCTTCTCTGGATTGAAGTGGAGGTATTTAGTTTTTGGCATTATATGCTCCAAATCCATATAAACAAAGATGTAAATACATAAACAAATGCAAACCATCTAATGAATACGGATATTTTATTTTCTTTCATCTTTAACCTCTACCTTTATTAACTCTTAATGTGAATCTGTATTCTGAAGCAGGAAACAAGTATTTCAAAAAGGTATTCTCATAGATCTTTGGAATCCAGTTCATAATAGGTTCTACTAGATAGTTGAAAAATAGTTTCTTATCAAATACTATCCTTGTTTGTTCTTTTATAATTTTGGAATAGGTATTGATCCTTTCGATAGATGTATTATCATCTCGTACAAAGAAACTATTATATTTAAAGGATTGAACATGGCCTTCTGAAAAAAAACCACTTGATGTATAATGGGGTACTATTACTTTGATTATTCCTTTATCTTTTGATATTCTGATTAACTCTCCTATAATCGAATATATGGGGGGAGTTAGATGTTCTAGTATATGACTTGCCAGTATATAGTCAAATGTGTTATCCTTAAATGGATAAGGAAGTTTATTGAGATTATGAACTATGCCCACTCCTTTCTCTTTGATAAAATCTAGATTAGTGAAACCTTTCCTTATGTCAGTTCCGCAACCTATGTTAAGTTTCATAAAATCGTAGGCTGGATACCCATAACTTTAGTTATGGGAGGAAAGCCGTCCTCCTTTAGTTGTGTTTGACCTTTAGCTTCTAGCTTTTCTTTTCTCCTTAATTTTGCTATATCCTTATGGTCTTGCCTTGTTTTTATCTTATCACAAGCCTTGCATAATATTTGAAGGTTATCCTCATCAAACTCTTCACCACCAAGAGCTATTGGTTTGATGTGGTCTAAGATTAATTGTGAACTGTCAGAAGAATCAACTATAACATAACAATGTCCATCTTTATCTTTCTCTCTACCCAATATTTTATATCGTTTATTAATATATTCCATATCATAATAACTTTCATTCAATTTTCTTCTAGGTGAAATTCCACATTTATTACAGATGCCTTTTTTCTTTTTAATCATCTTAGTTCTCATAAATCCTTGGTCGTGTTTACACATCCATTCATTACTACAATCTGCTCCACAATACTTCTCTTGCCTTCCTTTCAATAATTTATCACAATTAAGGCAAATCAATCTACCTTCACCATTTCTTTTCTTAGGAATATCTCCAAGATTTATGTGATTTAATCTTTGTTTTACCATTCTTTGAAAACCCCCGACTTTAGTCGGATTTACTTTGGGAAGGTGTTATAATTCGTGCCAAAGAATACACACGATTTTAATCGTGTGAGGAATTTGGCTTCACCTCTTTCTTTAGATTTAAATCTATCAGTTGATTATAGCACCAAGGACACACATCTGTTCCTTTCCACTTTATATCGTTATCAAATACTTCAAAATCGACTTCTTCAAAAGTTATACAGTTAGGACAAAAAGATTGATTACATCTTGGGCAATCCCTAACCTCATAATCTATATTTGGTTCTTGTACTTTTTCCATCTTAATCTTCTCCTCCTCTTGAGGTAGAGAAACCCCCGACTTTAGTCGGATTTACTTTGGAAAGGTGTTATTTGTATTGGTTCTAAACGCATCAATTTTAGTTAATGGTTTACAGAACTTTTCAAGATTGTTTTTGATGTTTATTATCTGTTGTTTATCATAAATCATTTCCTAACCTCTTTTTCTTTATCCCAATAATAACTCTTACATCTTGGACAGGTCTTTGGCCTTTCTAGTTCTGATTTCCATTCATAATCACAGCGTTTACATTTGTTTTTCATTTTTTAATACCTCCTCGTGTATAATATTATTATGTATATGAAGTATATAAAGATTGTTGTTATTGAGAAGATAGTTTTTTAACATTTTTTTAGTGGGCTTCAAACATCCTGAAGAGGTTTTTTCCATACAGAGTGTGGAAAAATCCTTTTGGCATAGGGCGTTGAAAACGACCGTGTTTGAACCCTCATATGAAATCTACATCATATATTCGGAAGTATTATATACTTCAACATATATAATACACTAATTGGGAGGAAATAGGGCATAGCTCGTTGGCGCGAATAATTGAACTGTGTCCTTATGCCTTCTTATAACCATTTTCTTAACTCCTTTTGACTTAATAGATTATCTAGCTTTTTGAATACTTTATTGTGAGTTCTTATATTGATAGCTAATTCATTATCTACCTGGATTCTATTATTCATCATATCAATAATTCTATTCCCCATATTGTCGAATCTTAGACATAATTGGTTTAATGAATTTGATATTTTAGGTGAAATATCTTCTATTCCCTGATTAGAGAAATAATTAGCTGCACCT
>SDBT01010282.1_pt1 | contig 15116 bp, 11 predicted proteins | sample 2277101 | NCBI WGS metagenome assembly SDBT01 (sample SAMN10404973, study PRJNA504765) | marine sediment metagenome | isolation source: marine sediment core GS10_PC15, 103 cmbsf | place: Arctic Ocean: Southern Knipovich Ridge | collected 2010 | reverse complement strand
AGATGGTCATACCGAAAAATCCCTTGCCGCTTACCTGGGAGGCCAGCTCTTCCATTGCCTCTTTGAGCACATCAAATACACCTGACCCGTCTGACCCGCCTGAATAAACGAGGCCTGCCAATACGAAGATGAAGAAGATCAGCGAGGCGGCGGTTATCTGTGCCCGCGCCAGGACGAGCGCGTGCATTGATCTTTTTTTGAAATTCTCTGATTGCCCGCTTAAGGGGGCGTCCCCCCGATCTGGCAATTGTTCGGGCAAGGATGGCTCAGGAGTTGATGACTGGCTCAAGCGCGTCGCTCCAGACCTTGTAGCCAAGGGCGCTGATATGTATGCCGTCCTCCGACAGTGTGTCACGCACACCCTTTTCCTTAAACAAAGAATAAATGTCATCATAGTGTGCGCCCATCTCACCGGCAAGCTCGGAAATTCGGGCGTTTAAGTTGGTGATGGTCGAGTCCGCGATCCAGGGCAGAAGCGTGGGCAGAAGGCTTGTCAGGTGCGACTCTGCCTTGGGGTAGCCCTCTCGGAGCCTGGTTACAACGCTTTTGTATGGGGTGAGTATCCCGGTGTCCTCCATGGCAACGTTGTTGATGCCTGTCATCAGGAACACCAGGTCGGCCTTGGGATGCTTCTCGATCACATAGTTCAGGCGGCCAAGGAGCATCTCCACGGTCTCGCCCGAGATGCCAAGGTTGTGGACCCTGTGCGAGGAAAAGCGCCGGTCCCAGTCGAACCACTCGATCAAAGAGTCGCCTATGAAGATTATCTCCTTCATTTCTCCTTTGGTTTCAGGTGGCCTTAGGTGGCCTTAGGCCCATTATATCAGTTACATCAGCATTCCGGATAAAGCGTGGGACAAAGCGTTATAAAAATCCCAAGGGTTATAATATCTGGATGGACGGGAAAAACGGATTGAGCCCGCTATTAAGCCGCCTTGAAGAGTTAGACAGCGCTGTGCTTGCGCTTTCAGGCGGGCTTGACTCCTCGTTCTTGCTCTACGCGCTTAAAGAGGCCGGGGTCAGAACACTCGCGGTTACCGGAGAAAGCCCTACAACACCGGCCCGCGACTTGCAGGACGCTGTGCGCGTTGCCATGGAGCTTGAGGTCGCGCATCGCATAATCCAGACAAAGGAGATGGAGCGCGATGGGTTCATAGAGAACTCCCCTGAGCGGTGCTTCCACTGCAAGGACGTACTCTTCACACAATTGACCGGGATCGCTGCAGATGAAGGTTACTCTGTAGTCCTTGACGGCACCACGGCCGACGACCTAAGAGACTACCGCCCGGGCCTGCGTGCGGCCTCGGCCCACGGCGTTTTGAGCCCTCTGGCCGAATGCGGCATGACCAAGCAGGTGATACGCGAGGCCGCGCGCGCGGCAGGCCTGAGCGTAAGCGAGAAACCCGCCTCACCCTGCCTTTCGTCCCGATTTTCCTATGGGACCCGGATCACACCAGAGGGACTGGAACGCGTTTCAATGGCCGAGGATTATTTAATTCGCCTGGGTCTGAATGAGTTTCGTGTCCGGGACACCGATGGCTCTGCGCGAATCGAGGTCAGCCCCGGCCAGATGGACATGGTCTTTAAGATGCGCCAGGAGATAGTAACCGCATTTAAGGGCCTGGGTTACAGGTTCGTCTCCCTGGACATGGAAGGGTTCGAAAGCGGCAAGCTCAACAGGGTTTTAATAAAGGATAAAAAAGATAAACCTGAAGGATAATAAAAATGTTGACTAGGCTCAAAGAGCATATGGAGCGCTGTGTCAGGTGCGGCTCATGCAAGGCCACCTGCCCTACCTATGGGCAGTCCGTGACTGAGGGCATGTCTGCCAGGGGCAGGGTGATGCTCGTGCGCGCTTTATTAAAAGGAGAGCTTGAGCACACAAAGGAACTCGCACAGAGGCTATACTCATGCCTTCTGTGCGGGCTGTGCGAACCCCCCTGTCCCGTTGGAGTGGACGTGACCGGCATTGTCTATCTTGGGCTATCAGAGCTAGGCGGGCTTGACCCAAGGGGCAAGGTTTTAAGAAAACTTGCACGTGAAGGATTTTTACATCCGCGCAGGATCTTTAGCGCCGGAAAGATCGTAGCCCCGTTACTGGGCCCGATAGCAAAAAAGGTGGGACTGGTCCCCTTTGATATAAAGCTCCCAAAGTCCCCGCTGCGAAAAGGTCAGATGGAGTTCAGCCCCGAGGGCGAGCCGGTGGGCAAGGTAGCCATATTCGTAGGCTGCGCGACCAATTTTATCTACCCGCACCAGGGGCAGGCCCTTATAGACATCCTTTTAAAGCTTGGCTACGAGGTCGTAATACCAGAGGGCGAGGTATGCTGCGGCGCGCCGCTCCGGTCGATGGGCATGGAAGAAGACGCAGTTGAGCTGGCAAGGGCCAACATCGAAGCATTTAACTCAATTGCCGCAGACGCTGTGCTATCGCCCTGCCCCACCTGCACGCTTGCTATCAAAAAACACTACCCTGAGATCGCTGGCGAGGCGATAGCGAACGCGATGGACCCTGCGGAGTTCTTGCTTGGAAGAGTAGACCACCTTCGATATATGGGAGACCCCACTGGTGGGGCCCCACCGGAGGTGGTTATGTACCACGAGCCATGCCACCTGGCCGCAGGCCTTGGCGCGGGAGGGTTCATGCGCGAGCTTCTAATCGCTCTGGGCATAGAGTTCACTGAGCCAGCCAACCCCACATGCTGCGGTTTCTCGCAGGCTGGCGTATATCCTGAGGTCTCTGATTCTCAGCTTGAGGGGCTTTTTAAGGAGTACAAGGCGGCCTCAACCCTTATCACCTCCTGCCCCGGTTGCATTGCACAGCTTGAGCGCCGCCATAAGAATGTAAAACATGTCCTGGAACTCATATCGCTCTTGCCTTAGCTGGACAAGCCTGATGGTTGTATACTAAAATAGAACATGGTTTTTGAGGGTCTGGGGAGGCCCGCCTTACTGATTTGCACCATCCAGGGGAGTTTTCCAGCTTAAGGAGTATTATGTTGCGCCACAGATTTCTAAACAAGTTCATCTTCTTCGCTTTCGGGCTTTCCGGGGCATCCGCGCTCATTTATGAGATCATCTGGACCAGAAGCCTTTCCACAGTCATGGGTGCTTCCACCTATGCTCTTTCCACAATGCTCGCGGCCTTTATGGCAGGGCTCTCGCTGGGGGGATGGATAGGCTCAAGGCTGTCTACCCGATACAAGAACATGGCGATAGTCTTTGCAATGTGCGAGCTGGGCATCGCCATAACCGGCCTTCTCACCGTACCACTGATCAAGGGGCTGATGCCCCTTTACATAATGGTGTACTATTCCTTCCATCTTTCATTTAACACCTTCTCTTTTGTCCAGTTCGTTGTGAATTTCCTGATCATGGGCATACCAACCACCTTGATGGGAATCACCTTCCCGGTGGTCATAAAATATTTCGCGACCCAGGGCAGGGACGTGGGGCGCGAGTCAGGCCGCCTCTATTCCATGAACACTTTCGGGGCCATAGCAGGCTCATTGGCAGGAGGGTTTCTCCTTATCCCGACCCTTGGGCTCATGGGGGCCTCACACGTTGCGGCAACCATGAACCTCATCGTGGCATTTGTAATATTAGGGCTCTCAAAACAGCACAAGAGGGTTATTGCCGCAACCGCACTGATCGCCTTCTTCTCGCTGGCGCATATATTCCTGGACGTGCCAAAGGTCTCGCACTTCAGCTATTACATTGCTCACCGCGAGGGCTCTTACGAGCTTGCAAGCAGGATAAACAAATATATAAACAACATGGACGAGAACTCGATCCTGATGTATTACGACGAGGGCATGGAGGGCACTGTGAGCGTTATCAGGAGCATGGACCCAAGCGGAAATATCTCCCCTATGCTCATAAACAACGGGAAGCTGGAGGCTGGCGGCGGGCAAGGGTTTGCGCTCCTTGGCTACCTGCCCTACTTTAGCCGGATGGAAAATAGCAGCCAGCCCCTTGTGCTAAGCATAGGGCTTGGCTCAGGCAACACGGTCTCAAAGCTTTTGAGCCTTCCAGTGAAAAGGATAGACTCGGTTGAGATAAGCAGCGGGGTCCTTGAGGCAAACAAGTTGTTTTTGAGTCCGGAACTGTTTGATAACCCGAAGGTGGACCATATCTTCGCTGACGGCAGAAACTATCTGCTTCTGGCGCAGAAGACCTACGACATGATCATTGTCAGCCCCTCGTGGGCCGTTGAGATGGCTTCTACCGAGATGCTTACAAATGAGTTTTTCAATATCGCTTCAAATCACTTGCACAACGGCGGCGTGTTTGCGCTCTGGGCGGACAGGTTTCTTGAGAGCAACCTGGAGCTCGACATAATCCTGAGGACAATGAGAAAGAGCTTCTCGCACGTAAGGCTCTGGGACGTTGGGGATGGGCTTGTAATAACTGCCAGCAATTCTGCTCCCCTTAGGGCGCCTAGTGCTGTTGCCTCAGATATTGCACGAATAGACAGGAGGCTTGAAGGCAGATTTATTGTGGCCCTTGATGAAAGCGGAGTCCGGAGCATCCCTGATGGGATACTGAATTCCGACAACAGGCCGGTCATTGAGTTCAGAAACGCGCGCAATATAATCCTCGGCCCAAAGGCCACGCATAAAGGCATCTGATTCTCCTTGGTTTTTCTTTCCTGATTTCCCCTGCGGTTCTTTTTCATATGGTGGTATAATATGCGCAAATCGCCCCTGGGCCCGCATTGGCCTATTGGGCAATAACCCGGGAGGAGAGACAAATGAAGTTCTTCATAGACACAGCCAACATCGACGAGATCAAGGCCGCTAACGATATGGGCCTGATCGACGGCGTGACAACCAACCCCTCGCTCATTGCCAAGGCAAACCGCGAGCCAAAGGCCCTCCTAAAAGAGATCTGTAAGTTGGTCAAGGGCCCGGTGAGCGCGGAGGTCGTGGCCCTGGACTCTAAAGGCATGGTCAAGGAGGGCAAGGCCCTGGCCTCAATTGCAAAGAACATCGTCGTAAAGGTCCCCCTTACGACAGAGGGCCTTGTGGCCACGAAGCAGCTCAAGAAGCTCAAGATAAAGATCAACGTCACACTCTGCTTCTCCCCTGTGCAGGCCCTCCTGGCCGCCAAGGCCGGGGCGACATTCATAAGCCCGTTCGTGGGCCGCCTCGACGACATCTCAAACGACGGCATGGGGATTATAGAGCAGATAGTGACCATCTACGACAACTACATGTACGACACCGAGGTCCTCGTGGCAAGCGTCCGCAGCCCGATGCACGTTCTTGAGGCCGCGCTCATCGGGGCTGACGTGTGCACCATCCCCTTTAAGGTAATCGCGCAGCTTGCAAAACACCCGCTTACTGACAAGGGCCTTGAGATGTTCCTGGCTGACTGGAAGAAAGTGCCAACGCGACCAGGCGGGAAGTCCGCGGGCAAGGCCACTCGCAGAAAGAAATAAAAGGTGCCATGTGCACCTTTTGTTAATCCCTCTTTAGTTCGCTGAGGGGTATATAGTAAATATAACTTCCTCCCCACCGGCCTTTAAAGCCCGTGGGGAGGTTTTTAATTTAAATTTCAAACGCTTGTATCCTCTTATGAGATATTGATCAATGCCTCCTCCTTTGGACCCTAAGTTTTTTTATGCATTTTATCTACACTGGCGGGTCTGGATTTTGTACAATAGTTATACTTATTGCTTGGGAAATTACTTTAGGACGGATGCCACAACTCCGGATTGTGCATTGCGCCTTTAATGAGGAGGATATGATGAAAGTAAAAGAGTTATTTGATAAGGCTATAAAGGTTGGCATTGATAACGACCCCAGGGGCAAGAAGATAGTGATCCGTGAGCTTGCCGACAAGAACAGGGAATTTAAGAAGCTTGAGAAGAAGGAAAAGGAATACTTTGACCAGAGCGAGCTTATAAACCCCTACCCTGATACAAAGATCCTTTATGCCACCGGTAAAGAGACTGTCCGCGGTGTCATCGTGGGCATAGATATGGAAGTGGGCGAGGTTGCGCTCACACACGCTCTGCGTGAAAAGGGCGAGCCCGTGGACCTTATCATAGCCCACCACCCCGAGGGCCGCGCATATGCCAAGCTCTACGAGGTAATGGCAATGCAGGCCGACATACTGAGCAGGTTCGGGGTTCCGATAAACGTGGCCGAGACCCTCTTAGAAAAACGCATAGGCGATGTGGAGCGCAGGTTGCTGCCGGCAAACCACGCGCGTGCTGTGGACGCGGCAAGGCTGCTGGATATCCCGATGATAAACCTCCATACCCCGGCCGATAACATGGTGGCCACATACCTGCAAAAGCGCTTTGATGCCGAGACCCCGCGCACCCTTGGCGACATTTTAGATATGCTCCTTGAAGAGCCGGAGTACAAGCAGGCCAAGATGGAGGGCGCAGGCCCCAAGATCATCCTTGGCTCTAACAAGCGCCAGGCCGGAAGGGTCTTTGTGGATATGACAGGCGGCACCGAGGGCGCAAAGGAGATATTCGCTGACTTGGTTAAGAGCGGCATCAATACCGTAGTCGGGATGCACTTTAGCGAAGACCACAAGAAAGAGGCAGAGAAGTATCACATGAACCTGATCATCGCGGGGCATATCTCCTCTGACAACGTGGGCCTGAACCTCCTCTTTGATAAGGTGGTGGGCAAGTCGAAGATCAAGTTCTACGAGGCATCCGGCTTCAGGCGCTTCAGCAGGGTTAAATAAGTTTAAACTATTGCTGAAAGCCCCAATTAGTGACTTAAGTAGACAGTGACTTAGGTTGACAGTTGCCTAAGAAGATCTGAGATTAAGGGAGAAGAGCGGATGTCCTCTGACGGTGCGGCCGAAGAAGTCAAGAGCAGGCTTGATATAGTCGAGCACATCTCTGACTATGTGCAGCTGAAGCGCTCGGGGGCTAACTATAAAGGGCTCTGCCCCTTCCATAACGAAAAAACGCCCTCCTTCATGGTCCATCCCGCAAAGCAGATATTCCACTGCTTCGGCTGTAACGCCGGGGGCGATGTCTTCACCTTCACGATGAAGCACGAGGGTCTCTCATTCCCCGAGGCCCTGTCCCTGCTGGCAAGGCGAGCCGGGGTGGAACTAAAACCCCAAAACGGCTACAAAAAGGGCGAGCGCGAGGGCCTCAAGGCCGCCGTGGTTGAGGCGATGAGCTTTTTTGAGACGGAGCTCAAGCGCTCGAAAGTCGCCGGAGAGTACATCAAAGAGCGCGGGCTCACCCCTGAGATCGTAAAGGAGTTTTCCATAGGCTATGTGCCACAGGGATGGCACAACCTGCTTAACCATCTCAAGAAAAAAGGCTTTAAGGAAGACGTGATAATCAAGGCCGGCCTTGCCGTAAAAGGCGACCGCGGGCCGTATGACGTATTCAGGGCTCGCCTGATATTTCCCATCCTGGACATGCACGGAGAGCCCGTGGCCTTTGGCGGACGCGTTATAGACGACGGGCAGCCCAAATACCTGAACTCCCCGGAGTCAACCCTGTTCAAGAAAAGCGAGACCCTCTATGCCCTCTCCCACTCCAGGGAGGCCGTGCGCAAGGAGGGTTTTGCTGCGGTGTGCGAGGGATATCTGGACGCCATTATGTGCCATCAGCACGGAATTCAGAACGTGGTGGCCCCGCTTGGCACAGCCCTTACGGCCGGGCATCTTAAAAAACTCCTGAGACACACCGAGGACATAGTTTTAGTCTTTGACGGTGACTCCGCAGGCGTTGCCGCAGCAAGGCGCTCGCTGGACCTCATCATGGACCAGAACCTGCGCGTTAAGGTGCTCATGCTCCCTGAGGGCGAGGACCCGGATAGCATTTTAAGGAGCGAAGGGTCTGAGAAGATGCTCGAACGCATGAAGAACGCTGCCTCCCCCGTGGGCTTTATCCTCGAGACCACGCCCCTTCCCAAGGGCACGGACGAGGCGGTGGAGATGATTGCCAGGGCCGCGGACCCCATCTTGAGGGACGAGCTCATTGTTGAGCTCTCCGACCGCACGCGCATCAGTGAGCAGGCCATCAGGGAAAAACTCACCAGGTTTAAAAGAACAGGGCAGCACGCCGCCCCTCGCACACAGGCTCGCGCGCATACAGAGGAGACACTTCTATTAAGCGTATTGCTTCTGGAGCCCGCTTTAGCCTCAGAGGTCTCGCGTCAGATAGACCTGGCAGACATGGCTGACCCGGAGGTGTGCTCCATCATCGCCCGGCTTCTGGATAGGGTGGATAAGGCGCACGAGGGTGAAGTGGACCCCCTGGCGCTTGCTGAAGACGACCAGGAGCGGTCTGTCATAAGCCGCCTGACCCTTAATCCGGGCTTTGACCCCAAGGACGCTCAGAAGGTCCTGCACGACTGCCTCAAAAAAATAGCCCGCAGGAAGGTGGACAGGGAAATAGCGGACGCCGAGCACTCCGGGGACTTAAAACTGCTCAATGAACTCATCGGCCAGCGGAAAAAACTCTTACAGGAAGCCGGATGAAAAACAAAGACAAAAAAGAATTAAAGAAAAAAAATAATAACCGCACGGAGCACGTGGCCCCGAGCGAGACCATCGAGGGCGACCTTGAACCCATAAAGGTCTACCTCAAGGAGATGGCCGGCAAGCCCCTTCTCACAAAACAGGAGGAGATAGAAGTTGCCAAGCGCATCGAGGGGTGCAGAAAGGCCATTGTAAGCGAGGTCTTCCGCTACCCCATGGCCATGCGCCGGCTCGAGGACATAGGCTTTGAGGTAAAAGAGGGCGGCGCGCAGCTTCAGTCCCTCGTGCTGAACTACGAGGAATACCATGACGTGGATACGGACCAGAAGTGCCAGGAATTCAATAAAACCGTGCTTGAGGCAAAAAAGCTCCAGAAGAAGATACTGGGCTACGACAGGAAGATACTTGACGGGAGCGCGTCAAAACTGATCTATGCAAGACATGAAGAGACCATGGAGAAGTTCGGTGAGCTGATCGTGTGCCTGAGGCTCAAGGAAGACATAATCAAAAACCTTGCAAATGAACTTGAGAGCGTTTTAAAGAATGCCCTAAAGCGCGTCCGGAGGCTTGGCGAACTTGAAAAGATTCTCCGCTCTCACAAGGTGGATCCGCAAATGCTTACCACTGCTATCGCCGAGAACATGAGGGCCAGCAGGAAAAAGGACCTCTGCATGGAATACGTAAAGACCGTGGATGCCCTGAAAGTCGCCTCCGACGCAATGGGCTTGGGCAAGGAGCATATGAGAGGCGCGTTGATGGACTTGGACTCAAAGCTCATGGAACTTACCGAGGCCAAGTGGGAACTCACCGAGGCCAACCTGCGGCTTGTGATAAGCATAGCCCGCAGGCACATGGGCAAGGGCCTTAACCTCTCGGACATCATCCAGGAGGGAAACATAGGGCTTATGCGCGCTGTGGACAAGTTCGAGTATGCCCGCGGCTACAAGTTCTCCACATACGCCACATGGTGGATACGCCAGGCCATCACCCGCGCGCTTGCGGACCAGTCGCGCACCATCCGCATCCCCGTGCATATGGTCGAGACAATAAACCGCATAATACGCACCTCACAGGAGATAGTGCAGGAGACCGGGCAGGAGCCAACCCCGGAGCTGATAGCCAAGCGCGTGAACCTGCCCGTGGAGCGCGTCAAGAACATCCAGAAGGTCTCAAGAGAGCCAATCAGCCTGGAGACCCCGGTCGGCGAGGAAGAGGACAGCCAGCTTGGGGACTTTATCGAGGACAAGTCCATGGACTCCCCGCTTGTGGGCGTTATCAACGACGACCTAAAGAGCCAGATAGAAGAGGCCCTTTACTCCCTTAACCGCAAGGAGGCGGGCATTCTGCGCCGGAGGTTCGGCATTGGGATGGAATCCCCCATGACGCTTGAGGAGATAGGACGAGAGTTCAACGTCACCCGCGAAAGAATCAGACAAATTGAGGTTAAGGCTTTGCGCAAGTTAAAACACCCCTCACGCAGCAATGTCCTAAAAGACTTCCTCGAATCCAGTTAATTCCAACGGATTCGGATATACTGCATCTTCGGCATAATTACATTCTGGGGGGGGTCTGTTTTGGAGGATTTCAAGGCGGATGCGCGTTTGTTTGTGACCGTAACTGCTTGATTTGATGGTTACTATTCTCTTATAAGAAGGTCCGTTTCATGAATACTTTAACGCCTTTCTACAGGCCGCTGTAGCAAAGTGAACTTAACTCCATGTCATTATTACATAATTCGGTGTTTTCAGACCCCCCAATTTAGTATTAAACCCCTTTTAATAAGTAAACTTTTCTTTAAACAGGAAACAAGCGTGTAACCCCCAGTTAAATGGGGCCATGCCCCCCGGACTCACTGAAATCTGTTAGAATAAATCAAACACCAAATTTGGGAGGTCTCAATTATTAAACTCCAGCGATCACTCATATTGATAATTGCCGTCATGTCCATGACCGGCTGCGCTGTATCTCAAGGGGTCTACAACAACATGGTCACCTACGAGCCTGAAATGTACAATGGCCGGATAGACGCCAATGTGCGTATGGATGTAAAGCACAGCCTTGATTCCGCGACCTATAGCATGTGGAAATCCTGGGGCAACCCTGACTCGAACATCGACAACTGGAAGAACGCTGTTGCTGAGATGATACTAAAAGACTTCAGGGCCTCCGGCATCTTCTACAGGGTTCTCGCTCCAACTGACTACTCCCCCTATGACATGGAGATACGGCTTGAGACACAAGACATAAAGGAAGGCTCAGAGTACTTCATCAGCGCGGACATGCGCGTATACGACGCAGCCACCAGGGCTGAGATATCAAGTCACTCCATAAAACGCAGCGTGGAGATGAAGGACTATAAACCCATGCTCAAAAGGCTCACCGGAGAGCTGAAGGGCTTACTCATGTCTGATTACGAGCTGGATATTTATACTGAGGCCATCAACAGAGGACGCGAACGCCAGCAGCAACAGTTGGCATCTGGTCAACCGCCCGGCCGGCAGAACGCGTCAATAAATGCCTCTGCCCGCACCAACTCTTTTTTTGGAGCCGCACTCCCCGCGCCCGTGGCCGCATCTCAACCACTAACCATGCCTCTGCCCCTAGCCTTGGCATCGGTCGAGGACATTGAAGCGGACAACCAGGCCTTCATGGACGCAGAGGGCACTGACACGGTGGATGGCTGGAGCGCTTATCTTAAAACAAACCCCACAAATCAGCACCGCGAGGAAGCCCTTGAGGCCCTTTCTTTCCTCCTCGTGGAGGCAGGCGACACCGCCCGGATAGCGGGCATGGTGGAAGACCATCCCGACCTCATTGACCTCCTTCCGCTTAAATTCTCCCTGGCCTTCATCGGCCCGCCGGAGCTTCCGGTGTCCAAGGTGGTTGAGTACAAGGAGCAGGGAATCGGCGATGAGCTGATGGCCGCGAAGATCATGTCCACCGAGGCGCCATATAAGAAGTTCGACATTGACGAGATGCTGGCACTAAAGGAAATGGGCCTTACAGAGCCCATAATAAAGGCAATGATGGACGTCACGACCCAGGCAGAACAGGGGGAGGCCATGCGCAAGCTTGAGGCCGACAACCTCAGGCAGCAGGCTGAGCTTGAGCGCATAAGGAACGAGCGGAACGTCCGGCGCATAAGTCAGCAGGTACAGCAGCCTACGCCCGCCGCCGCACCACAGCCCGAGGAGCCCGGTGTTGGCGAGAACGTAGCTAACTGCGTGGCCCAGGCCACGGCCATAGAAGTATGCAACGAAGCCCCTGGAGGGTTCCTGGGCCAATCCATATGCAAGGCAGCTGCCAAAGCCTCATTCCCCTGCAAATAGTTTTACAGCCGTTACCTTATTGGCAGGTCCAATTAAAACCTTGCTCTTGTCTGCCCATGCATTTATACTTTAAACAATACATACACTGATATATCTACTCTTGGGGCAAAAGGAGATATCCATATGACCCGGACATCTGACCTTGTGGTAAAAGCGCTTGAGAACGAGGGCGTAAAATACGTCTTCGGCATCCCGGGGGAGGAGAACCTTTACCTCCTTGAGTCTTTGAGAAAATCAAAGATAAAACTTATCCTCACACGCCACGAGCAGGCCGCCGGGTTCATGGCCGCCACCTTAGGGAGGCTCACGGGGACCCCAGGGGTATGCTTGTCCACACTCGGGCCGGGGGCCACCAACCTGGTGACCGCAGCCGCCTATGCCCAGCTTGGGGGCATGCCCATGGTGATGATCACCGGACAAAAACCGATAACCAAGAGCAAGCAGGCCCTGTTCCAGATAATAGACGTGGTGGAGATGATGCGCCCGCTTACGAAGATGACCAAGCAGATCGTACACGGCCATACTGTAACCTCCATAATCCGGGAGGCCTTCCGCCTTGCCCGCAAAGAGCGCCCCGGGGCAGTGCATATCGAGCTCCCGGAAGACATAGCCTCCCAGGACTCGGACGCGGAAATATTCGAGAGGAAGAAGTACCGCAGGCCCACGGCGGACGCCCAGAACATATCAGAGGCGGTGGAGAGGATTGAGAAGGCAAGGTCGCCCATAATCCTCCTTGGCGCCGGGGCAAACCGCAGAAAAACGCATGGGGCCATATCAGCGCTTATAGAGAAGACCGGCATACCGTTTTTCACCACACAACTTGGCAAGGGCGTGATGGACGAGCGCTCAGACCTGTGCCTTGGCACTGCCGCGCTCTCAAGCAACGACTGCGTACACCTTGCCGTCGAGGCCTCGGACCTCATAATCAACATAGGCCACGACCTGGTGGAGAAGCCTCCCTTCTTCATGCAGAAGGGGTCCTTTGAGGTCATAGGCATAAACTTCTTTGCCGCAAGCGTGGACGAGGTATACTTCCCCCAGTGGGAGGTGGTGGGGGACATCTCAAGCAGCATCACCCAGCTGACAAAGGTGATTGTGCCGCAGGAGCATTGGGACTTCTCCTACATACTTGAGAGCAAAAAGAGCCTTGAGCTGAGCATAGCCAGCGGTGCGTGCGACGATAGCTTCCCTGTCTCGCCCCCGAAGCTTGTAACCATAGTGCGCGATGTCATGCCTTCTGACGGCATACTCTCCCTGGATAACGGCATGTACAAGATATGGTTTGCAAGAAACTACAAGGCATATGAACCCAACACCGTGCTTCTGGATAACGCGCTTGCCACTATGGGCGCGGGGCTTCCGACCGCAATCGCGGCAAAGATAGTGCACCCCGAGCGTCAGGTCCTTGCCATCTGCGGCGACGGCGGGTTCATGATGAACTCCCAGGAACTGGAGACAGCCACAAGGCTCGGCCTGGACCTCGTAATACTGATAATCAACGACGGCGCCTATGGCATGATCAAGTGGAAACAGGACGAGATGGGCTTTAAGGACTTCGGCCTTGACTTTGGAAACCCCGACTTCGTCCGCTACGCCGAGAGCTACGGGGCCACTGGGCACAGCGTTAAAAAGACCAACCAGCTCGGCCCTATTATTGAGAAGGCGTTTAAGAGCGGCGGCATCCATGTGATAGATTTGCCGGTGGACTACTCCAGAAACAGAGAGCTTTTAAGCCAGTGCAAATTCGATCTGAATGAGGAGGCCTGCGATGTCCCAAAAAAAACCCGTAATTAAGCCAATGATTAAAATTAACGCGCCCTATGACGGGCAGTTTATAAAAGAGCTGCAGACAACCTCCTGGGAGGAAGCCGACGTTGTCCTCGATGAGATGTCAGCCCTCTTTAAAGACCGTTCCAGATGGCTTCCCAAGTTCGAGCGCATTGCTATTTTAGAGAAATTCGGCAAGAAACTTGCCGCGCGAGCCGACGAGTTGGCTCTGCAATCAGCCGAAGAGGGAGGGAAACCCCTCAACGATTCCATCATCGAGATAAACCGCGCCGTAAACGGCGTGAGCATTGCCATACGGGAGCTTGCCCAGCTTAAGGGCGCGGAGATTCCCATGGGACTCACCGCCAGCTCCCAGCTCCACATGGCCTACACCATGATCGAGCCCGCCGGTGTCGTAGTGGCCCTGAGCGCCTTTAACCACCCAATGAACCTGATCATCCACCAGGTGATACCGGCAGTGGCCGTGGGATGCCCTGTATTGATAAAGCCCGCATCAGCCACACCGCTTTCGTGTTTTTCAATAGTGGAGCTTCTCTACGAGGCCGGGCTTCCGGAGGGCTGGTGCAGATCAATCGTATGCTCGAACGAGGTGGCATCAAAGCTGGCCTCTGACGCGCGCATAAGCTTCGTGACCTTCATAGGGTCGGCCAAGGTGGGCTGGCGGATACGGGCCAACCTTGCCCCTGGCGTTCGATGCGCGCTCGAGCACGGCGGCGCTGCGCCGATAATTATAGAGCCTGACGCGGACATCGATTCCATACTGCCTGGCATAGTTAAGGGAGGCTACTACCATGCAGGGCAGGTATGCGTATCCGTTCAGAGGGCCTTTGTGCACAAGCTCATCATGGCCGAGGTAAAGGAGAAGCTAACTCCCATGGTCTCTGCCTTAAAAGTTGGCGACCCCAAAGAGATGGCAACCGAGGTCGGCCCCCTCATCCATAGCAAAGAGGTGGACCGGGTGGATGAGTGGGTGAAGGAGGCGGTGTATGCCGGCGCAGAGCTTGCCACCGGCGGTTCCAAAATTTCATCAAGCTGCTTTGAGCCCACGCTCCTTGTCAACCCACCGCTAGACGCCAAGGTCTCAACAGATGAGATTTTTGGCCCTGTGCTCTGCCTCTATGAGTACGCACACTACCTGGATGCCGTGGAGATGGCTAACAGCGTTCCCTTTACGTTCCAGGCGTCGGTATTTACTAAGAACATTGACGTAGCCCTTGATTGCGTGGGTAGGCTAAAGGGCACAGCCGTCATGGTCAACGAGCACACGGCCTTCCGCGTGGACTGGATGCCCTTTGGCGGGGCCGAGATGTCAGGGCTTGGCATGGGAGGCATAGGGTATTCCATGCGCGACATGTGCCACGAAAAACTCATGGTCATCAAATCAAATGCCGTCTGAGGGGGCACGGACCCCTTTTAATCAGGGTTACATGTCATGTAAGGAAAGGTTAATAAAACCAGTCCGTGACTGGTCGCGCACCGCGCCTACTTTTCCACAGCAAATCAGACAGCATTAAGGCTTGCAAT
>SDBT01010281.1_pt1 | contig 15116 bp, 25 predicted proteins | sample 2277101 | NCBI WGS metagenome assembly SDBT01 (sample SAMN10404973, study PRJNA504765) | marine sediment metagenome | isolation source: marine sediment core GS10_PC15, 103 cmbsf | place: Arctic Ocean: Southern Knipovich Ridge | collected 2010 | reverse complement strand
ATTCCAAAGGTGACGGATGGTTTGAAGGATGGTCAGCGAAAGGCTATGTACTTGATGCGTAACCGTACTGACAAAATCAAAACAGTCTCGCTTGCCGGTGAGATGATTTCATCTGAGCTGTATTTACATGGAGATGCCAGTGCTTCTGGTACCATCTCTATGCTTGCCGCACCGTACGTGAACAACGTTCCATACTTTGAGGGTATTGGACAGTTTGGCACACGAACAGCGCCTACTGACGTTGGTGCCCCTCGTTATACATATGTGAAGAAGGGAGCCGCCGCAAATCAGTTGGTATTCCAGGATCTCTCTGTTGTGCCTATGAAAGAGAATCATGATGGTTCCCGTATGGAGCCCGTTACGTTCTTACCCATTATACCAATTGTGTTATTGAATAGCGTGTCTGGTATTGCTGTTGGTTGGTCCACTGAAATACTACCGCGTGGTTTGAAGGATCTAATTAACGCAACGATAGCAGCCATTGATGGAAAGAAAGTGAAGCGTTTGATTCCGAACTATGAGTTTCTAAATGTGGACGTTGAACATATTGAGGATAATGCCTGGTTGTTCTCTGGCAAGATCGACGTAGTGAGCGCCAGTACAGTACGCATTACGGAGTTGCCGCCTGACTTGACGTTAGATAAGTTTAAGGAGCGCCTCATTAAAATGGAAGATGATGGAAAGATTAAAGATTTTATTGACCGTTCCACTAAACTGATTGACATTGAGGTTAAGTTTAAGCGGGGTGGTGTAAAAGATTGGAGCGATGAAAAGGCGTTAAACTTTTTTAAGTTGAAGTCAAAGAAGACTGAGCGTATCGTTGTTATTGATTGGAGTGGCAAAGCTATACGCCAATATGAATCAGCGGAACAGGTTGTTGTTGACTTTGTTGAGTGGCGTTTTGGCTACTATATTAAGCGTTATCAGAAGTTGCTTTCTGATACCAGCTATGAACTGAAATTCTGGAAGGGTATCAAAAAGTGCTTTGATGATGATCTTCCAAGCAGGCTCATTAAGTTGAAGGACAAAAAAAGCATCGAAATCGAAGTCGAAACAATAACTAAAACTATTGGGTTAGACGAAGAACAGATAGATAAAATCGCCAGCCTACCTACATATCGTTGGGCGAAAGATGCCTTACAGCAATGTAAGGACAAAATAAAAGAGTTGTCTGAGTTGGAGAAAGAATATAAGCGGTTGTTGAAGAATCCCGGTGACATCAAGAAAATCTTCAGAGATGAAGTGATGGCGCTAAAAAAACAGAAGTTTGTCAAATGAATGAAAAGTCAAATAAATGGGCATGGTGTTGCGATATGGGTTTGTTAGAGACCATGGAATTCATTGATCAAGAAATGTTTGTTGACTGGGACTCAAGTTTTGGATACTCTCGGAGCGGTCTTTTTACTATCTTTTGGAAATTTCCTCCTGACAATCCACTTTCGATACGTTATGAAAGGCGGATAAAATGAATCAGAATAAGATGAGAACTGTTACTGATGTTCCTGACTGGGGATGGTATTTTGAAATGAGTTTGCTAGAAACCTTGGAGATCAAGTTTGCTGGCGATTTGTTTGTTGATTATGATTCTAGCTCAACGCATATATGCGTATTAAGTTATATCTCTTTTAAAGTAGCTGATAAAGAACTAGTTCCAATTTGTTATCACGGTAAGGCAAAATGACAGAACGCGAAATTAAAAAGCTGACTCCGTTTCAGCACTTACGAAAGAACACAGAAATGTGGTTCGGATCACGTTATCTTCATACTCAAAATATATTGATGTACGGTGATGATGGTGTGTATCTGGGTGAAGTGTCGTGGGTTCCAGCAGTTTTCACCGCATTCAGAGAAATACTTGATAACGCTTTAGATGAAATCGCCCTGGGTTACGGCAATAGAATTGACGTTACATACGATGCTGATAAAATGGTATTCAGTGTCCAGGATAACGGGCGTGGTATTTCCATTGAATGGGATGAAAAGAATAAGATGCATAAGGCTACGCTTGCACTAAGTCAAATTATGGCCGGAAGAAATTTTGAAGAACGCGGTGATGTCGCAGGGGTAAATGGCATTGGAGCTAGTGGTGTCAATTTCTGTTCAGAATGGTTTAAGATGGAGATTTGGAGAGACAATCAGTCGTTCACTCAGCGGTTTAAAGAAGGACAAATTAGATTAGTTGTTCCAAAACCCACTATCAGAGACATCAAATCAGATAAAACTGGAACAAAAGTATCATTCAAGCTCAGTAATAAAGTGTTTAGTGATATGACATTGCCAGAGGACTTTTTGTATTCACGTCTTTACGAAGTTGCTATGTGCAATTCACTTTTGAAAATATATTATAACGGCATTAAAATTAAAGTGAAACCAACCCTCGAGAAAACATTGTTTCCAAATGAGAAACCAATGGTTATTGAGATAAAAGAAAAGGGGTTTCGTTCAAAGTTTTTATTGAAGCCAAACTTTTCAAAGGGAGAAGAAATACATTCCGTTGTGAATAATATTCCAGCGTTTAATGGTGGTGTCCACATTGAAACATTTAGGCGTGTGTTTTACCACGAACTATTGGATGCGTTATCACGCGAAGCAAAGAAACGTAAGCTGAAGCCAAATCGTTCTGATTTAAATGATGGGTTACTAATTTTTAATGTAACACGAATGACGGCTCCCAGCTTTGACTCTCAATCCAAAACTCGCCTTATCAGTGATCAAGTAGCCAAGATTATAAAGGATCATCTTGAAGATAAGAAATTGATGAAAAGTCTCGTTACGAAGAATAAAGACTGGGTTGATGAAATTTTTGAGCGCTGCGCTGCTCGTACCCAGAAGAAGGATGCTAGTGAAGTCACGAAGATGTCTAAGAAGTTATTACGTGGTAAGGTTCCAGAGTTAACTGATGCTAATGGCAGAGATCGTTCGAAGTGTATTCTGTTTCTCGCTGAAGGAAATTCTGCTATTGCTGGAATGAAAAATGCTCGTGATGCTGAGATACATGGTGGGCTTGGTTTACGTGGTAAGATATTGAACGTAAATGGAGAGACTCCGAAAAAGGTTTTGGACAACCAGTCACTTGCCAAGATTATGAATAGTTTAGGCTTGATCATTGGTGAGCCTGCTAATAGAAGACGTATGCGTTACGGTAAGGTGTATTTGGCGCACGATATGGATCATGATGGTTTCAATATTGGTGCGTTGTTAGTGAATTTCTTTTATACTTACTGGCCTGAATTGTTTGATCCAGGAAAAGATCCAGTTTTCTATGTCTTTAATACACCGTTTATCATTGCTGAAAAGGGCAAAGAGCGTAAATACTGGTATGGTAGCAACTATAATGAATTCAATCCTTCAGATTATAAGGGTTGGAGCATAACCAGGGCTAAAGGCCTTGGAACTTTGATGGAAGTAGACTGGGAATATTCCTTGGCAAATCCTGACCTATATGCTATAATAGATGACGGTAAAATGAAAGAATCGCTCGATTTGATCTTTAATGGTAAAAGAGCGGACGATAGAAAAGACTGGATTGGTTTATAATGAAAATTTATTTGGACGATTTGCGTAAGCCATATGATGGCAGTTGGACAGTTGCGAGGACCGTTAACGAATTTCAGCAGCTGGTTCTTTCAGGTGAGCCAATTACCCACATGTCATTTGATCACGATCTCGGCGAAGAGAATGGTGCTAACGTTCCTTCTGGAATGGACGCTACAAAGTGGTATGTTGAACTTTGCCTTGATACCCCTTCCTATGGCGAAAATCTTGAATTTGTAATGGTTCACAGTGCAAATCCTGCAGGTGCTGAGAATATTGTTTCTTATTTCATGAGCGCTAGAGCTCATGATGTATTTAAAAGTGTTCCAAGAATCAAAAGAGTTTAACTAAATATCTATACTAGGAGTTATGCGTATGAATGTTTTAAGAATCGTAAGTTTATTGGTAGTCTTGTTGTTTAGTGGTAATGCTATTGCTCAACAGCCAGCATGTACTGAGCGAGGAGATGTAGTTACTCATCTTGCTACAAAGTATTCTGAGAGTCCAGTAGCAATCGGTTTGGCCAACAATGGTGGCGTAATCGAAGTTTTATCAACAGACACTGGAACAAGTTGGACTATTATCATCACTATGCCTAGCGGTACGGCATGCATGATTGCGGCCGGAGAGAATTGGGAGACTTTTCCAAAAGTTAAGAAAAAGCTTGGGATCTATCACTAAGGATCAAAATTATGAAGATACTTTACGAAGTAGGCAATTTAATTGAATCCCCTCACGTTCTCCTTATTCACGGATGTAACGCTCAAGGTGTTATGGGAAGCGGCGTCGCTAAAGCTATTCGAAGCGAATATCCACATGCATATGAAGTATATAGAGCAAAGCATATAGCTGAAGGTCTTGACATGGGAGAAGTGTTGTTTGTCCCGTGTGATAATAGAGTTATCGCTAATGCTGTGACTCAAGAATTTTATGGTCGTGATGGTAAGCAATATGTGGACTATGATTCAATAAATAAGGCTATGGAATTAGTGAACCAGTTTGCTTCAACCCATTCTTTTTCACACGTTGCTTTGCCCTTAATAGGGGCTGGTTATGGGGGCGGTTCTTGGGCCGTCATATCAGAAATAATTGAAGATTGCCTAACCGAAACTGTTCCAGTAGTTTATACATTAGATGGACGCGTTCCAATCAGTTAAGGAGATTATAAAATGGCTGAACATAATTTAACGGTGGGTAAAAAAGGTTCTTTTCTTATAATGAGAAATCACCTACAGAAAGAGCATAATATGCTACAAATTTGGTCTGGGAAAGTTGATGATGACACTGACTATATGGTTTTTGTTGGAGCCGAAGTTGAAGAGTTTGCTATTCTAACTTCTCCAGGTGGATCGAATGAATATACTCTTGCTGCTGCCGGTGATGTAGTATTCATGCATAGTAAGAACCTAAGAAAATTGGCTAAACAAAACGATAAGTAATTATGAATATGATCAAAACTGCATCTCTTTCAAAAGGTTCAAAAATTCGTCTAGAAAAATATCGCCTAGCGATAATGGAATCTGAAAAGTCTTTTAGAGAATTAAATTCAGAAAATATGCAAGGTACCTTGATTCAGATTGAGGATTACCTTGACAATAATCATCTTTATGCTTTTGATAATTGGATTGATGGTGTTGTGTGGGATGGACCAGTTGTAAAAAGATATTGGGTCAGTATTACATTGAAATATCCATACGACAAAATGCCAGATCCACAGGGCGCGGCGAGATTGGTGAATTCTGGAGCAACTGTAACTTTCAAAGAGTCAGTTGAATATGTTTCAGTTAAAGTAGAACAACCGGATGATTTGGATCCAGCTACTAGAAAGCCAAAAGAAGAAAAGAAAGATATTTGGCTTATAACTATTCGTGTTCCGAGGCGTTTCATTGAAGCGGCCATTGATGATTATGAAGAAATGGAGCCAGGAGCCGAACAGGCTGAACAACCGCCTGAAGAACCGGCAACCGAGGAAGAAGCACCAGAAGGCGAAGAAGAGCTTGGTGGTGAAGAGGAATTAGAGCTATGAAATCAATCGAATTATTAGAAGAACTAAGAGCCCTCGAGATGAAATCCAGCGGCTCCGATGCTGACGGTAAAAGTCTAAAACCTATTATGAATGAAGCTTTCAGAGAAGCACGTGGAAAATCAATTGTCTTGATAAAAGAATATTTGGCTACTAACGGCCTAATAGGGGATGAAGAATCGGAGCTATAAAATGAGTGACCTTAATGAAGGCCTTCGTGTCGAAGATCTAAAAGATTTGGTTCGTCCAAAAGTTTCTATTGACGAGTATGAAAGCAAGATTGGCAAAGATGCCATAGTTGTTGGTTTCTATGTTGACGATAAAGATCCGGCAACTGATCTTTCATCCTTTATTGAAAAAGGTGCCGGCAATATTTTAGACACCGAAGTAAGTCCAGCGCCAGATGATGATGGAAACTATTTGGTTTTCGTTGAGTTCATGCGTGACGAAAAATTCCCAGAGGATGTTGAACAGGTTTTGGAGTCATTGGCTGCATTGACTGGAAACACTGTTTGGCAGTTCAATGCGTATGGTCATGGTGATGAGGATTTCGATTTTACTCTTGACTCCATAACAGAGCGCGTTCGTCTTGAAGAAGAGCCCGAAGAAGAAATTACCGATGAACAGCTTGAAAGCATTCAATTTTTTAAGCCAAGTATGCTTGATGATGTTGAAATTTCAGGTAAAACACTTACCCTAACAAAACGAGGCAATACTAAAGTTTTTGAACAAATTGCTTTAGGTGATGCTAATCTATTAACCCATGTTCTAAGTCTAAACAGTAAACCAGTTCTTATGGATCGTCAGAGTTTGCGTGAATGTAATTCATTGCGTAAAATGCTCGGTCATAATTGGGACGTAAATAAAATTGACAAGCACTACATTCTTGCCAATAATGAAGACGAACGAATCATGGTGGTAAAATGAATATAAGATTTGTAACTGGATTACTATTCGGGATATTGTTTGGTTTTTTATTCATGACAGGACTTGCTATAGCAGGTCCTATACCAAATCCCATCGAACAAGCTCATCAACAGATGAAAGATGGTGACGTCAACGGTGCTATAGCCACCCTTACGCCATTGGCAAATCGGGGCGATCCCACTGCCAGTTGGATTTTAGTTCGCGTATACATTTATGCCCGATCATCATATCAAAATGTTGAAAAAGGTATTGAGATTTTAGAGAGGTTATCATCCGAGAATGATCCTAATTCAAAGGAAGCTCTTGGTGACCTATATTACTATGGAAAATTGGTTCCACAAGATTACAAAAAAGCTGCTGAATGGTATGCCGACTATGTAAAATATGAACGAGATCCTGATATTTTGACTCGGTATGCTTTGCTATTTGCTATGGGTAAAGGCGTTGAACAAGATAAAAATATGGCATTTAGGCTACTAAATGAGGCCGTAAGAAAGGGTTATATTCCAGCATTCTTATTGGGTCGTAAAGTATATCAAAGTCTGGATCCTTTCGAGCGATTTTTCATACAATAATCAAATTGACATTCTCCTACTAAATCGCATACTATAAAGTCATGAACTTTTTAGGGCGGAGGACTATTATGACTGAACAGATGCGAACATTTGATTCCCTTATAGGTGAGTCAGCAAATATTCAAGGGTTTGAAGCCCTTACGGATCTCAAGGGCTTCTTCGAAGAAGTTGCTGGACAAGCAGATGAGCTACTGGAGAATACATCAACTAAGCTAGACAGCCTCCGTGAAGATCACGAAAAGCTCCGAGCTGGTATGGGCATGCGTGACAAGTTTCTTGGCGGTCGTTTTGGCGGCAGCAAGGATAAGTCCGCGGATAGCAAGGATCTTGAAGCTGAGATTGAGACCACTGACGGATTATTTGACAACGTGGGTGTGTTCCAAGAGACCTTTAACAACGACGTCATGGAGCATGCGATCAGCATTATCGCCGCGGGCGACGAAGACTTTGCTCAGACGGTTGAGTTTCAGACTATGATGACTGAGGCTGTTGGGTACACTGAAGACGTTCTTCGTGAGGTTGACGAAGCTTTGGTGGCGCTTGCTGAGGCTGAGGATGCTGAAGAGTGGGACATGATGACGGACAGTGGTTATGCTGATATGGAAAGCGATATGGCAAACGAAGACGCAGCCAACGAGGTTGCTGACGTTACGAACATTCTCGGCGCCTATCGTATATTCCTGAACGAGATGGGTGAGTCAGCTGCTGATTTACACGGCAGTGACTTCGATTTCACTTTTGGCGATATGATGAGCGAGGATTTCTTCGGTGATTTCTGGGGCGGCAGTGCGATGCTTGATAAGATTGCTCGCGGACAGGATCAGATGAACGACTTGCGCTTCAAAATTGGTCAGCTTTTTGATAGCTTTGCTACTGATTGTGATAACGCAAGCAATCAAATTGAAGCTCGCTTGAACGAAGAGTGGGATAACGCTTGATGTTTAAGAAATTCAATTATTCAATGGCGGTGATTTCTCTTTCGTTTGCTTTGTTGTTTGTTCTGATTGAGGGCCCTGCTCTAGCGGGCCCCTCAGACTACAAGCAATCTGCTATCTGTTTCGTTGGTGATAAGGTGATTGTTTTTACTGAAGTTGATTCAGTAAGTCACGGAGAAATATATACAACGGTATATTTATCACGCGACAAGAGCAGGAATCAACCGATAATCGAGGTACCAGCGGTTCTTGGAGCATGTATGAAGCTAAGAGACCATGCCGAAGGTGGATTTGATTTTCTTGGAAAATTAAGTGAGCATTTTACAGTCAATTCAATTGTGATAGATACACAGAGATAAAATTGCGCCATTAGCTCAGCTGGACCAGAGCGTCGGGTTTCTACCCCGAAGGCCGGGGGTTCGAGTCCTCCATGGCGCGCCATTTTAAAGGAAAAATAAGAATGGGATTTATAGAAATAATAGTAATGGTATTGTTTGGGATCTTCGCGTATCAGAAGATCAACGATCACGAAAAGATTGGTCAATGGTCCTGGTGGAAAGTGTTTAGTCAGTTATGGATTTATGCTATCTATGCTTTGGTAGTTTATGGATTAATAATAGGATTATTTGTTGGAGTGGCATCAACTTCTGGATTCTAGGGAGGCAGTAATGCATTCTGGAACGATTGGCGAGATTACGCGGTCCGTATTGTCTGAGCGTGAGCTTCGTCTTTTATGGATGGGACTAAAGTCACTGAAGAAGTTTGGCCTGCCAGACAGTGTTGCTATGACCTGCAATGAAGAAGAGGTAGCAGAGTTACTCCAGAATGTTACAAAGGCCTGTAATCAGTATCTTGATAGGCGTGGTCCTTTAAGTGATACAGAGATTAAGGTGTTGATTGAGAGAGAAAAGAGGTATGCTCATTTAAGAGAAATCAATCCGGAATACCAAGCAAAGGTTGAGCAAATGAAGAAAGATACAGAAGCTAAGTGGAAAAGAGAAAAGCAGGAAGCTGAAGATAAAAGGCGGCGTGAGACGTATTTCACGCAGGGTCAAGACAGACGTACATTTGCGATGACAGAAGAAAGATATAGAACTGAACAACGACACAAAGCATTTGATCAGAAACAAAAAGAAAAAGATGCATGGAAAGAGGAGATGGAAAAATGGCGAAAAAAATAAGTAATGTGCTGTGGCTTATTGCTATTGCGCTACTATTGGCATCGCCTGTTTCCGCCGCTTCAGGAGAAAAGGTGTTCAGGAAATGTAAAGCATGTCATTCTTTAGAGGAAGGCAAGAACAAAATGGGCCCAAGGTTGTTTGGATTATTTGGTCGTGAGGCTGGTAAGGTTCCGAAGTATAGGTACTCCAAAGCTTTGAAGAATAGTGGAATTGTATGGACAGAGGAAACGCTTGACGAGTGGTTAAAAGGACCAAGAGACCTCGTCAAGAAAACTAAGATGCGGACGCGCCGTCTTAAGGACAAAGATAGAAAATCATTGATTGAATATTTGAGATCATTACAACCAATGTGCGCCGGCTGTCAGCCGCCGAACATTCCGTGAGTTGAAAGATGGCGACGAAGAATCAAAAGGTAAATGATAAGATTGACGCTATCCTTAAACGGATACGTGGCAAGTATCCTGAAATGATTTGGATGGGAAAGCAATATAGTAAGGCAGATCTAATCGACGAGCTTGAAGAGATTCAAGAAATGTTGAAACCCAAAAAGCGAAGGACTTAGCAATGAATTGGTATTGGAAATTGGAGTGCTTAAAGAGATACGGGCGAGTACTGGATGGCAACCACAAGCATTATTGTGGGAGTGCGACCATTCCCATTGACGACACATGCTCAGCGATCAAGAGTTGTCGGTGTGGGCATCCAGCGCATGAGAAACCAGAGTGGGCTACTGAAGGTTGGGCCGAATGGAAATATCCTGATAGGGACATCACTCCCCATCTCAACAAACCCGGCACTCTCACTAATTTTGTTGGCCAGAGCGATGATCAAAAATCGGCAGAGATGGCTTTCAACTCGTTGCCTGATGACGATGCGAGGCTCGACTGGGCTATCCATCATGCTCGGAAACTGTGAAGCCAAAGAAGCGAAGGGAGGAGAAATGAAGGTTATCAACAACCAACAGGAATTTGAACAGTTCCTAGCCGATATCTATCCTGAAAATGCATACGATGTTGATTTGCACTGGGTACTCAATGAAATGGAATATACATTTCCGGTGCTTTTGATTTTTCAGGGCCATACACATTTGGGTGCTGGTTATAAAGCGTACAGTAAAGATGATGTGAAAACACTTAAAGAATTTGTTTGGGAGGAATAACATGTTGTACGATGTTTATGAAGTCCGTCACATGACAAGTGATGAAGAATATGATATATTGGAGTGGATTCATCAGCCCACTGAGCCAATGTATGATAGCATGGCACTTATTGCTGTCATTAAAAAGCGAGTGTCAAATCAGACTGGTTTTGCTGAAGATGAGTTGAAAGTTGTAACTATGGGACAAAGTGAAAAGGTTCGATGACCGAGATTATCAAATTTGCTAGTAGGAAGATGCCGTGTTATAACTTCACAAACTTCGCTTTGTGGAAGGTGATGATTGACGGACATCTTTGGACTACTACTGAACATTATTATCAAGCTTCAAAGTTTGAGAAGGGTTCAGCAAACTACTTGAAAATTCAAAAAGCAAAAACTCCGATGGGCGCCGCTAAATTGGGCCGCGAGTTGAAGATGGACCGACCTGAAAATTGGGACGATTTGAAAGATAACGTAATGTGGGTGGCCCTTAACGCCAAATTTGACCAGTATAAGCATATCAAAGAAGAGTTATTAGAGACTGGCGATGCTATTTTAGTAGAGCATCGTAAAGCTGATTCTTACTGGGGTGATGCCGGTGACGGTAGCGGTGTGAATATGTTAGGCTTTCAGTTGATGGCATTGCGTCACATTTATAGAGATGAAAATGAAGAATACGTTGCGCTTGTCCGAGATTTGTTTAAGCAAAAATATGAAGGTCTAAATCTATTGGGAGTTGTACAAAGTGGAACTAACCTAATCGCTAATACAAACAGTATTGATTTATCCATAAAAATGCCAGGTAACTATCTTGGTGTTTCAGTGGAGATATCTATCTACAAAAATGTCACTTTGATAGGAGCAGAAAATGCCTAATGGACCCGTCAAAATTCCTGAGATTGATATTTACAATATAAGATTTTGGGAAGAGCCAGTCTGGAAAAAATATTTTGATAATGACTACGATGCAGAACCAGACCGTCCTGATTTTCGTAAACGTGAAATGATGCGGAGAAAAATTGCTCAAAAAGCATTAGCTCGGTATATAGAAGACTTAACTAGGTTTGATTCAACTGATTGGGAAAACGACTCAAAGCCAGGTGGTAGTGGTGGTGACGAGTGGAACCGATTACGAGTAGGTCATGATACGGTTGAGAATCTGTTTATTCATTTCCGCCGTATATGTGATGAGGATGACGAATAATGGATGATACATATATGAAGAATGCCAGAGAGCATTTATCTGAAAATAATCAATCTGAGGTAGCTCTTATGGAAGAGTTGCCTGGTGCTGAAGAAATGTGGCAGCAAATTCAGGACTTAAAGTTAGAAATGAATGCCGCTAAAAAGAAGGCTGCTGAAGAAGCGGCTAAGCCGTATTTGGAGAAGTTGGAAGAATTAGAGGGGCAGTATGCCTTGGTTTTGAAATTGAGCGCATGAGGAGATTGAAATGAAAGTATTAGTAACGACTGCTATTGCAGTTTTGTTCACAGTAGGACTGGTGTTATTTCCAATTATGTACAATGATAGCAGTCGAACTAAAATAGGTAACTGGTGGGGCGATCAGGCAGCAGATATCAAATGCTACTCTGGTGGTGTACTTGTTATTGAAAGCACCAGTACAGGAAAAGTTCAAGACGCCGCTAACAGTGATGGTTATTTTTGGGTTGATAAAGAAACCGGAAGAGGTCTTGAAAGTAACGGCGACTGCGTGTTGCGTTATTTAGATTAGAGGTTGAAATGGCTAAAGATCCAAGAGTAGAAGCATTAGCCCGCGCATTTGAAAGAGTTGATATGCGGTTATATGGTTGGACTGACGAACAGTTTGAAACTTGGTGGACTAAAGATCACTACAGCAAAAATAATCGAGCAGATCAACGGAGACGCGCCAGATTGGCAATTAAATTCTTAGACAACTATTCAGAAGAGTAAAGGAGATTCAAATGGCTAATACAGCAGTAAAAATTCCAGAGAAACATTATGTTGCTTTACAGTCTCGCAATACTAGCGAGTGTCCTGTAGGATTTTTGGTTCCGTGGGGCACCGACGCTGCCGCGCAAAAAAGAATGAGTACGGCTGACACTTGGGCAGGACAGTCCTGGGGCAGTTCTTCATCGTTGAAGGCTAAAACCATCAACAATGATTTGATGAGTGGGTTCGTATTGGCTGACGATCCATTGCGTCACAGTAGAAGTAATGTTGTGTGGCGGGTTGTTGACCCCAGAGGCTTTGAGTTGGAAATCAACTGTGAAAATATGGCCAACCTTATACGGTTGACTACCATTGAAAACGGCGAGATTCTTTCCCGTTGTGTGTGGGCTCGTCAGGGAGCGAACAATGTTCTTCTTCCGGAAGAAGCTGAAGAGTATCAGGATGCTTTGAAAAATACTGAGCGGGTAAAAACGTCCGTAAGCATTAGAGATGTTAGCGTTGGCGATAAAATTCTCCTACAAAATGGCGAAGAAGTCGTGTACTTAGGAAAGCTTTACACTTTGTTCCAGGAATGGGGTGATCAACATGAAACTGATGGTGAAGGTATTTCCTTCTCCGATAAAAAGCGTCACTATTTTTACGCTGATAGAATTGATCATAATTGGAGATGTGGACCAGCTATCAAAAGTGTTTCGTCGACGAAGATTAGCAGTATCGTTGAAGCTTCTTTTATGGAAATTGAAGATACCGCGGCGTTCATCAATGATAAGATACAAGCGTTTGAAGCGCAAATCGTTTCTTTAAGGAACGATCATGACTATCGTTTTATAGGTGTCACGGAAAATCGGATGAATCAAGATAATATTTCAACCGTGCTTGAAGAAATTGATGGTGACATTACTACAGTATCCGAAAAGGTCAAAGAAACAGCAGAGAAAAATGAAATATATCTTCACTCGGTTTCGTTTATTGCTAGGATGATTAGCAGTCCAGTAACTGACGGTCCCATGGTTAGGGTTAACCCTGAAAGAAACCATCACTATGGACACAAAAATAACAATAAAGATTTTCACGGGTCTGTCCTTTATCACGATAGATTGATGAATGAGTCAAGATTTGTTACAAAAACAGAATCAATTGGAAGTGGTTATCGTGGTAGTCACAATCAAACGATTACAAAAGATCTTGATGCTAGCGAAGCAGAATGGTTTTGGCCGAAAATAGCTATTACAGATCCAAAGACAGGAAAAGTTGTTACATTACGGATGATTTAGCACTCTTAATATTGACTGTTTCAATACTTATCTGTATTATAGATAATAAGGAGATTACACAATAATGACAACAATAAACGAATTTCTAAGTACAATAACAGTAGTAGATACAGAGACTACGGGCGTAGATTTTCACGATTCAGAAATAATAGAATTAGCCACAGGACGGCATGATGATACTGAGTTTTACGTTGTAAGCGTTCTAATTAAGCCCATTCATGGCATCCCACCAGAAGCAAGCTCAGTCAACTATATTAGCAATCGAATGGTAGCTAATCAACCCATTTTCGATGATATGCTTGAAGTGTTTGACGAAATGTTCAAATTCAACGATACTCAGTTTATGGTTGCCCATAATTCAGATTTTGATAGGCAGATGCTTGAAGTTGCCTACGGTAGAGTATTTGCGTTTGATCGATTTAAACCCTTTGACGAACAACGAAAGTGGATTTGCACTTTAAGGCTTGCCAAAAGGGTATTAGGTGATGAAAATATCAAACACAATTTGGGATATCTAAGATATCATTTAGATCTTGATGTTGATGATGAGCTAATTGCACATAGAGCAGACACTGACGTTATTACGTGCGGAAAGTTGTTTGAAAAGCTGATAGACATTGCTGTAGAGAAAGATCTACTTGATTTGAATGGGGATATCGCAGAACAGTTACTTGATTTGTGTTGGAATCCAATTCAAATTACCGTTTGGCCCTTTGGAAAGCATAAGGGTAAGAAATTAAACGACATTCCAACCGACTATTACATGTGGGCCATTGAAAAAATGGACTGCTTAAACGATGAACATTCTAACTATGACAATGATTTAGCGACATCAGTAGGAAAAATACTCGAATCCCGCTTATAAAGTTTTAGACTTTATACGTCATAAATAATAATAGTAGTTTAAAAAATAGGGGATCTACATATGCCGCTCTTTTCTGACTTCAAAGAGTTTTACGACAGCACCAAAGAAGAGGTTATGACTCTAAGAGAGTACCTCGAACAGTGCAAAGACGACCACATGATGTACGCAAATGCTGCCGAACGTCTACTATCGGCTATTGGTGAGCCAACGATTGTTGAAACCAATACAGACCCGCGTCTATCACGAGTCTTTATGAATCGTCAAATTAAAGTCTATCCAGCCTTCAAAGATTTTTATGGTATGGAAGATACCGTTGAAAGCATTGTTGGTTATTTTAAACATGCTGCACAGGGACTAGAAGAAAAGAAGCAGATTTTGTATTTGCTTGGTCCAGTTGGTGGTGGCAAGTCAAGTTTAGCTGAGAAGTTAAAGTCTTTGATGGAGTTGATTCCATTTTATGCGTTAGCTATTGAGCTTGAAGATGGTACATTAGAAATTTCGCCAGTATTTGAAAGTCCGCTTGGTTTGTTTAATCCAGATAAATTTGGTGCCGAGATTGAAAGTGAATATGGTGTTCCACAGAGATATGTGACTGGCTTGATGAGCCCATGGGCTGTTAAGCGCCTGAGTGAGGTTTTGAAAGGCAATGTTGAAAAGTTCAAGGTTGTACGCCTAACACCAAGCAAGCTAAATCAAATTGCTATTGCTAAGACAGAGCCTGGTGATGATAAC
>SDBT01010280.1_pt1 | contig 15119 bp, 35 predicted proteins | sample 2277101 | NCBI WGS metagenome assembly SDBT01 (sample SAMN10404973, study PRJNA504765) | marine sediment metagenome | isolation source: marine sediment core GS10_PC15, 103 cmbsf | place: Arctic Ocean: Southern Knipovich Ridge | collected 2010 | reverse complement strand
CCCTACCCGGTTCATCCTGCGTGGGGCGTGCTGGCCCATGCCAAGCACTTCAAACCCCTCAGGCGCTTTGCCATCAGCGGGCTGGTGTTCCCTGGCTTCCAGGGACTCAATATGTCCTTATTAGCATCACCATATTTATTAAAACCATCACGTAAGGCAATTATACCACCCGGTAAAGCGTGATGGTTACACTTTAGCGCATCATATTCAATATTTAGACACTCCACGTTAATCTCCACTTTCATTTAAATCTTCTACGACGGTATCAGCAAAAAATGAGTGTTGTCCACACCAATAGTCACCATCAGTGATAGGTGGATAATGTTTCTTAAATGTTTTCAGGTTTTCATTGTACAAACGAGGTGGAGGTGGATATAAACGGCATTCAAGTGTTGGCCCATTCCAATACAAACAAGAGGAACATGTCTGTCTTTCAACTACTTTTAATGTCATTTGCTCATTCCTTTGAAGGTTGGCATTGTGGAAAGAGCAATTTCCACAATTCATTTATATATGTATGATCGTGAGTGATGATTACCCCAGGAGGTTGATATTTTCGTTTGAATGGGTTATCTTTTAACTCTACATCAAGTATGTTTGATGATGTTTTCTCTATGAATATAAGTACAGACATCATTCCTCCTTTAGTAATCCAAAGAAGTGATCTAAAGCTAAATTTTGTGCATTGTAGCGTCTGATTAGTTCTTTGCACAAATCAGGGGCAAATAGATGTAAAGCATCACCCATATGTTCAAAATTGCTTTGAAGCTGTGATATTACCTCTCTATTATGTAGACATGAAGAGCATAATTCTGCTGTTCCAGGTCTTATTGAACAAGTTGTACACTCCATGAATCCACCGAGTGCCTTATCTTCTTCAAGGATATCATCATCAGATCCGTAAGGCATGTCACTTATTCCTTTATATTTTTTCACTGTGTTTGGAACCATTTGATTTTATTCCTCCAGGTTTTCAATCAAAGCTTTCGCCATTCCAGTATAAGCTTCATGTTTCGTTTGATATGGCCCACAAATAAGGTCACCAGGGTAACCTACATCATTGTCTGCTTTGGATACATCAATACAAAACCAATGTGGAGTCTTCAAATTGGCAGAGTCATAAGTAGTGATGATCCAATCATTTAATCGTTTAGCAATAACGAAATGAGCACGATCTGACCCAATGATAGTGATTGTACTATCCTGACTCATCACTATCCCCACCTACAACATGAAGGTCAGAATGCTTACCACACCAGTCACTTGATTGAACAGTAGGCCAACCATTAGATTCCCAGTCAACACTACCATGTGGAGCTTTGAATATAACAGGTGGATTGAACTTACAATAAGAAGTAAAAGACTGTGAATCAAAATAGTAACAACTCACACATGTTGGTTTTGGATGGGTACCATTAGGCATAGAGCGTTCCTTTTGATTGCTAATCATAGATGTTGACTCATTCTCGTGCTCTATTAATCAGACGAATTGATTCATTCGGACGTGCTGTTATTCACGTGATATGATTCATTCGTCAGTTGTGATATTCGTGCTTACTGGTTCATTCACTGATGGTGTTAGTCGGTAGTCTTGGTTCACTCATGTGTGATGATATACGGAAGCAATGGTTCATTCCAGTGCAATGATATTCAAATATACGTGATTCATTCCGTTAACGTGCTATTCACGTGATATGATTCACTTCCCAGCCATGCTAATCGAGATTAGTGGTTCACTCATATGCTTTGTTAGTCTCTTGCAATGGTTCGTTCTGCATCTATGCTCATCTTTTTGTGGGACTCATTCACACATATTGCTATTCAATGCACATGGTTCACTCAACGGAAATGCTATTCCCAAACCTTGGTTCATTCTCATAGTTTGATGTTCCTGATAGCTGATTCACTCGTTATTGCTGATATTCCCAGTACTTGGTTCACTCACTTCTGATGCTCATCGTAGCCAGTGGTTCGTTCTCTGGTATTGTTAATCCCCACACAGTAACTCATTCTTCGTCATTGCTAATCTTTATTTTTGGTTCATTCCTCTCTAATGCTATTCAATTGCCATAACTCATTCACAACTCGTGTTTATCAGAACCTCTGATTCACTCAGCTACAATGTTATTCAAGCGCCTCTGGTTCATTCTCACAACATGCTATTCGATGCCCCTGGTTCGCTCTTACGATATGCTATTCTAACAGAGTGGCTCATTCATACATTCCGCTATTCAGACCCCATGATTCGCTCTTATGATATGCTATTCCCTCCACACGGCTAAATGAACAAACCCCTGAATCACCTACATTTACTCCTGTTATAGCCCTATTTAACACGAAATATTGAGTATTGTAAAATTCATAGGAATACATTAGGGTTTCTTAAGACCATAAGAGCTACTATGGTAACGGTATCAGTCAAACAGTAGATGCCATGACAAACCATTTTAACCAACCTAACAACTTGAGTAAAGTGAACATACCTACAATGATAGACACTTATGACTACATATTAGATATGCATCCAAGTACTTTGATTGAGCCTATTATTGATCTACCTAAACAAGATGGCATACAGATAGATATAATGTATGAAAACCCCAATGAACAACTGAATATTTCAGGTGACACATGACTAGAGTCGACACTGTAGTAGACAAGGTAACACGTAAGGTAAGGAAGAGAGTGAAAGAACACTCTACAGGTAATGAGGACTTGAAGGTTTCATCTAATAAGAAGCGTAAGCTAACGAGTAAGAGCGGTAGAGTTAAGAAGACCATCAAGAGAGTGAAGAGTAACAAAGGAAGTGATGAGACCAATGGGAAGAGCTCCGCTTCCAATACACAGGGAAGTGCATCCAATTCGAGACCTATTAGTACGAAAACTAATTCAAAGAACAAGTTGAAGCATAGATTGAATAATAATGGGGCAGGAGCACTATCTTTGGATACCACTGAAGGGAAGGAAGTGACTGGCTTCGGTATTAAGGATGGAGAGGCAGTAAGGTACACGAGAGTAGCTACAGGAAAAGAGCTGATACCTGGCCTTGATGGACGGACATATATTGCCCAACGATTGAAAGAACAATATGGCGGAATCGTGTCTGACATGGGTGGAGAGGACCAAATGAGTACGATAGAGAAGGCTCTATCAAAGCAAATGGCATCTTTGATTACTATTGGTGAGGATATGATAGCACAAAGATGTATCGATGATCCAGAGTATGACTACTTAGAGCATTTAGCTTGCGTCAAGACTGTCAATCAAGTCGGAAGGACGCTAGGAACGAAACGGCGAATGAAGATTGTGAAAGAACAAAAACTTGAAGATTATATTGAAGGACATATATCTGAGGAATGAGTGAATGATAAAACTGGTCAAGATTTCTAGCTCTCCCTCATTCAGTCAGCAATATCAAAACTGGTCAAGATTTCTAGCTCTCAGTCATTCGCTCGGCGTTGAATTATAAGGCAGGCTTCCCTCAATCATTCTCGGTCTGACGTGCTGGCATCCGTCCCTCAATCATTCCGCTCAAATAAAAAAAAAGGGAGGAGGAAGGTTTCCCCTCCTCCTCCTCCTCTCTGTTCTAGCGTTTCACAATCGCGTACTTGGTGTTCTCGCGACCGGTGCTGGTATTGGTGACCTTTGAGGTTGTCACCTTCCATGCCTTGGAAGATCCGTCCAGCTTCCTCAACATGTTCAGCATGGGGTAGCTTTTCTTGTACTTCTTGAGGGTGGCAGCCTTCACATCCGCGGTAGTGGCTCCTCCCTTCCTGCCGTACAAGGTTGCTACAAATGACCGCTTCCCACTCTTCTGGTAACCGTACTTGTCGGTTCCTGTTTGGGTTTTCATCACTGTCTCCTCTGCTATAAGGATGGTTAAGCTATGGGTAGAGGTTACCCCATTTAGTATCTGAATGTCAACAACTTTAGATGGTCAATCAATCATTCTTTCTCTTGACATCGAATTAAAAAACTGGTCAAGAATTTCACCGTTCGTGGGGGGGGAGTAGGGGGGGGTCACTCATTCTTTTCACTTGACTTTCATTATTAAAACCGGGCAAGGAAATAAGCTCTTTTGGGGAGGGGAGTAGGGGGGGTGAAGGAAGTGTGATAAAATATCAATCAATCATTCCCTTCAATCTCTTAGAGACAGAAGGAACTTGTTGTTTTTTGTTTCCTAGTTTGTTGTTGTAATTCATCTGGGGCAAATGGTACCCTATAAGTACACCAACAGGAGGAAGACAAATGGCAGATGAGTTTGAAGAGGAACGTATTGAAGCAGCTCACAGTGGTAGCCCACCATATGATATAGTCAAAGGTCACAAATGGGTTCAAACCCAAGCAGCTCGTCTTGTCACACGTGAAGACAAAGAAGAACAGAAGTGGTTAGATGATGTTGATGAGTTTCTAATTACAATAGGTGGGCTTATTTGAACTACAAATTGAAGGGTGGCTACGGTCACCCTTCTTTTTAAACTAAATGTATTCAATCAATCATTCACTCCTCAAATAAAAAAAAGAATGTAACATCTTCGAATCTGGTCACGTTTTTAAGCTCTCAATCATTCCTTCAGCTTTATTAAAACTGGTCATGTTTTTAAGCTCTCAGTCGTTCGTTCTTCGAATCTGGTCAAGGAAATCAGCTTCCAGTCGTTCGTTCTGACTTCTGAGGATGAAGAAGAAGGGGCTCACGCCCCTCCCCTTTCTTCAATCAGTTCGCCAAAGATCTGCTTCGCCTTCCCCTTCGCACGCCATCGGCAAAGGTAAAGCAACGCGGTTGGGGAATCCACTTTGATGAATCGGGCCAGCCTTAGTAGCTTGCCCTGGCTTGGGTAACCCTTGCCCTGCCGCCACAACATCAAGGTGCGGCGGTTAACGTTAAGCTTGGTAGCAAGCTTGCCCCAATCCCCTGCCTTGGCATGGCCACTATCCAAGTACGCTTGTAGCTGTTTTTCCATGGTTACCTCCATTGGTTTGCATAAAAAAGTAAGGGGGCAAGGTTACCCCTGCCCCCTGGTTTTACATGTTGCTGTCAGAAAAATCTAAAGTAAGCTTGCCAACAACCTTGTCGTCTTCCCTAGCATGTGCCAGCATCTCATCAACGTACTGGCCTATGCTATGGCCCTTTTGCCCTATGGGCAGGCTCTCATGTGTGTACGTTACCACTTCCATAATGGCGTGTACCCTTGGGCCTTTCCAATCAAAGCCGGGTTTGTTAGTTGGGTTTGCCTTGGTATGCATTGGTTTTACAGGGGGCAAGTTATTAGCCTGCCCCCTGCCCCTGTGGTTAATCCCAAGTTTGCATTTGCCACAAATTACCCTGTTTGCCAGTGTGCTTTATGGCGGTAATGTACTGCCCCCAATTATGGGTTTGGTTATGGTAGGTAATGGCACGCCACACCTTGCGGCGGCGCTGGTTAGTGTTTTGGCCCTTAAGGCCAAGGTGGTTTGCCAATTGGGTAGTAGTTAATCCATGGCAGGCAGGGCCAGGGCCAACTAGTAGGCTTGCTATTTTTGCAGCCCTGTAAGCGGTAATACCAGGCTTGCCCGGTATGCCAGAAAATTTTTGCATAATCCTAACAGGGGGTAAGGATTACCCTACCCCCTGCCCCTATGTAGTTAATACGTTAGGGCGTTGTAGCCCCCTACGCCTTGGTTAACTTGGTATGTGGCTTGGTAGGGTACCGTTGCATAGGGCAACCAATTACCGTTAGCCTGCCCTTAGCAGGGTACGCCCCCTTAGCCTTGCGTGGTGGGCATAGGGTAACAGGTACCCACCTGCCCCCTATAGCCCTTAGTACCTTGGGGCCTGCCATTACAGCACGCCCTTAACACTGTGCCATATGGCAAGCGCCACAATGGCAAGCGCCATGTAACCTAATACAGTAAGCATAGTGGTGGTATGCAAGGGTAGTTATTAGCTACCCCTGCCCCTGCGGATTATAGGGGCCATGGTGGGGCATACCTTGCCCCTTGCCATGGTATTGGCTACTTGGCCTTACGTGGCACAAGCGCATAACACGTATTGTTGCGCCCGGTGCTGTTGCTTACCACTTGCGTGGTTAGCACTTGCCAATTTTTGCTATTGGCTTGCACCTTGCGTAACATGTTAAGCATTGGGTAACCCTTACCATATTTGGCATGGGTTGCCGCTTTTACCTGTGCCGTGGTAGCGCCACCCTTGCGCCCGTACAAGGTAGCGGCAAATGCGCGCTTGCCGCTATTGGCAAACCCATATTTGTCCAGCCCCTTGCTGGTAGCTAGTGGCACTGCCTTGGTGGCCTTGGTGGCCTTGGTGGCCTTGGTTTTGGTAGCCATGGTGTTTTATAACCGCCCACTGTTGCCAGCAAGCGGCCCCTATAGTTGCACCATACCGTATGGCATGGTGTGGCAACAGGGTAGCAGCCCGCCCCCTAGGTGTTACCAGTGCAGCCCTATGCTACATGCTACCGCGCGGTGGCAAACTGTGGCCTATTGCGCGTGCCGGGTGGGCGGCTTTTGTGCCCTGTTACTACAATTATATATAGGGTAGGTGCTACCCTGTTACAAGGTTTTATTTACAAATAAATTTATTTTTTTATGCGCGTACAGTGGCCTGTTTTCTTTAAGGTAGGGTACTAGCTACCCTGTGCTAGTTGCTACCCTACCATGCCCCCTAGGCCGACCGTGCCCCCTATTAAAACGGAAAAGGGTACCCCCCCTGGTTTGAGTCTCTCCTCAGACATCCCATTGTCATATTCCTATGGGGTTACCATACTTCTCTCAATTATTACTGGTTTCAACTGCCACACATAATATAGACTGTGCTACCGGCTTCAAACCAACGGAGATCCCAATGACAAAAGCCACAGAAGTAATGATTAGTGATTTGAAAGACATATTAATAGGACAAACGATTATTGACTTTCAGTATCGTGAAGATAAAGATTATTATGTGGTAACAATAGATGGTAAAAGTACTAGTCATCATGCTGGTTTCCGAAAGGTGCCAACTACAATGGTAATCCGATTCATGTCTGACATTGATAAAGATTTCAAAATAACAGATGATGATCGATGGATTCAAGATAAGATGAATGAAATAGATGGTTATCTTGAAACTATGAGAGGTAAATGATATTGATAATGTTCTTGTGATATATTTTATCAATTATCACGCTCCCGCGTTACCATAGCTTCCACGGGCTTAATGGTGTACCGTACAAGTGTCATAAGCAGTTATCTGCAAAACAAGGTGCTTCTATGGGGCCGAAAAGGGACCCTTTCAAGGTGAGCGCAAGATCGTAAGCTTGCGTCGTAATTGAACCGGTCCCCTGGCCGACGGGTCTAGGCTCCACCAAACAACACATGGGGGTAGAAAATACGGGGGCTCTACGCTAACGCACATCCCCTAATAGCTCAAAAGAATATCGAACAATCGAGAGGACACACCCATGTCAAATAACAAAATTAAAGGTCGATCAGAGCATTGGTTTGGTGCCACTGGTATGTATCCTCAAGGTCATCTCAATGATGACGATGAAGGTGAGCTTCGTCTTGGCATAGGTCAAAGTGAGGGTAAGGTTATCATTAACTTTGGTAAGTCTATCACTTGGATTGCGTTTGATGCAGATCAGGCAATTGAGATAGCAGGAACGATTCTAGTTGAAGCACGTAAGATCAAAGGTGAGTTATCTCATATGAAAGAACAGACATGAACAAAGAAAACATGGAGAAGTTACTCAAGCATCTGGAACGGACAAACAATCCAGTTAAATTTGAAATGGAGAGATTTTTCGGTCATGGTGGAGGTTTATATCCTTTTGAAAAGGATGAAGTAATAGAAATTATTAACAATCATTCTTGTGGTACAACTGCTTGTCTTGCTGGTCATGCCGCTATCCTGGCTTGGCAAGAAGGTAAATGTCTTGATATAAATGATATTAAAGCTGCGGCAGAAAAATGGTTGGATATAAATGGGGAGGATTTCTTTTTTGGTAATTGGAAAAGTCTTAGTGATTCGGATTATACTCATTTATCAGACTTAACCTTGAAAGAAGCTATCACTGAGATTAAATATATCATTAAGACTGGTAAGGTAGCTGAATATGAATATTAATTGTCTAAGATATGGATGTCTCCCGGCCGCTAAGTGTGGTGAAGGTAGACCTATGGGTTGTTTTGGTCCACTATCAAAGGACAGATCAATGAAAACTATTTGGAGCCTTCAAATTAACTCCGGTTGGACATGGGGTAAGTTTAAAAACGAGTTCTATACTAAGGATGGTAAATCAGTAGGCATCTTTCATGGCAGTTCTTTTGGGTTTGTATCTTTCACTTGTTTAAAGCCAACTGATAAACATATTAATTTGCGTTTTAACTTGAGTAGTGCCTCATACAAAGGACATGGATTGCCTTACTCGAAACAAAGTGATAGAGAGATTAAATGATTGAGCAAGCCGCAAGGGTTAAGGGCATGACAAAGTGTCCTCACTGTCAAATGGAGCCCAAGCCATGTCCATTTTGCGGTAAGCCTGGGAAGATATATGGTGAGAACTATGTTGGTTGTGAAGACTTTCAATGTGGAGCTAATGTTGACTGGGGTCATTTTTGTGGGACTGAAAAAGGTATCCCTGCCGTACACCATGTTATCAATCAATGGAACAAAAGGGTTTGATTAATGACTAGATCGAAGCTGTGGCAAAAGATCCTTGATAAGAGAACTCCTATTGATAATCGTAGGTGCAATGAGATTGCTTTATTGAAAGAAGTATTGGCCGGTTTATCAAGCCAACATGACGGTTATGAGCATGGAATGGGACCATGTATTTGTGAATGGCATGTAAAGGCAAGGAAGATTATTGGTGATGGTAGCAGATTGTAATAACATCATCGTATAAAATAGTGTATAACGGGGGAGCTCCATAGGAGCTAATAATATGAAAATATTTCATTGGAAATCAAGTACGGAATGGTTTGAAAAAAAGAAACAGTGGCACAAATTTTTTGTTGTGTTCCCTCCACGTAATGTTGGACACAATGATTCTAGAATTTTTGAATGGATAGAAAGAAAAGGAACATTTGATAGTATGCCTCCATGTGATTGGAGTTTTGAATATCGTTTGATTGGGGAGAAAGATAATGACTAGTCAAGCTGGTGGTGATACACTCATCATGACATGTAACATTGGAAAATGTCAGATAGGGTGCCTCACATTTCAACCTGTCAGTAGCTTTGGAGTTTTTACAGCAGGGAAGGTTCATATACTTTGTGAAAATAGACGTGGTGTGGTCTGTCAAAAACTTAAGTTAAAGAAAGCCAATGAATCTTCTAGATGTGTGATGTTATGAACAATGTACTTGGAAGTAACGGACGAGATTTATGTCCAAAATGTAATGGTGAAACAATTGGTGATATAGATCTTAAAGAACCACTTGGTTTTTGTTCATCTTGCCAATGGTTTACTCATTCATTTCATGCAGAGCATAATGAAATGTTGCTTGGTCTTACATCAGTATTATCAATGGTAAATAATTTGGTGGAGAGTATGGATGAAGATGTAAAAGCAAAACGTAATTGGAGAAAAGCGACATATGATATTGCAAACATACTTCTTTTGAAATTAGGTGTTGATTATAAAATTGCAGATAGGACAATAAAAAAATGAGGATTGGAGCAAAATGGACTTGGATATGTCATATTTGTGGTGATGTACGTCAAGATAAGGATATATCAGTAAGAATTAGGGATATGTCTGAAAAAGGACATGAATTTAGACCAGGTGTTATATCTATGAATGTTCGATATTGTAATGATAGAGAACATTGTATTGAAGAATCTAAAACTTTATCACTTTTGAAAGAAAATAACGATATCCCATTTAAAAGTTCCTTCTAACCCAGAGGTAATGATGACTGATGATAAAAGCCACAGACATGTAATCAACATGGCAGCTCGTCTTGTTGATAATCAAGCTATTTCGTATAAAGAGGATGTTGGAGATTTACGTCAAGTAGCCGCTATGGATAAGTCCCACGATTATGTTCCTGAAATAAAAGTTTTGAAAGATACTGCACGCATACTTCATGATATTGCGGACAAAATAAGGTCTCTTGAAATTAGCAGTAAAGTTGAAGGGCAAAATTTGAAGTTTACTCCTGCCCCTGGGTTTACAGGTGAAGAGAATAAAGGAGATATTCCAAACGTTATTCCAGAAATTTTAGCAAAAAATCCATATGGTAAACCCATACCTGTGGAAAATAAAACCTCATGAGAGGATGTGGTGATTTAGTTCAAATTGGACATAGGGAAAAGGCTCGTTGTGGAGAAATGTTCTATACAGATATATATATTTGTGATGAATGTAAAATTAAATGGGCTCATAGATGGCTAAAAGTTTCGTTGTGCCTGATCCTGATTATGACTATGTGGATCCTTTACCGCCAGTAGCACCAGTCAAGGTTCCTAAAAAAGGTCGTCAGTGTGGTATGAAGTTTGACTATGGTCAAAATTATGGCTACAATTGTGGGTATCAAAATTGTCCAATGATGTTGAATTAATTGGTCAAGGTCGGATCGTCCAATGGTAAGACTCTAGACTTTGACTCTAGCAATGGGGGTTCGAATCCCTCTCCGACTTCCAAAGGAGGAATGTAAAATGAAGATATCAGAACTTAAAGCTAGCATAAAAGAAATAAGTAATGGTGTGTTTCGTGGTTCTACATATGAAGTTGAGATGTTAAAATTAGAAGCTCTTGTAAATATTAATGATAATCTTGTGGATATTTCAAAACAGCTTAAATTAATGGTGAAACAGTGGGATGAAACGGAATGACGCTTTATATCTGCATTGATTTTGATGGAACTATTGTAGATCATGCTTATCCAAGCATTGGTTCTCCAGTTCCAGAGGCTATTAAATGGATGAAGCGATGGATTGAGTTAGATGCCCAATTGATATTGTTTACGATGCGAGGTAATAAATTATTAAAAGACGCTATTCGTTACCTTGATGAAAATGATCTTAAGTTTTATGGGTACAATCACAACCCAACACAAAGAGAATGGACGAATAGTCCTAAAGCTCATGGACACATTTATGTTGATGATGCTGCATTCGGTTGTCCATTAAAAAAATACCCTGGGTTGTTACGAAAATCTGTTGATTGGAGCGTTGTAGGACCAGTCATAGAAGCAATATTATTAAATAAAACAGCATTATCAAAAAGGAGGAAGGGAGAAAATGAAGAACTTGTGGATAAAGATTCAGTGTAAAGTAATGGGACATGATTGGACATCACAAGCAATAAAAGGGATCAAGCCTACTAAGTATCAACTCGATAGAAAACAAGATGGTTTTTGGGAATATGCGAGGATGTATTGTGATAGATGTGGATCAATTAGTCATTTAAGTATAGATAGTGAAATTAGATCGAAATTAAAATGAGTAAGCAAAAAATCCAGGGTAAGAGAAGAAAACGTTTGATAGAGCTACTCAATAAAACAGCGTCAGTCAAAAAGGGCAAGCCTGGGTCCTATATGAAGATTATGAAAGAAGTATATCAAATTCTTGATGGGCAATATGTAGTTTGGGACGATATTATTATTGATACAAAAGAAACTCCAATAAAGATACTTAAAGACTAATTGTTATGTAACACTTTTTATGTTAGAATGAATAAGTGAGTGAGTGAGAGAATTTAATATATTTTTAGATATTTTGGTTATGTTCTGATATTGTTGTTACTATCAGAACATCAGGAGATTGTAAATGGTAGATAATATACCCTTGGATTTAATGAGTGGAGGCGAATCTGTTTCTACTGATCAGGATGGTTCCGATCATGTTCAATATGTAAAGCTTAAGTTTGGGGCTGACGGTACATTTTCGATAGTTCAGGATGGCACTGGTCTTCCTGTTACTCCGTTTGCTGCTATTCTGGAAATAGGCAGTATCGAGATAATTGATGAAGATGATGCTGAAGTAGAATTTTTGGGTGAGTATTCAGCGACAGCAGATTTAAGTCTTAGTGGAACTAAATCTGGTGAGATTTTGTCATTTATGTTAACTTCGAGCGTAGTTTCAGGTGGTAGCGGTGAAGTTCAGACTGGCAAGGGCGTTGTTATGTTTTTCGACGCTGATCCTAATACGACCTCTGGTGATACTGCCTTAGCGGCGAACGGAGCAGAACACAAAACAATTATTGGTCAGGTTCAAATTGAAGCAGATGAATGGGATGAAGATGCTTCTGGTGCAACTCTCTTTAAGCAAGTGGCTATTCCGTTCCATGCTCTTGGGACGATATTTTGTGTTTATAGAAATACTGATACAACGGCTGTTTGGAATAGTGCTGGTGCTGATAATGAAGAACTTCACATTAACGTTTGGTTCCGAAGAGATTCGTAATGAGTTATCCATTCGGAAGTGAGAGAAGATCTGCTACTAGTCGTATCCCTGTGCGCGATGAGAGGAAGCATTATTTAAATCCTCGTTTTAGTCATGAGCGGAGGATTCATTTTGGCCGCGATGATCGCCTGCGCCTTCACTATGACATGCTGCAATCTTCTGGCTCTTCCATTGATGAGATGGTGGTCAAGGGTCCGGTGCCGTCCTTCACACGCGCCAGCCAGGGGATGTCGTTTGATAGTGTTGGGAACTTGGTTTTTGCTCCGCATCAAGTTTTATTTAACTCAAACCTAGGAACTCGGACAGGGGATTTACCGAATGGGTACGCATGGGCACAACAATCAGGAACTATAAGCTGGACTAATATAGGCAGTTATTCGGAGGGTTTGTTCTCTGGAACTTCCCAAATGCAATATATGGATGAGAATACAACGGTTGTAGCGGCAACAACTTATACTTTATTTGCATACATTCCTGATAGTAGCATTACTTCTGGTAATGGAAAATTTCTACAAGCCAGTCAGACCAGCGGCACAGATGCTGATATTACGGATGCTGATTGGGATGCGCTTGGTGGTGTAGCTGGTTGGTACGGTGTTGCCTTTGTTATGGGCGCATCGGACACAGTGGTTATTCTTTCGATTGGTCTTGGAGCAGGCTTTGGCAACGCTACCGGTTCGGTCACAATCAATCGCCTTGGTGTTGTTAGGGGTAACATTACAGGCAATGCCGCAAATGTCCCAGCCAAGCTCTCTGGTGAACCTTTAGGTCGTTGGATCGGCACAGATTCTTCCCCTCTACTTGATCAGCCCCGTTTCGCCCATGACCCTGCGAACTCCAACGCGGAGCTTGGCCTGTTCATGGAGGAGGCGCGAACTAATATTGCCTTCGCTACGGAAGATTTTTCTGATGCGGTTTGGACTACTTCAAATGTAACTGTTACGGCCAATGACACTACCGCACCTGACGGCACTATGACCGCTGATAAAGTTGAGAATGACATTACTAATATTTATAGTAGTCTATTCGATACTTACACTGTGACGAGTGGCGTTGATTATACAGTTTCTGTTTTTGCGAAGGCCGGAACCACCACCAAAATAAGCCTAGAGTTTAGGGGGTCGGGGGCTCCGCCGGATGCCTTTTTTGCTCTTTCGGGAAGCGGGTCTGTAACCGAGGGCACAGGCAAAATAAAATTATATGGCAATGGATGGTATCGTATTGAAATAACTAAAGAGACTCTTGATACTAGCGAACTCCTCATCATAGGTTTTGATGATTTTGATAATGCACAGTTTGATACATTTTTCATATGGGGCGCACAGGTTGAGCAAGGAAGTTTTGCAACATCATATATTCCAAATTTTGCAACCTCAGGAACTGTGACGAGGGCGAAGGACATATGTTCCACGACGGATATGGGTTGGTTGAATGCTGCCGGTGGCATGATGTTTGCTCAAGGCATCATTCCAGCCGTTAGTGCGCAAGAGCGTTCTTTGATGACCATTGACGATGGCGGCACGACGGATCAGATGCGCCTCTACATGGATGCGGCTGAGAACGTCAATTTCCAGACGGTGAATTCTGCTGACACAGAGGGCGACAGCGATGGTGCGGCGACGATTGTCATAGATACCGTGTTTAAGTGCGCGGGCATTTACGCAGATGACAGCGTTACTGGCTTTGTTGATGGGACAGCCAGCACGGAAGATACGGCCGCTGCAATTCCTGTAGCAGATCCCGCGACGACACTACGCATAGGCGACGATTCAGGCACCACGGAATTCAACGGTTATCTGCAAAAGATGAAGTTCTGGAATGTTACAAAGAGCTCCGTGTTTGGTTTATCAGAGACTTCATAATGGCTTTTCAAGACTTCCTTCTCCGCGCCCGTCGCCAAGCAAGCCTTATTGCTTTCAACGCTGCGTTGCCGAACAACTTCAAGCTCATTTATAAGCCGGAAACTGAGTGGCTGGTACTCCCTGGCGTCACCATCGATCCGATTGATCCCTTTACGCTCAAGGCAGGCGTCTACGATCCAAATTTAGGGCCTGACGATCCTGGGTTGGAAATTGAAGCACCAATTCTGTCAACGGTCATTCATTTAAATCTCCGTGTCGTTGGAGGTCTCGGTCCAGATAACGAGTCCCATGAGTTTAGTGGCTGGGATGGGCTATTCATCGAAGAAGGTGATCCAGACTTCGATGATGGAGAAGGTTCTGGTGATCTGACGTTAGACAACAGCAAATTCAAACGTTGGTTCAAGAACAACGGAGTCGAGCGTCTGGACGATGCCTCTGAGCACCCACGTTCCGGCCGAGCCGATATGCGTTGGTTCCGTTGGACTGACGGAACTGAATGGCTTGATATTACGATTGACGATCCGGTGCAACGCAGGCAAATTTGGTTATAAGATAATCTCATTTAGAAGTATTTAAAAAAATAAACATTCACAGTTACTTCTATAAAATTGCTGTGTTATGCTTTTTGCTCAGCAAACACAGGGAGACGACTATGAGAAATCCAGTAGGCTTGGAAAATTTAGAGACGTGGCTTAAGAAACAGAGTCCAAACAAACAATATTGTTACGGTAATAGTGGGACATGTTTTTTACATCAGTTTTATTCCGCAATGGGGATGCCAATTCAAAAGATGTTTGGTGAAGAGTGGCATGATTTAACTGATGAGGTACATAAATTAGACCCAACTTTAAATGATATAGCTGTTAAAC
>SDBT01010279.1_pt1 | contig 15120 bp, 11 predicted proteins | sample 2277101 | NCBI WGS metagenome assembly SDBT01 (sample SAMN10404973, study PRJNA504765) | marine sediment metagenome | isolation source: marine sediment core GS10_PC15, 103 cmbsf | place: Arctic Ocean: Southern Knipovich Ridge | collected 2010 | reverse complement strand
TGTTGACCGGCACCTGTCCTCGGCTCAATGGTTGAACGGTACGACCAGTCTATGTCCAGGTCTGCGCCTGCTGCCCACGTGCGGTCACCGATGTCAGAGTTGATGTTCTCGACTGGTAGGCCACGCAGGGCGTCACCCTTGATCTCTTTCACTACAGCGGTCACATCATCCAGGTCGGCAATCTCAAACTCTTCCGGCTGAGTCTTTAGATGAATGTCAACAAGCGGAATGATGAGCAAGTCTTGCATACCTTCGATGTCGCTCTCATCGATGATGTAGACTTCATCTCCAATGCCGTGTGCGGCCTTCGCAGTGCCGAGGCGTGCTCGAATGAGCCCGTCCAAGCGCACGACCGTTGGGCTGATCGTGGTGACCTTCTGTAGGAAGAATAGCTCATCGTTGATGATGCAGACTTGCCGTCCTGCCTTCCATGATGCGTCGTCGGCAGAGAGGTCTGCCACGTTGCCGATGTCAGGTCCGAGGATATCGATCTCGGGGCCGGTCGTCAGGATCGTGATGTCGTCGATGGCGATGGCATCTTTCAGTGTACCACCTGCCTGCAAGCTTGAATTCTCATCGATGTTCGTGAAGGACACTCCATTGCGGGAGATGCTGATCCCCGCACGCGACACGTTGACGCTGGCCCTGATCCGAGGCACGAAGATCTGCACGAGGCCATCAGCTTTGTACTTGTTTATCTCTTGGAAGGTGAACTGCAAATCCAGGAAGTCAGGATTGACATCGGGCACTTGACCCGCACCTGGATTCTGTACTGCTGTGCTGACCTGAAGCCCGTAAGCGTCTACGATGGAATCCAAGACCACTTCATCACTCTCGGTGTCGAGGCCCATGCCCATGAGCCTCAGTACCGGCGCAAAGCCAGAGAGGGTGAACGCTTCCCCCGGCACCAGCGTGCGGAATGCGCGTGCAGACTTGATCTTGAATCTGGTCGGCGCAACCATCTCTTCTTGGGCACGACGTTCGGAGACCCGCTGTGCTGTCTCGAAGTCTGTTATCGAGGTCATTCGAGAGTTACGACCTTTGGTGACGCCCACGAGTTCTGCCTGACCGTCATCATTCAACATGATCGTCGAGTCTCTGTAATTCCGATCCTTGTCAGAGAAAGAGAAGACGACGCGATCCGCAGCAAGGTCGTCATGGACCACAGTGCGCTCAGGCAGATTGCCAGACTGTAGATCCAGGGAGACGTTCGGCAGCGACCCTGTGGGCTCTCTGATGAGCTTGAAGATGTACTTCTCAAGGGTCACGTCCCACGAGACAAACATGCCGAGGTCTTGCATCAGGCCAGAGAAGCTACCGTTGAATTTTTCACCGTCCACAAAGATCACATGACTCGGCTGATTCTCGTCAGCGAATTCCAGCGTCGAGCCCACGGCTTCCAGAGAGGGGAAATCGAAATCGGTTATCGGGATTCCGATGCCGTGTGGATACTTCTCGAACATCAGTTGGTCTGTGATGTGTGCGCCGTTCGCGCCCTGTGGCGGATCGAATCTACTGTTCTGACCGAGACGTTCTTCGTTACGTTCGTGGGCAATGCCCCGAGCGTTTATATCCTGGCTACTGATGTCAACAGTAGCGTTTACCGTAGAGGTGAATCCAGAAAACTGCTTTAGCTCATCGTCACCCGGATCGGCAAAGATGATATGGTTTGCAGGGCCATCACTCGACATACCTGACAGGAAGTTGAGGACTCCTGTGTGATCCACGGTGGTCGTCAGCGTTGTGGTGAATCCAGCCAGCCTGAAGGCATCCGTTGAACTCTGACCCAAGTAGCAAGCATCGGCCTCTTGTCCTAGACCGCCGCCAACATCCTGCCACATCGTCATTGCGCCAGGATTGGTGCCTATCGAAGAGACATCTACCTCGCTGTTCTTCGTCGTGCTGAAGCCCTCTAGTTCGTACAGATTGTCATTCTGTAGCCCACAGAAATAGGTCCGCATGTTTCTCGGGAACAGCGGTGCACCCACTGGTTTGTAGCCGCCTGACACGCCCCCCGGAGCGGTGTCGATTGAACTCACGTCGATGGTGGCGATGAGTGTAGTGGAGAATCCAGCAAACTTATCGATCTCATCGTTCCCGGTGTCCACGATCAACACGTTATCGTCGTCATCCATCGTGGACATGCCACGGTGAGTGTCATTGGCCAGAGCGACAGTGCTGATGACCGTGGAAGTGAATCCACGGTGCTTAAACATGTCGTCGCTATTAAGGCCAAGCCAGAGCGTGCCTCGTTCGTCGGTAACCCAATTCTCGCTGACACTGATGTTCGAGTTGCTTGGACGGACCTCTACATCGTATTCGATCAGAGGCCAGACAGGACTGGTGCCCAGACGTTTCCTTTCCCAATACACGTAACACATGAACGGCCACCGGCTAGAGATACCGATTCGATTGGCGTCTCCTAGATCGGTGTTGATGGGCTGAAGTTTCTCACCCCAGAAGATCGTCATCTGTCCTTCGCTGCCGAAGTCAATAGTCGTGCCACTCGGGTGTGTGGCCGGTGTCAAGGGCTCTTGAACATCCCACCCGAAGATAATCTCTCCGTGCTGCCAGATGCGCCATAGCTTTTGAGCAGGGCCGACACATAGGATGTGCCAACCGTTCTCAAGCCAGACTTTCTGCTTCTGCTTTGAGCCGCCAAAGAGGCCACCGACACCGCCACCTTTGCCGCCTTTCCCACCTGAGACTTTCTCGGTTCTTGTACGACGATCACCAGCCCATGCGAAGATCGCACCGACGCGGCGGCGACCGACCAGCAACGGGACGTATGCGCCACGCTGAGATAGAGTCGTGGGTTTGTCGTCTGAGATGACAGACTTGCGGGCTTTCTCTGCCAGTAGTTTACCGGCAAGAATTGAGAGCCCGATGCCGAGGACCATCAGGCCGATCTTTGCTCCAACTGTTACAACACCTATCGTGAGCATTAAAGCCACCTGTCTTTGTCGTTCGCTCTTAAAATACGATGTAGATGATACATCCCCGCTTGAGGGAACGCTAGGCCCGTCTTAACAACAAAGTGAGAGTTCGTGTGCCAAAGAATGCTCTGACTCGTTCCGGCAATCATGGCGTGACCTGGACCACCGAACTTGCTGCCACAGATCAGAATGTCACCGGGCTCAACGTAGTGGTCTCGAATCGCCGTGTGGTCTGGGAACATACGCATGATCGTGTGGAAGCCTTTCAGAGCCTCGCTACGAGAGTGGAAGGCGGTGTCATCACTCAACACGTCTACGGGTTGGAAAGGCTGGCGGTACATCTCATCCAACACGCCACAGACAAGCCGAACACAGTCAACACCCATGCCCTTGAACTGCTGGCCGAGACTGTACGGTGTTCCTTTCCAGCTTTGCAGGACAGCTTCAAGACGAGCTTCTATTTTCTGGACTAGTCCGGGGTTTAGGCTCGGATGCCGGATCGGTTTCCAAATCATGTTTTCGACGAGGTAATGTGCAGCCATCGCTATGCCGTTTCATAGTTCGGGTTGTACGCCAGCATCGCGAAGCCCATGCCGTTGAAACGATCCTCATTGTCATGGATGTCACGGCATGTCTCAATGGTCTTGTCGCAGCCTGCTACGAGCGTGACAGCCTCACCAACCCACTCCTGAGGTGGTGGCTTTGTCATCTCGAACACAGCACCGGACTGCCAATCTCTGATGGTGATCCTCAAGCCGTCGCGCTTCATGTAGCCGCGATGGAACTCTCGTTCAAAGAAAGTCACAGGGGTGCTGGGTGCTGCCGTCAGCGTTACGGAGAAGCCGCTGATCGACAGCACTGTTCCTGCGAAGGTACGCGCCACAACCTCGCAGCCTTCACCTGTGAAGATCCACGGGCACTGGTGGGTGGCAATGACTCCCATCGGGATGTCTAGCTTGCCTTTCCACGTGCGGGCTTCGATCTTGATTTGATTCTGTTTGCCTTGGAAGTTATCGAACACCTTCGAGACGCGGCCAGAGAACAGCTTGATCTCGTCGTCGCCACCGTCCACGGACTCAATGAGTTCCCAGATCTCTACGAAGATCGGACTGTGGGGCTCACCGTTCGAGATGTTGTCAAAGAAAGGATCACTGCTCTTGTCGAGGCGGATCTGAATCGGCTTCTCATCGAAGACGCCAGTGAACGTGTCGATGCGGACGCCCATGTCGAGCTTGGCTAGGAAGATGCCATCGGTGCCCGTGACATTTGCAGCCACGTTTACGAAGCGGCTTATCGTCGGCCCGCCAGGATCACCGTAGGTGAACTTGACCAGCGTGAACGAGCGCTTATTGGATTGGTCGATGGCACTCATATATTAGGCACCGTCACTTCTTTTTCTTCGAGGACTTCGTTGAATCTGGTCTTGATTCCCATCAGGCCATCGGTGGTCCACTTCTCGCTGATCTTGTCGGATGAGAAGCGAACCTTGTGGGCACTGGCCAATCGTTTGATGACGCCGAACGCATCCACCGAAGTAGCTATGGCGAAGTTGATCTTCCAGTCAGGACCATCGACTACGACCGTGGAGACCACGCCTATCGAGGGAGTGCCGTCGCCTTGATCGATGTAGAGGAAATCGAGGAAGTCTTGTAGATTTTCAATCCTGCCGTTCGGCTTCACTAGCTGATTTGCGAAGTTGGGACTGCCTGTTGCCTCGAACGATGTCAGGTGATTCGCAAACCAAAACTGCTGCAAGCGTCCCTGTGCCCAATCGAAGAACTTCAAGAACTGGAACGCCTCATCCTGATCGGACAGAATTGAGAAGTCGAAAGCATACCGGGCACGTGTGCCTCTCGTGAAGACGATGGTGCCACGACCGGACGTGAACTTGTTGCCGTCACGTTTGATACTGTCGGAGACGGACAGTGCGTAGTTCGCGGGGATGTCGAAGATCGGTCTGTCGTCTCCCCCGTTGCCTGACAGGAACGTAGGGAACTCAACAGGAACAGTGTCCGTCAGCCGTGGCAGCGCACTGACGCCAGTGACTTCGACAGCTTTGAACTTCACCTCTCCGTGGAAGTCAGTGTGCGCCTTAATGCGCTGCGCTTCAATGCTGATCTCAGCATCGATGCAGGGCATGATGGTGTCACCGGCCACGTACTCACCGTCACCGAGGCTTTCGGTAACCTCAATAAATGCAGGGTCAATCGTGGCGATGGTGAGGTACTGTACCAGCGAGATGCTGTCGTTCACTGTGCCCTTGAAGATGACGATGCGTGCGCCCACAAACCAGCGCCCATGGGACGTGTCTACAGGAATCTTGTCAGTTGCAGACTCGGTGTCTCCCGTGATGATAGCCTGATCCTGCATCAGGGGGATCGGCATTACATCGTTCGCGTGACGCAACAAATCCTGTTCTATCTGCGCAGCTTGATCCCGGCTCATGCCCGTTAGTGTGAACCGAAGGGTTCTTCGGGGTCTCACCAGCAACCCTCGCCGCGCCTCTGCAAGAGAGTCGGCATTGCTCACGTCGGTCAGGAACGAGGTGTCCATCTGGATCTGCGTGCGCCAGTTGCCGAGTAGGAAGTTCGGCAGAGGTGTGGGCAGCACAATGGGAGTGACTGTCACAGTGACGGTAGCCATTACCCCACCTGTTCGCTGGATGCCTGAACGATGTCCTGATTCTCGCGCATGAAATCGATCATCGCCTCGCCACCGGCTGCAAGCAAGCGTTCCATCATGTTACGGTCAGCGACCATGACCGGCACAACAATCGGAGCGGCGGCTGATTGTCCAGCCGAGCCCCCTTCGGATTCGGCCTGAGATGCCACGTTATCACTGATGAGCCCGCCGTCCTGGAAGCCGGGACCGTTGTTGATCCGCAGGGACCGACGCCCGACGCCCACGAGCGACCGAAGTTCCGTAGGATCGATGAGACCCCTGTTGATCGCTGACATGACAGAGTTGCCGTACTTCGCTGCCGCCGCTTGGCGTATGATCCACTCACCGGGCGTTGTCCAGACAGGCACGGTATCACTGGCCGGAAGACCTTGCGGGCGCGTGGACGGCTTGGCAGGCGTGTTCGGGATGCCACCAGCATCGAAGCCTCGTGCGTTCGCAAACCCATCAGGGACCAGACCACCTTTCTTTGCGGTAAAGAAGAGTGTAGAGAGATTGGGAACTGGCGGCGGTGTCGCGCCACCTGTTACAGGGGTTCCTGACAGGCCGAGGATGGCTCGTGTGATCGCGATCTGAATCAAGGTCTGGATGATGAGGCGTGCGATGCCCTGCAAGAACCTAGCGAAGCGCTCTTTTATGTTCACGTCCTTTGTCGGATCGAAAGCATCGACAATGGCGTTGGATGCGAACGTAGCGAACTGCGACACCACCTGGACGCCGACGCCGTTCAATGTGTTGACCGCGCTTTCGAGAGAAGCCTTCAACTGTTCGGCGGGGCCGGTGATGTCTAGCTCGTTGATCTTGCCCAACTCGTCCTGTAGTCGGATCACTTGCTGGATCAGCGCTTCGATCTGTGCCCGACTCTCTTCGTCGGCGAATGAAAGCTGCTCGTCCAGGGCATCAATGGTCTGAAGGTCGGAGAGAAGTGCCTTGACTGCTGTTAGTTGGGCCTGTAAGGATTTCACGCGCTCCTGATTCGTCGCCGTGCCTTTCGCTTGCTCGTCTGAGATCGCCTTCTCAAGTATGGCCTGAGTCTCTTTGACCTTGACAATCTGCTGTTCGGCAGAGAGTTCCGTATTGGCCTGCAAGAAACCCTGCTGTCGGATTCGGATGCCTTCGATCTGTGTCAGGAGAGATTCACGATCTATGACAGCCTTCTCGTTGGCGATCTGAAGCTCAAGTGCGGCTGACCGGAGACGATTCTGAATCAGTACAGCCTCTTGCTCGAAGAAAGGTAGCTGCTCTCGTGCAAGCTCCCGTCTCGCATTCTCTGTCTCCAAGCGCTGGCGGCGAGTGCCCTCAAAACTTTCACGAGTTTGCTGCTGCGCTACGAGACGTATTCGGTCGTTTGCAATTTGATTGAGTCGTAGTTCGAGATTGACTCGATCTCTGGCGATATCGGCAGTACGTTCTTGTGCAGCCACCTCTCGCCCGTTGATCTGAACGCGGTCAGTGATCGTTTTCGTGACCAACTCCTGCGCTTCTTTGGTCTTGTTGGCACTGGTCAAGACATCTTCAATGCCCTGCCGCTCTTTGGTCAGAGCGAAGATCGTTTCGCGAATACCGGTCTCTGTATCCTTGGCGATATCCAAACGCCCCTGAGCGGCATCCTTCTCTTCTTCTGAAGCGTTCTTCAATGCCAGTTGGGCGATGGCAGTAGCGTTCGTTGCTCCAACCAGATCACTGCGTGCGGCAAGAAGTTGTTCGGCGTTCTCCACAGCCTCGGCAACGAAGACCTGCTGGCGCTGGTCCAGTGCGTTGATGACGCGGGCATTCTCAGTACGGTCACGCTCGATTGCGATCAGAGTTTTCTGGGCTTCCTGTTCTTGGGTGGTTAGGATGAGACCCTTATCTCTCAATGCAAGCTGACGCTCGAATTCGATAGTGCGCTGTTCCAGTGCTCCCCCACCCACGCCTTCTGTCGCGCCTGCGAAGGCCAGAGCGTCCGCAGCCCTCTGCGCATCGTCGGCCAGTTCTTTGATGAGCTTACCCTGTGACTCTAATGGCTGTCGAGACCGCTGGATGATGCCGGGGATCTCTGACAGGTTGACTCGAAGCGTCTCTGAGTTCTCGGCACCTTCAGCCGCGATCTCATCACTTACTTCAGCAAGCGCTGTGTCGAGACGGCGCTTGGCAATCGTGAGTTCTTTATTTCGTTGCTTGATGGCATCCTTCGACAATTGGATCTGACGCTTCAGCCCGTTGTTCACAACATCCTGAGCTTCGGCCAGCCCTGCCAGAGCGTCGGCTGCTGTGTCGGAAACTTTCGCCAACAGGGTCAGCACACTACGAATGCGATTCAAGAGGAAGTTAATTGCGAAAGCGATTGATGCGACGATGCCTATCCGAATCGCACTGAATACGTTCAGGAAGAATGTCTTGACCGTTAGTGCAAACTTGGCAAATGCGATGCCGATAGCGAAGCCGATCACTTTCAAGAAGCCGACGAAGCTCAGACGAGCGCCGATGATCTCTTCTGTCCATCTCTTGATAAAGTCTATGGCAAGCCCAAGTGCGACCACGCTTGCGGCGATAGAACCGGCAGTGCTCAGGAACAAGCCCGGTAGGATCGCCACAGCAGATACAATCAGTTTGATGCTTCCGAGGAAGGTCAGTGCGACGGTGGCCACCACAGCGAACGCTGTGACAAACCTGACGATCTGCTTCACGGCTTCGGCCAGGAATTCCCCACCGAAGATCTCATCTAAGCCGAGACCTGAGATGAGTTCCTTCAGGGCCTCGAACCCATTCTGGATATCGTTCAGGCCAGCAAGGATGCCACCGATCACGGGGGCCAGGACGGCCGACACAACGCTTATGGTCTGACCAATGAGCGTGGCGAGGCCCTGTAGCCCGCCAAGGCCCTCTGGGGAGATCAGAGCCCTGACCTGTGCGACAGCATCTCTCAGGCCGTCAGCGATGGCCCTGACCACGGACACTGCCTGCGGGTTCGGTGTGAGGGCGTCACCGATGTCCGTGCTGACGATAAGCGCCTGTATGTCGGCCAGCAGGCCCTTCAATTCCTCGAAGAACTCAAGGCCACCTTCCTCGAACAGTAGCAGGATGGCGTCTCGGGTATTCGTCAGCAGGGCATTGAAAGTACCCAAGGCTTCGATGCCAGCTTCTTTGAAAGCCTCGAAGCGTTCATTCAGGAACTCAGTCAGCACACCAGCCTCACGCGCAAGCCGGATGTCCTCGTTCGTGATACCCAAGGCAACAGCGATCCGCGTGGTGCGGGCCTGAATGGTCCCTGAGAGAATTGACCTGATCTCTTCGGCAAGCTGATTCTGCTGCAAGCCAATTGCGGCAGCGGCTTGTGAGATGCGAACTGTGAACTGGCGTATCTCATCCAGATCCAGACCCGCGACCAGCCCCGGAGCAACGGCAACCTGGAAGGTTTCGAGCAGTGTATCAAACGTGGCGGCAGTCTGTAGTGCTTCCTTACGAAGTAGTTTGGTTTGGCGTGCCGCTTCTTTCTGAGCGAGGGCCAGCGCTTCTGAAGACTCTGCTGCCTCACCTGTGGCTGTACGCACGTCACCGACAGCCGTGAACAGAGCAGCGATACCTAATCGACTCTGTTCGATATTCGCGTTGAATAGGACCAACTGACGTACAAGATCGGTGAACCCTCGAACGATCAACCTCACGATTGTGAAGGCTGCGAGGATTCCGATCAGGCGACGGAATGTGAAACTGAATCTGTTCGCACTGGCAGCAGCAGCCTGTTGCGATTTATCCAACTGCAAGAAGTTTGCGATGCGAGTTTTGAGAGTACGGTCTTCGACAGCCGGTGATATCCGCTGTCCGGGCGCGGCAGTTCCGAGACCTCGTGCTTGCAAGGCTCGAAGGGTGGCCTGCTTCTGTAAGATGGTGTTCTGACGCCTGAGAGCGTCTGTCTCTGCTATTATCTTTCTAAGCTGGTTGTTCCCAAGCAGAGCCGCTTGCTCGGCCAGTTTCTTACGAGCAGCGAACAACTTCGCTTGCTCGGCAGTTAGTAGCCCAAGTCTCTTCTGCTCTTCAATGGTTAGTGCGATGCCGCGCCGCTGTGATTCGACCAGGATGTTCTGAGCGGCAGTGCGCTTCTCAAGGATGGCTGTCAGCCGAGAAGCGGCTATGACACGCTGCTGCTCCACTGTTGATAGACGACGTTCGTTGGTAAGCTGACGCTGAATCGCCTGACGTGCCCGCTCCTGAGAAACGGCCTGTCGTCTGGTCTCGGCATTCAGTTGACGTATGGCAGAGGCGCGGATACCTGTGCGCCGGATGGAGTCACGCTGTTCTTGACGACCCGCCCGTAGTTGCCGGGTGGCCTCTCGCTGCGCATTGGCCTGCTCTCGTGTCGCACGAGCAAGCTCACGCTGCCCTGTGGATCTGATGGGCCTGCCGACTTCCTGTTTGAATGCTTTGAAGTCAGCACGGGCACCGACGATGCCCCTACGGAACGCTTCGACATTCGAGCTAAACTTATCTCGAACATTGATCGTATAATCAAGGCCACCAAAGTCTAAGGCCATGATCTCTCCTAGATGCCAGTGCCGTGTTTGGTCAGGAACTCGGCGGCGTCATCGTCCCTACCATCAATGATTGCGTCCCACATCTTCGAGAATTTCTTCATGTCCTTACCCGTTGCTTGGGTTGCTACCATCATGGTCCATGCGTTCAATCGCTTCTCAGTGGCGTCGAGCCTTTCGCACGAATCGTACAGAGACTTGAACTGGTTGAAGCTTAGTGCCAGTACCCTTTCGATCTGCAAGCCCGTGTACTGTACTGACCACAGGATCTCATCTTGAATAATCAGCCACGGATCTAAGCTGCGGCTTCGCTCGTCGGGCTTGTCGGAGCTTCTGCCACGGTATCCTTTGTTGGGCTTGAGGTTTCGGTGTCTTCGTCGTCGCTGAGAGCCTTTTGAATCTTCGTCTGAGCTTTCGCCCACAGACCCGTCAGCGTGTCGGCCAAAGGGCCTAGCACGCCCTTGTTTGCCTTCGCAACGCCGGTCAAGAACTCGACGATACTGTTCGCTGGAATGCTGTTCATAAACTCAAGTGGCGAGGGCATCTCAACGTCTTTGAACTTCTCGCTCTGCTTGACCGACTCCATGATGATCTTGCCGAGAGCTTTCTTCGAGTCGTCGCTTGTGAGAGATTCAATCATGCCCTCGATTGACTCTTCTTTCTGAGTGGAGCGCAGCTTCGCAAGATCAATACCGATGGGCTCGATAATCATCTCGGTGTCAGCGCCCTTGCCACCTTCCTGCATGACCGTGCGGTTGACGCTGCCGTAGTCACGAGTCTTGTCAGCGAACAGAGTGCCGATTGCTTTGGCGAGAGGCTTGCCGATGCTCCTGATCTCCAACAGCGTACCCATGCTGACGGGATGGAACATCAATGTCTCTCCCATGACGATGTGCTCGATCCCTTCGGATTCGAGGAACGTCATCACGTCCTTCCATTTCTTACCCATGAGTGTTGATCCTTTTGTTGGAGTACAAAAAAAGAGCCGGTCCCTAGTTCCAGTATAGGGACCGGCTCGTGATTGTCAACGCTAGCGACGTTGTTTCTTTGTCCAAACTTCGGACTAGTCCGAATTACGTCAGGCTTACGAAACGGGAAGTCATCGTCGGGCTGTCCGGGCTGTGGTCCTCGTTCTTCTCAGCCGCACCCGTGAAGCCCTGGACCGTGAACTCATCCCCGATCAAAGCAAAGTCGCCTTCCGGCTTGATGCTGATCTTGTGGAACTCGTACTCCGTCGAGCGGTCATTGTCGGCGGGGTTCTCGGAGACAAACTTCAGGGCTCCGAGTACGTTGGTCTGCGTCAGGGCGCGGACCTCGGCAACATCCTTGGCAGTACCGTTGGCCACCAGCGTGACCAGCAGGCCGTCACCCGTGCCGATGGCGACCGGCACCAGGATGCCATCGGACAGGATGAAGATCCGGCCCATCTCAGCGTCAAGCTCGAAGTCAACGTCAACCACGAGCGTGATGGGCGCGGCCTCGTTGGTCTTGACCGTCAGGTCGGCAATGTCCACATCGTAGGCACGCTCAGGCGGCGTGGCATCGTTGTAGAGGTCGTACCAGCGACCGAGTTCCAGGTCACCGTCTTTGACCATCTCGAACTCGACAAAGCCAGCAACCGAGACGTTCGTGTGAGCCGCCTGCTCACCCGAGAAGAACAGCGCCAAGTTCTCGGCATTGATCTCGTCAAGCTGGAAGCTCACAGAAATTTTCTGCGAGATGATAACTTCCTTATCGACGATCTTCAGCCCTTCGCGAGAGCTTTGATGCTCAAGCGTCTCGACTTCCACCGAGATGTTGAACTCGGGGGCGTTGCCGAGGTCGCGCCAGATCGTGGGCTTCCCGGCTGCGTCGATGGGAGCGAAGTATACAATTCCTCGACCGAGGTTGTAGTCTTCCGTTTTGGGTTTGCCTGTGAGATTGGGACCGGCCATGGTGCGTCTCCCTCTTTACTTGCGGCCTATGACAGCCTCGAATGTGAACTTTGCAGCAGAGCCGTTTGCAGCATTCTGCTCGGGTGGATGCTCGTACTGTGTGCGCAAAAGAATCAAGGTCACGTCTTCCATGTTGTTGACCTTATCATCGGGCAAACGAGGCAGCGGGTCAAGTAAATCTTTCTCAAAAAACTCGACTGTTACCTCTACATTCCAGTTCAGCAGCAGTTGGAACACCCAACTTTCACGCTTGAGAATTCTTCGCCGCCCCATCTCATCGTCGATACGAAAATCTTGCGTGATCTCGTTGACGAGGTTGCTGGCCGGTGGGATCGAAGGGGCTGTGTTCGGATCAACATCACTTGCTTTCCCATCTGCCGGATCATACGTGACAGCGAAGAAACGTCCCACACCTGCCAGACGCTTCAGTTCATTCTGTATCCGTACCCTGTTTGACTCGTTAGCCACGTCACGCCCCTACGGGAAGATGACAGGCGCGATGGACTGGAACGGTCTCGGTGGTGTCACGTCAGGACACAACGTGGAGATCTCAATCTCGTTCTCTGCAACGCAGCCGTCCTCACCTCTCAGAGCATCGAGCCGTTTCAGGATCTCAGCATTCAGGCGGGAAAGCTCACGACCTCTTGAATCTGGTCTCGGCTCACGTGTCAGGCCCTCTTCGTTGAAAGCCTGTGGCGTGTCGCCGGAAGAGTCGAGAAAGAAGTTGGGCAGTCGAGTGAGCAGGAACATGCGCACCCACATCACTTCGGTCTTCTCTGCCCTGACCCGAGTTAGTTCGTCATCCGTCGCTGGGTTCTCTGCTGTTACGAAGGCTTTGATCTTATCGACGCGGGTTGCACCCAAGCAGTCATAGAAGCCGATCCGTACTTCCTGAATCGTGCCGTCGATGATTGCCGGGGCGTCTCCATTCTGGGAGCCGGTCAGACGCAACTCTGCTACGAGCGCGGCACGGTCAGCCATGAATAGAGGTTCAATCGCCATTAGCTACCTTCTGAGGGCGCAACCACGAAATCTTGAGAGAGGAACGCAACGGCTTCCTCAACGGTGTCGAAGGGGTCCACGTCCGGGCCGTTCTCTTTGATGAGGACGTTCAACTCTTCGACAGACTTGTCGGTCAGGGTCGCCGGGTCGAAGATCCACTTGCTCGTCGGATTGCCAGAGGCGTTGACCTTGGGGCCGTCAACAGTGGCGGGGGCAATGACCACGCCCGCGCCTTCGTCGCCAACGTCAGGGACGCCAGAAGCACCTGCCTGTGGCTTGACCTGAGCGGTGAGTACGGGATCGGAGCCCTCGGAGTTCTCGCCATCCTTGCCGGGTGTCATTACGGGGCCAGCAGTTTCGCCGGGGCGAACCTCTGAAGCAACAGGAAGCTTGGCGGGGTCAGGAAGGTCTTTGCGATCCACAGCGACCACGTAGCCGGATTTGATGTGGGCTTGGATCTGAGAAGGCGTGAAGACACCATCAGGAAGCTGTTCACCCTGATAGAGTACCGGACGCTGCGAACCCTTGCGGACTTTGCCAGCCGGGAGTTGAACGCAGCCACCGGTAGCGACGATGTACTTGCTTGCCATGAGTGTTGATCCTTTGTAGGCGGCAAGTGAAAGAGGGGGAGCAGGAGCCGCCAAGTCCCTGCTCCCCCGTATAGCTCACGCTGCCAGCGTGGATGACCTACCCGGAGACGACCTTCATGGACACGTGGGCTCCCGGACGCCGGAAGACCGGAAGCGGACGGCTGTGCAGCAAGGCCATCCGGGCACTCGGATCTTCAACGTCCCACGACTTCGAGAAGCGCTCGGCCACAAAGTTGCGGCCCTCGAAGATGCGCATGTCCGGGATCGCGCCGAAGTACTCAACCATGTCTGCCGCCGCATTGGCGGTGACGAACTCGGCGAACTTCGGACGGATCATGTCAGTGGCAACGCCGTTCAGGCTTGCAGTACGCGAGTACTCCCAAACGCGGAGACCACTGAACACGCCCAGGAAGATCACGCCATCCTGGTCGAAGAGATTGGTGAAGTCAACCTGACCGGCAGTGATGTTTCTGCGGTCCAGAAGTTCCTGTTTCTTGGCGAGGCGCAAGAAAGACTCAGCCGCCTCACTGCCGAGGATACAATCGGTCGGCTGAAGGCCAACCTCGTCGGCCACGATGCGCTTCACCGTGTGGAAGTTGATCTCAGGCTCGGGGAGCGTGGGATCTGCATCGTCCCAGAAAGTGGTCAGGGTGATGTTGTTTCCGGCAGGCTTCGGGAACGTGATCTTGAAGACTTCCTGATCGGCAACCGAGTAGGTGATGACGCCGATGAGCGCCTGAGACGCCATCCATTCCTGTGCGTTGGTCACCATGTCGGACATGACCTGAAGGTCACGGTTCACGTGCGCCTGAATCGCACTCACCTGCTGGCCGGTCGGGATGAAGATGACCGTGCCGGGGGTGCGGGCGAACAACAGTTCGCTCGGCGTGAAGGGGCGCTTGATCCGAATGTTCGGAGCGCCGACCGTCTGGAAGATCTGCCCGTGGCCCTCGACCATGATGCCCTCGCCATTCTTGCGAATGAACGGGGCGATCTCGCGGGCCTTCGTCAGGACATCGATCTCGATATCCTCTTTGGACTGCGGAGACTTGTTGGGGAAGAGAAGGCGGTTCAGGAAGCGGTTCGGAGACTTCATCTCGTTGACCGCAGCAGTCTGCACCTGCCACTTGAGTTCATTGATGACTGCCATGAGTGTAATCCTCTGTTTCGGTTCCTAAGCTCAGTGAGCCGCTAAGTGTTTAGCGGAATTTCTCAAGGCCCTCGACGATGATCCCGGTGTTCGCACGCAGGGGCGCTTGCATGGCTGCGTCCACATCGGCCTGAAGTTCGCCAGCCGGAAGCTGCACATCGTCACGATGGATGCGGCCTCTCAGCATGACCTGACCGAGTACTTCATCGGCGGCATCCAGCACGATAGGATCGGGCCACACGAAGCCACGGATGATGTCGATCTCGTTCGCGCCACCTTCCTCGAACACCTGCCAAGTTTCGGCAACCGTGTCGAAGG
>SDBT01010278.1_pt1 | contig 15120 bp, 17 predicted proteins | sample 2277101 | NCBI WGS metagenome assembly SDBT01 (sample SAMN10404973, study PRJNA504765) | marine sediment metagenome | isolation source: marine sediment core GS10_PC15, 103 cmbsf | place: Arctic Ocean: Southern Knipovich Ridge | collected 2010 | reverse complement strand
TCCACGAAAAGTCCGCACTTGACATCTCGGTGCCGATTTTCTATCGTTTTCCAGACTGTGCGCCCGTAGCTCAGTGGATAGAGCGTCAGCCTCCGGAGCTGAAAGCCGCTGGTTCGAACCCAGCCGGGCGTACCAAAATAAATTCAAGGGGTTAGATAAAATGATCTTACCCCTTTTTCTTTGCATAAATTTATGTTTCCAACCCTATTTCCAACCCATGTATCCAATTTTGACCCTTTTGGGCACAAAAACCGGCTTCTGAATTAAAACCGGTAGGGAGGTCCCCACCACGGCCAGCGGTATTGTAAAATGGTTCAACGATAAGAAGGGATATGGCTTCATTACCCAGGAAGATGGCCCGGATGTATTCGTGCATCATTCCGGCATCAACAAACCGGGGTTCAAATCTCTCAATGAGGGAGACAGGGTTACCTTTGACATCGAGCAGGGCCAAAAAGGACCGTCGGCGGTAAATGTGACTGACGCTTAGTTGACGGCGGAAATTACAACAGGCAAGACGTTATTAACGATAATTCCAGTCTATTGGGTCAGTTGCTGCAATAAAAAACCGGCCCCGAATTGGGGAGACAGCGGCATATTTCTGGGTTTCCTTTATTGGCTATATCCTATTTTCGTTTCTGTGGATATTCTTTTTAGCTCTTAAGCCCAACCTCGTGGCCAGGTTATGCAGGTTGCTTCGGTGCATCCCTAAATCCCTAGCCGCTCCAGCCAAATTGCCGCTATTTTTATTGAGTGTGCGTTGAATAAGAATTTTTTTAAACTCTTCAACCGCTTCGCGCAGAGAAAGCCCTTTGGGCATCAACATATCGACTTCTTGGGATGGTAACCGAATCTGAGTTTCTGCAGATGATAAATCAGCATCCAAATGGATCGGTTTGATGATAACCAGCTCGCCGCGAGGGCATTCAGAAGCGGCTTTTAGAACTGCTCTTGAAATAATGTTTTCCAGCTCGCGTACGTTTCCAGGCCAAAGATAGCGACTCAGAATCTTGACTGCGTCTGCGTTGATTCTAACAGGCCCCACTCCCAACCGGCGTTGGGATAGCTCGCAGAAATACCCGGCCAGTAGCGGAATATCTTCTTTTCTTTCTCTTAAAGATGGCACTGTTATAGGGTAAACATTAAGACGATGGAATAGATCCGCTCTAAACTTGCCGGTCTTAACATCTTCTTCAAGATTCCTATTAGTGGCCGCAAGTAAACGCACATTTACATGAATCTCTTTTTCTGACCCCACCCGCTGGATTTCTCCTTCTTGGATCGCTCTCAAGAGTTTGGGTTGTATTGAAAGGGGAAGTTCGCCGATCTCATCTAAAAACAGAGTTCCTCCATCAGCTACCTCGAATTTCCCGGCTCGATCTCGGATTGCCCCGGTAAAAGCACCTCTTGTGTGGCCGAAGAGCTCACTATCTGCCAGGGTTTCCGGTAAGGCGGCACAGTTAAGATAAAGCATGGGTTCCTCTTTACGCCCGGAGGCGGCGTGAATAGAGCGCACCACTAATTCCTTGCCCACACCGGTTTCCCCCAAAACCAAAACGGTAAAATCCGAGCGAGCGACTAATTCAATTTCCTGGCCGAGGTGATCCATTATCTGGCTACCACCGATAATTCGGGCACCCTGGCGCATTTGAATATCCCGCATGAGATCACTGGCAATTTGTCCTTGGCGTTCAGCACTTTGTTCCAGGGACTCGATCAGGTTTGCAGTTTGCATCTGAGCTCCTGCCAAAGCGCCAACAGCCGTTAAAAACCGCTGCTCAAGGTTGTCAAAAGCATGAGGGTCAAGAGCATCGGCGGTCAGTGCGCCAACAAGCTTATTATCTAAACGAAGCGGACAACCCAGACATGCGTGAATGCGGTTCAGGGCGTCAGCCTCATTGGCTAATAGGCCATCAAACGGATCGGCAAGTGGAGTATCTGCAGGAAAGCGGACGGGCTCCTGGGAATTGCAGATAATATCAAGGCGCGGATGTTGGCTGCGGGAATAACGGCGGCCCATTGCGTCCGGTGAAAGTCCTCGTGCCGCAACCGGCACCAGCACGTCGCCTTCCAAACGCAACAGAGCGGCCGCATCATATGGAATGATTCGATTTAAAGCGACAAGCAATCGCCGGTAGCGATCCTTCGTATTGAGTGCTGCGGTAAGATCAACAGCTATCGAGACCAGGGTATCAAGCATGTCCATAGTTATAAATAATATAACTTTGTTATGAATATTGCAACCTTATTTCGTTATAAAAATAACAACAAATAATATATTCTATTGATATTATATATAAAAAATATTGGCATGCGGTTTGCTATATAAAGTAACAAACATCAACTTAAAGTATCGGAAACCAAATAAAGGAAAATGGGAACGGCTATGAAAGAGAAGATGGGAAAGATTGTTAAAGCGAATGCAGAAGGATTAAAATCCTTCGATGAGAGAAAGTTTAACCCTATTGCAGTCTATCAAACAGATGACATCAAAGTGATCGCAGCTTATTTTAGAGAGGGGCAGTTTATCCCGGTTCACTCTCCGGAAGTAGATGTAGTGATTTATGTTATTGAGGGAGAGGCCGAAATCGTTGCCGGAGATAAGAAATTTGTCGCTAAAAAGAATGATTTGGTAGTTGTGCCAAAAGGCATAAGAAGAGGAGTTAAGGCATTGACGGAGCTTAGTCTTTTACATGTTGTTCAGCCCGCACCTTCAGAAAAAGACCACATCGAGGTCCATCAGAAGATCGCGGCGGGAAGATTTGAGTAGAGAGATCCACCCGGATAAATATCTTATGTGAATAAAATCCCAAAAAGCAATTATTAACCAGTTAGAAAGGAGAAGCTACCATGAAAGAAAAAATTGAAAGGGCCTTGGCCGATATTCGCCCGTCGCTTCAGGCTGACGGTGGAGATGTGGAGCTGGTGGATGTGGAAAATGGAATTGTCAAGGTTCGACTAACCGGTGCCTGCGGCGGGTGCCCCATGTCTCAGATGACATTAAAACAGGGTATCGAAGTCCATATTAAAAAAGAAATCCCTGAGATTTTGAGGGTAGAAGCCGTCTAACGATCTCGTTGCCGATATCGAAGTTGAATTTCAGCGATTTCAAAGCTTTTTTTGGAGTTGTAAACAACATTTCTAAAAGGTGGGTGCCAAGATATGAACAGTAAAATTGTAACATTAGACCTGAGGCCGATGCCTCCCTTTGAACGGCACGAGAAGATATTTCAGAGATGGGATAGCTTAACACCGGGAGAGACGTTAAAGATTATAAATGACCATGATCCCAGGCCGTTGCGCTATCAGTTTGCGACTATGTATGAGGGTGAGTTTCAGTGGGAATATGAACAGGAAGGCCTGATAGATTGGGTCGTAAAAATAAAGAGAATCTAAAAAACATAAAAAAAGCATCTAAAGGAATATAGTGATGCGCAAGAATTTGGAGCAAGCTAATAGTTTCAGAGACTTTCTCAATGAAGTTGAGCCGATTCGATTCAGGGAGCCTTTTGCAGATACACTGGGGGCCTTCAATCAGGAAAATGTTATCCTGGAATATAGCTTTATTGATGTGGTGAAGATGGCCGGTCACGCCTGTCCAACAACAGCCGCCGCCTATCTATGCTGCCAGCATGCTTTAAAAAAGCTTTATGCGGACGAAATTCCGGTCAGAGGCGATATCTCCATCACCATCTATGGCGAACCAGATGAAGGCGCCTATGGTGTGATCAGCCAGGTGTTCAGTTTGTTGACCGGTGCTGCACCCGCCACCGGGTTCAGAGGATTGGGACACAAATTCAAGCGTAAGGATTTGCTGAAATTCAGCCAGAAAAAAATTGAACCCGAGGCGCTGTGTTTCAAGTTTCAGCGTTTGGAGAACACGAAGACGGTTACGGTCAGATTTTATCCCGATAAAATTCCTTTTCCTGAAGGGAAGATCAAAAGACTGGGAGAACTGCTGGAGAAAGTTGTCTGGGAGGCAGCTAAGAAAAATGAAATTAGGGAATTTCAAGATCTTTGGATGGAAAAAGTTCGCGACATGATCATTAAAAGAAAAGATATTAACGATTGGATCAAAATCGATTAAGGAGGATAAACTAATGAGCGAAATCAAAACCGTTGATCCCCGGGGGCTAGAGCATCATGAACGCGAGGCCTTGATTTTTCCAGGAATTGAGGGAATTAAAAAAGATGAGACCTTAAGGATTATTATGGAGTTTAATCCCATCCCGCTGGTTTACATGTTACAGGCCCGCAATGAATTCGAGATCAACTACGAAAAGGAAGGACCCGCGGAGTGGATTGTGGCGGTAAAACGAATTGCCGAAGGTGAAAACCGAAAAGCACAGTTCAAGCAGATGTTGCACGAATTGAAAGAAGGCGATCTTTCTGAAGAAACCAAAGAGAAAGCCAAGACGCTTCTGCAGGCGATTGATGCCAAAACCTTGGGTATTATGGAGCAGGAGCTGATCCGAGAAGGGGTGTCCCACGAGGAGATTCGCAAGAGCCTGTGCGACATCCACCTGGAGGTTTTAAAAGACCGTCTTGAAGCCAAGCGAATAGAGGTTGACGCCCCTCACCCAGTCAATTCTTTCATGCAAGAACACAAAATTATCCTCGAAAGTTTAAACCAACTGGGCTCGGTTGTGGAACGATTCAAAAAAGCCGGCCGCTTCGAAGATATGGGCCGGGATCTGGAAAAACTGAAGGATATTTCCCATCATTTGGTGGAGGCTGAAAGCCACCACCAGCGAGAAGAAGAGGTCTTGTTTCCTAAACTGGAGGCCCACGACATCATCGAACCGGGTGCCATCATGAAGACTGACCATGAGGAATTCAGAAAAAGAAAGCAGGCCTTGTTTCAGCTTTCTCATAATTCCCAAGATTACCAATTTGATGAGTTTAGGGAAAGGTGTGTTGAATTAGGTGAATATTTAATACAAGAACTTGAAAGTCACATTTTTAAGGAAGACAATATCCTTTACCAGATTGCGCTGCAAACCCTAAGCAATGAAGAATGGGAACAGGTCAAGAAAGAATGCGATAAAATTGGATACTGCTGTTTTACTCCGGAAGATCAAAAAAATGGCGGATAAACAGAGTCCATATTTATAATTGCACAAAATTTGGTGGTTTCGTAAAAAGTCTGTTCCCCGGTCATTGCGAGGAGCGAAGCGACGCGGCAATCTTATGATTTCAGATACTTACAAACTACGAGATTGCTTCGCGCAGTTTATCCCGCACTTGATGCGGGGCTCGCAATGACAGCATTGGCGACTTTTTACGGTTTCATCACATTTAGCTTTGCATTTAAAATGTGGCATCTTTAATTTATTTTGGGGTTTAAAGATTACTCCGAAGGGAAGGCAGTCATGTGTCAGAGTTATAGAAAAAATTGTGCCTGCGGCCAAAAAACCGCCGAAATCTTCTTTGGCAAGATGGTTTTAGACGAGAAGTCCGTAGAACAGGTTTATTGCCCGAATTGCAGTCATGATCTTGAAATAGAGCGTGATAACCGGGTATGGGACAATGGCTGGGTGCTCGAGCTAGATATGGACGTTGTAAGAACTTATGCAAATTCAATGGGCATTTCTCCTGACGAATTGACCGCTGAGTGGATCTTTGACGAGGGTTACGCCGCATGGGTCGGAATTACACCGGATGATTCCAAAAAAAGAGATCAGGAGCGTACCGAAATTCTAAAGCTAGCCAAAACCGATCTGCGTGCATACTTTGATGCCATGAAGGAATGGGGATTGAACCGCGAAAAACGGTTTACTGAGGAGGGTTGGAGGAAGATGAGCGCACACATGTAGAATTGGTTCCAAAATTCCCATAAACAAATAAGGAGCATGAGATGAAGTTTGTAAAGGATCAGCCTTCCGATGAGACCCTGGACTTGGTTTGTCGCATGTGTCCCATGCATCTTTTAGAACCCGGTGACAAACTCAAATGCATGAAGAAGGGACAAGTCCTGGAGGTTTTGACCGATTATGACGGTGCACTGGAAGATATCCCGGCCTGGTGTCAAAAATGTGGTCATGAATTTGTTGGTTTCGAAGAGGATGAGGATTGCTATAAGTTTTATATAAAAAAGAAAATATAAAGGAGTTTGATATGATGGGTGCCTATCTGGATTACGCCTCAAATAAAGCAGATTGTCGACCAACAAAGAGCCAAAGTCGCCGGCCTGACCGGGGCCTATGGTGCGGAAATTCAAAATAAGGTCATTGACAACATATGTTTTGGGGGACGCGCATGGGAGTATTATTTCTATCCGATAATACACTTACCATAGTTATTCAACATTTTCAACAACGCCCCCGATAACCCTTTTGATATAAGTCAATTCAACTTCTATACGATGGGTTATAATATCATGGATTTGACCCTATTTTATCAGTTTGCACGATATTTCAAGGAGTAAAAGAAAATGAGTAAGAGAGTATATATCGATGAAGACGAATGCATCGGCTGCGGGTTATGTGAGGAGATCTGCCCTGAAGTTTTCAAGCTCAATGAAGAGGCAGACAAGGCGGAGGTCATTAAACCGGAAGGCGGCCCGGAAGAGCTTATTGAAGAAGCAATTGGGACATGCCCGGTGGATTGTATCTATTGGGCGGATTAATCAAAAACGAAATTTTCTATCCATGGATGGATAGGAACCTCTCTATCAGCCAAAATGAGAAAGAATGATTTGGTAATTGTGCCAAAAGGCATAAGAAGAGGAGTTAAGGCATTGACGGAGCTTAGTCTTTTACATGTTGTTCAGCCTGCACCGTCAGAAAAAGACCCCATCGAGGTCCATCAGAAGATGGTCGCAGGAAGGTTTGAGTAGGTCATTAATCCTGAAAAGTCTTAAAAGGAGGCAAACCGAAGCAGCCATAGGGGTGAGATGAAATTTAAAAAGGTATCATCAATCAGAAATAGGTTTTAGGGATTGCAATGAGTCTAAAAGATGAATTCAAAAAGATGGTCACGGAATTAACGACAAAATTTACGCTTCCGCCAATATCAAACATTTTCTTTCCGTCCTTTTATAAAGGCGGCCAACCCAAGGATGCCCAGTTTATGGCCATCTGTCTGGAAAGCGGGGCGGCCGGCGTCAGCTTTGTTCTCCTGCCTGATGAAAAAATGGAAGAATACAATGCATTACATCCGTCGGATTTTGTCGAGAAAAACCCGCGCGGATTTGCGCTTCAATTCGGCAATGACGATCCACTTAAAGAGATGATCAGTCTGGCGGCCATCAATGCAATTTGTCAGCATGTAATGCGAGAGAGCAATTTCGCGGTTGATCATGCGACCGATTCACTGGGGCTGTTGTCGGTCTCCGCGGGAGACAGGGTTGGCATGGTCGGGTTGTTCTTCGGACTGATTAAGACCATCAAAAAAGCCAACGCGGAACTGGTTGTCATTGAAAAAAACGAACGGTTGATTAAAAAATTTCCTGATCTGCCAATTACCCTGGATGCGACGAAATTGAGCACATGCAATAAGATCCTATGCACCAGTACGGCCATATTGAACAATTCACTGGATGAGATTCTTGCCCACTGTTCACCGGATGCATTTGTCTCAATTATCGGTCCTACGGCTGGATATTTCCCGGACCCACTTTTTGCTCGCGGCGTAGATGTTGTGGGTGGAAGGATAGTAAAGAACAGAGAATTGTTTTTGCAGCTGCTTGCAGAAAAAAAACGCTGGGGAAACGCTACACAAAGGACCTGTTTTCAGAAGGAAACCTACGCCGGTATAATTTAATATCTACACTTCTGATTTGAGTTATTTGATTATTTAAAGTCGTCCCCCTTTTCAAATTCCTGCACGAAGCACGTAGCTCGTTGCTAAGAGACTAAAGGCTGGGGAAAATAGCGTGATGATTCACCCGATTTTACCTTTGCGGCGAAATGAAAGACCCCCCACATTCCGCAAAGGTCGCAATTGACATCATTACCAACACAGCAAAAGGGAACCTCGAATTCCTTTCCGTTTAGATAGAGGGGGAGCAAGAATTTTTTGGGGAGACAGCTGTCGGTCACAGCTTTCGAGTTTGCCGGGAGCATGAGTTCAAGACTATCCTGTAAGTTCCACACAAAATCAGAATATTGGGTTTTCAAATCCATCACCTTGCGGACGGCGGACTCCCGTTCTTCAAGCGATTGCCAGGCTAAAGAAGAAGTATCGTGACGACGCGGGACATAGAAAGAATAGGTTAGACCCTCCACCCTGGTGTCGATTAGTGTTTTTAAGAGTTCCTCCAGGTAGGCCTCATTTTCTCTGGTGACGACGCACTGCACCTGGACCGTGGGCTCGAACTCCTCCGGCACAAGCTCCAGCGTACGCATCACGCGCCGAAAACAGCCTTTGCCTCGAACCCGGTCATTGATTGCTTCGGGTCCATCCAGCGACACCACGTACACACAGGGGCCAAAATTGACAAGTTCTATAGTCCCGTTCGTGACAATGGTGTTCTCTTTAAACAGTTTTACTCCATCTCTAAGGACGTCCTTCCTCAATAATGGCTCACCACCCATCCATACCATCGTGTGGATCTGATGTCTGTCCCTGAGCATTTCAAGGCTCTGAAGCATCATGGAGGTATCCATTTCATCCCTGGCGCTCTTAGGACGTTCGTTGGGGTTTGCGTCTCGGTATACAAAGCAGTGGACGCACTTCAGTGTGCAGCGGTTTGTCACGTTTACCATGGCTACCGGAAAAGACCGATCGCCCAACCGATCAATTTTCATGATTTCATCCCGACCTATTTCTCCCCAAAACGCGTGCCTCGATTAATAAAAGTAAACATCTCCTCAGGCTCATATCTTTCAAGCCTAGCTTTTCCAGGGTTCTCCCTTCCATCCAGAAATCGTACCCCGGGGCAGCTGAAGCCAAATCAACGATGACCCTCGTCATGGGAGTAGGAACGCCCAATGCCGAACCGTGGATCTCGGGGACGTGATTGATTTACAAACAATTAAACCAATTACTTTGCCGAAGGCCGGGGTTTTTACCTGGCTGCCGTCTCTTCCGAGACCAGAGTTCCCGGAACCTTCGGCCTGCAGGGTAAAAGAACACATTCTCTCTGCGTCCTCCCTCCGGGGCGTAGGCCCCACGGGCCGGAGGCTGCGGCTCTGCGGTGAACTAATACTTTATTTGTTATTTTTGATTAAAAGTCTGGAATCAAAAGAAAATTTATCAATTGTTACCGGATTTACAAATTTAATATCTGCATGCAATGGATTTATGAGAGTATTAATTTCTTTGTCAACGACGGCTGACGGAATATCAAGCAGTAATGACGATTTTGATTTTATCCAATTGGTTCCAATATTTGCTAACTGTTCAGGCGCCGGATAGTCCCGCCAGTTTGCCGGCAACCGGCTTTCCGTAATTGACTCCCGCTCAACATGCTCCTGAATATTAATTTCAACAATGCTCAATTTTTCAGGTGCAAGTGCCATAGGTACGTGCACTAAAAATTCAAGTACAGTGAGAGATCTGCTGCCAGAAGCATAAACGACAGGATATCCTGCATGGTTCCAGCGCCCACCAAAAATCCTTGCTCCCGTACCACTTATGTCATTGATATGTTCTGAAGTGCTTATTCGAAAAAGTTTTATCACGAATAAACTCCAAATTCTATACGGCCTAATTCTTCAAATACCAGCTCGGTGCCAAAACGTGAGCTCAGCATAGCAAAAGGTGTTTTACGGGAGAATACCTTATGGGGAGTGTTTAACCACAATAATAATTTTTTTTTCTCCTGGAAAACTTCCGTGCCTTTTGCGAGAACTTCGGCGATATGAAGAACTTGCTCGGACACGGCCGGGTTAAAATGTTGGTGTGATGTATACCTTTGGAGGGTTCTCTCTGTTACCGGCAATAAATCAGCTACCTGCTTCCATGACAAGGAAAGATAATTTGCCAAATGTGACACCGCATTTTTGGTGACTCCGATACTGCCAAGCTCTACTAAATCCATTTTGCTTTCGAGCTTTTGGCCTAGAATTTTTTCACCACCTAAAATTTCCCCAACTTGGGCTAATTGCATAATTTCACCTCACTGTTGACATTTGTCTAAAATATATCGCCAAGTGTCAACAAAGTCAAGCTGGGAAATTTGAAATACGTTAGGAAGCCAACGCAGAACGCCACGGCTACCGGAAAGGCTATCTTGCGCGATTATATCAACGCCACAATCGGTTTTGATGCCCTTGGTACAGCCACCGATAAATCCCCTAACCCGGATAAACCGGAAAATACAAATCACAAATTCCAAATAACAAACAAATCACAATGACCGAAATTCAAAATAAAAAACAGGTTGAAAAAAAGTTGAACGACTGGAGCTATGAAAAATTAAGAAATGGAAATTATTATATAAATCGGGATGTTCCTTACATTACGGACAATTTTCGGCTGATCGCCTCAATTTGAGAGTCGATCGCTGCGGTATCTTCCCACCTTTTGAAAAGCGCTTTGGTGATTTTTAGCTTTTTGCGACCTTCTTCCCCATATATTTTCTGGGAAGCCCCGATCTCGCAAACGGTCCCGTATCCACATTTAAAACAGGGCAGAATGCCGGAAGCAAACGCAACACGGCCTAAAAAAGAAGCTCGGTATGCGGTCATCCGCTGCTTTATGGCCTCGATTGCCTGTTGCGGAGAATTCAACCCTCCTGAAGCTACCACCGCATAAGGCTTTCCTTCCAATGGAAACCTTTGATGGCGGAAGGCCCACAGCCTCTCAAGGAATACCGTCATAAATCCATTCAAATTGTCAAAGTATGAAGGCGTGCCGAGAACCAGGGCGTGGGCCCCGAGCAGCTTGGGATAAAGGGGTTTGAGATCATCGTCAAGCTTGCACATATTGTCTTTGGCACATAGATGGGCGCACGCCCTGCAGGGTGAGTATGACAGTTGCGTTAAGTTTATAAACTCAGATGGCTTACCGCATTTTTGCAAGATAGATTTTACCATCCGGTCAACATTTCCACCAACGATTGGACTGCTACTGATTCCGATGATTGTCATTTTGTTTATTTGACCTCAGCTGCGCGGTTTAGTTCGGTTGGGGCCTATTCAGCGCCTACGACGAATTTATCAACCTCTGCTTGTGTTTGTCAATCCGCGTTGTGCGAAGTGCGGGAGGTCAGGCAATATGCGGTACCGGCATCATTCTTGACATCCAAGCGATTTTTTGAAATATTTCTTCTCACTTAAAGCAAATTCCGATTCATTTGATATGCGTTGCCGATACCGGCCGTGGGGGGAATGATGAGCAATGTAGCCAATAACCAATATGTTCATTTGCAGCGGGGGGGCATTCTGTTAACGACATCAAGCGGTAATATACAATTGGGGATACCTCCGGAAACCATAAAGGATACCATGCAAATTGAAGGCGGTGTGCCCGGCACCTATGTTGTGCCGCATCACATGTTTGACATCACCCAGGGGATTGCTTTGGCGGATATAGAATTTCCGAATTATTATAATTTTTTTATCAAAAAAAATAAAACCCGTATCGTCTGTACCGAAAATCAACATAAAATGCTGAAAATTGCTCTTTCGGAAGCCTTATTCGGCCCTAAGGCGATTGATTTAAAAGATGAATTTCCATATGGCGAATCCACGCCCGGTTTCCCGGATTTGAAAAAAGAATTAGATCATTTTCGGAAACTGCCCTTAGGGTCGGGACGTCGGCTGGAACTCGATGATTTGCTTGAATTCGTCATTTTCGATGAGAACGGAAAAGCGTCTTTTGAAAATATTGAAATTTACTATGACAGCCTTTACAATTTTCATTTTTTCGATCTTGGCCAAAAAATTGCCAGTGTGAACCGGAATGTTCCGCTGTGTGGGGCGAGCGCTGAGGTGCAGGAAAAGAACCTGGCCTTTCGGCCGCCGCTGTTTGGCATAACCATGTTAGGGGCCGGTCACGGTTTCGACCCCAACGCCGATACATCGGGCATGATTATCTGGACCAATCGGCGCGGCGTTATGGTTGATCCGCCGGTCAACTCTACATTTAATCTGTTAAGGTTAGGCGTAAACCCGAAACTGATTGACAATGTCATTTTAACCCATTGCCACGCCGATCATGATGCCGGAACCCTGCAGAAAATGTTCCAGGAGGGCAAGCTGAATCTATATACGACGGCCACAATTTTTAACGGCTTTATGCGCAAGTCATCGGCCCTGACGGGCATCGAAGAGAAGCATATCCGTAAGCTTATCAAATTTTTTCCCGTCATGATTGGAAAATCGATGAAAATCAGCGGGGGCGAATTTCAATTCAATTACACCTTGCACTCTATCCCCACCATATCGATACAGGTCAACCTGTTGGGAAAAAGTATGATATATAGCTCCGACACCATCAACGATCCGCAATACATAGACAAAATCTACCAGGAAGGTGTGATCAGTAAAAACCGCCGAGATTTTTTAACCGATTTTCCATGGGAAAAAACCGTCATTATGCATGAAGCGGGAATTCCCCCGCTGCATACCCCCTTAGACTATTTATGTACCTTACCGGAGGAAACACGGAAGCGTACATTTCTAGTTCATGTTAGCGCAGACACCATTCCAAAAGACAGCGGATTGCATATAGCTCCCACAGGCTTGGCCAACACCATTGAGCTGGATGCTAATCCACTACCCTTTGACGATGCCATTGAGGTTCTGGACGTTATTTCGCATATCGATATTTTTAGTCAGCTGACCATCAAAAAAGCCCGTGAATTATTGATCATTGCCAAGGAAGAAAGGTGTCGACCCGGCGATGTTATTTTTGAAAAAGGCGACCACGGCCATAAGATGTATTTTATCATCGACGGTCGGGTAGACATCGTATTGGACGCAAAGGTTTTAACGACTTACAGTACCAGCGACTATTTTGGCGAAAAATCGATCCTGCTGGGGAAAAAACGCACCGCCACTGCAATAGCCCAAAGCGATGTGCGCATGTTCGCCATTCAAAAAGAAGATTTCTTAGGCTTTATCCGGGGGACAGAAATCGAAGCCGTATTAACCAATCTGGCCCGGATTCAAGACACCTATTTGCGCGATGTGCTGCATGCCAATCGCTGCTTTCGAAATTTGACCCCCACCCAGGAAACCCGGTTACACACCCAAATGCAACCGGTTCCCCAGCTTTTTCAACCCGGGACCACAATTATTTCTGAAAATAGGCCCGTCGATGATTGTTACGTGATCTGTCAAGGCAGGATCAATGTGTATAAAGCCAAAAAATTAATTGGCGTATTAAAAAAAGGCGATTTGCTGGATGTCACCAGCATTTTTGATGAAAATTCCATCGCCGGCTTCACCTTTATCACAGAACAGCAAGTAAAGCTTTATCGTATTGGGCGAAACGCGCTCAAGCAGTATTTAGAAAAAAATCCGGGGTTTTATATAAGAATGTATTATTATCATTATTACCGTAAGGCCGGCGATTGACGGGCAGATGGTGCCGCGGGACTATGTCCTTCAGGAAGGGGATGTAGTTGAGATTCACATCTAGAAACAGGGATCGAGTCTGCGAGGCTAAAACTCGATGCGAGTACTCCTGATTCAACCACCGCTCGAGGATTTTTATACGACCCCCATCCGCCTCTATCCGCTGGGGTTGCTGTATGTGGCACGCCTTTTTCAAGCGTGGCACTGCCAGGTCAAGGTCCTTGACTGTCTGCAACCCTTAAAAAAGAAGCAGATACCCATTCCGGCAGACTTCCATTATCTAAAAAACCATTTTGAAAAGAATCCTTACCTTTTTAAGGGCTACTACCGCTTCGGGCGGCCTGAGGAAGCGATTCTGGATGCCATTGACGCCTATGCACCGGATTTAATCGGTATCTCCTCCCAATTTACGGCCTATTACGAAAGTGTGGCCCGATTAGTGCATCGTATCCGTACCCGCCGACAAACGCCGCTTTTCATCGGTGGAAACCACGCCACCGTATTTGCGGCCGACATCCGTCGTAAAACACCTGCTATCGATACGGTCTTAACCGGGCCGGCCGAAAATTCAGTGCCGGATTTTATGGCTTCCCGCATGGAAAATTCATCCTGTGTGACCGAACCCATCGACTGGCGGAGGCTGCGCCCGGCCCATGCCCTATTAAACGGAGCGGGTTATCGCATGGGCCGGAAAAATTATATTTCCCTCATTGCCAGCCGGGGTTGTCCCTACGCATGTGACTTTTGTAGTGTGCAGGCTATGTTCGGACGTAAAATCGAATATCGGGCGATTGAAGATATCCTGCTTGAAATGCATTCGGCTTATATTCAAAAAAATGTCCGCATTTTTAACTTTGAAGATGACAACCTGGGATTCGATCGCAATTGGTTTGTCGCCTTCCTTAATGCCGTTGCCGCCGACCCAACCTTGCGCGACATCGAATTGACGGCCATGAACGGAATTTGTTATGCGCATTTGGATCCGGATCTACTGCATTTGATGCCGCGCGCCGGATTCAAGCGGCTTAACCTTTCCTTAGTGACGCGGGATGAGCATTTGCAGCATCAACACCGCAGACCGGCATTTAGCGGTGATCTGGAAGAAATTGTGCGCACGGCCCGGCGCATCGGCCTCTTTGTTACGATCTACATCATCATCGGATTGCCGGATCAAACCTATCACGAAATAAGAGAAAGTATCGATTATCTCCTGCGCCTTGGCGTTTTGGTGGGTCCCTCTGTTTTTTACCTGCCCCCCGGCAGTCAACTTTTCAAAACCCTGGCCGTGCCCGAGGCCATCCGCAACAACTGGAATCTATATCGCTCATCCGCCTTTGCGGTGGAAACAGCGCATTTGACACGTGCGGATTTAATTGAACTTTTTGCTTATGCCCGCAGGCGCAATCTGGAAAATAAAAACCGGACATATTGATTTTTTAGCGGATATAGAGTAGAGGAAAAGAGATGTCCATCGGTATTAGCCTTTGAGCCTTGAACCGATCTCTTTGGTACCTATTTATTGAAATCACATCATGTTTGCGCATCATTTGTGCGACAGAACGGTAAGAATGACAGAGCGAAGCGATACCTCAAATCATCAATCAACAATCATCAATCATCAATCGGGTTCCGGCTTTGCCGGGTTGGGAAC
>SDBT01010277.1_pt1 | contig 15121 bp, 11 predicted proteins | sample 2277101 | NCBI WGS metagenome assembly SDBT01 (sample SAMN10404973, study PRJNA504765) | marine sediment metagenome | isolation source: marine sediment core GS10_PC15, 103 cmbsf | place: Arctic Ocean: Southern Knipovich Ridge | collected 2010 | reverse complement strand
GCCTCTCATTCAACACGTTGTCGAAGCGGTCCGTCTGGCTGACGGCATCGACCGCATCGTCGTCGCGACGGACGATGAGCGCATCGTGCGGGCGGTCGAGGGCTTCGGCGGCGAGGCGGTGATGACCAGCGGGTCCTGCCGATCCGGCACGGACCGGCTGGCTGAGGCCGCTTCCACGCTGCACCTGGCCGATGACGACCTGGTGCTGAACATCCAGGGCGACGAGCCGGAGATCCCCGCCGGCTGCATCGCCAAGCTCATCGAGCTGCTGAGGACATCCGATGCGGAGATGGTGACGCTGGCCACCCCCCTGCCGGCTGAGCTGGCCGACAGGCCCGACAAAGTGAAGGTCGTCTGCGACGCCGACGGCCGGGCCATGTATTTTTCCCGCGCGAAGATCCCCTTCGACCGCGACGGCGACGTGGAGGTGAGCTACCTGCTGCACCTGGGGGTCTACGGATATCGCGCGGCGTTCCTCAAGCTTTTCGCCGCCCTGCCGCCCACGCCGGGGGAGCAGGCCGAAAAGCTCGAACAGCTCCGTGCGCTGGAGCATGGCTTCGCTATCGCGGCGGCGGTGGTGGATTGCGACGTCGCCGGCATCGACACGCCTCAAGACTACGCCGCGTTCGTCACACGAAACAAGGGCCGGTAAGCTCTGCGCGTCACCTCCACGGCTTGCAGGCAAGCCCCGCCACCCCCGACAGTATTGCTGTTACAAGGTACTGGCCCAGCTACGCCAGCGAGCCCATCGGGTCCCACGCGGGCAGGACGATCGGCTTGCGGGCAAGCGCATCGCGGAGCTTGGGCGGCAGATACTTCTTGCGGGCGGCGATCTCGAACATGTGCTCGTTGAACCACGAGTCATTCATGCGATAGAAGCCCGCCTTGCCCTTGCCGGCGCCCCAACTGTTCTCGACCCGCCACGCACGCGGTTTGCCGGCGACGACGTCCACGCCGGTGAAAAGCATCGCGTGGGTCATGGCCGTCATGGAGTACTGCAGCCGGGCCTCCTTGTCCATCTCGAAAGTGGTGTTGTAGATCGCGCCGAGGTCCTTGACGCCGGCGTCCCACAGGGCCTTGTTGTTGTGAACGTCCTTGCCGACGTCACAGCCGAACCACACCGGCTCGCCGTCCTGGAGCGTCTTGAGCGTGATTCTCTTGATCAGCTCGACGTCGACGTTCAGGTACGTGACAATGTCGCCGCCGACGATGTTGCCGAGGTACTCGACGGTGAACGTTCGGCCGATGGGGTTGGCCTTTCGCGGGTCGTGCACGAGGCATACGTAATCGTCCAGCGGCACGGTGACGTAGCGCCGGGCGAAGGTCTTGGGCGTCATGTTTCGCTGGCGATGAACTTTCTTGTCCGTGCCTTTCCATTGCCAGTCGAACTTGGCCGGCGGGTCGCCCAGGTGCATGGCCAGCACGCGGTAGACGACGTTGAGCATCTCCAATTTGGCGGCCCGCAGCTCGGCCACTTTCGCGCCGCCGGCGTGCAGGTCGCGCAGCATCTTGGCGCCGCCGCGAAGTTTCTCGACCAGCACGCCGTTCATCATGCCGGTGCTGGAGGAGCTTTCGGTCTCCGGCATGACGCTCTTGGGCACCAGGCCATGCTTCTTGATGAGGCTGACGAACATCGACCACTGTCCGCCGTCGTCGACGGGCCTGCCCAGCAGCGTCTTGACGGTGCGGTCGTCGACGTCGCGGTCGGCGGTTTCGATGACGGCCTCGAGGAAGTAGTTGGCCTTTTCCAGCTTGTCCCAGAACAGCGTGTAGTTCTGGCTGAACTCGAAGCCCTTGAGCTTGAGCTTCTTGGCCGCCCCGATGCGGAACAGGTTCAGGGCCGCGAACATCCAGCATCGGCCGGAGCTCTTTTGGTCGGTCACAGCCCAGTCGTCCAGCTTGATCGAAAAGACGTGCTCGTCGTCCTTCACCACGTCATGCCGCCAGGCCAGGTCGCGGATGCTGACTTGCGTTATGGCGTTCTGCATGATCTTGTACCGGCCGTTGGCTGAGAAGTCGGCCTGCATGTCGGCAACGAGCTTATCGGTCAGCCTGGCTGAGGCCCTGCCGGCCGGCTTGTTCGTCCCCTTGCCCGCGCTCTTGCGACGAGAAGCCGTTTTCCTGGTCCTTGCCATGATATTGCTCCGGCTTGCTGCAGTGTCCTCTTCGGGCGCCGCTACATGTCCGCTCGCAGGCAGCGGTGCAGCGACATCAGCGCGAACGCCGTTCCATATTCCTGATGATATCGGAAGATCGGAAAGTCCCACCACGAGCCGTCTGTCTCCTGCAACGGCAGCAGAATATGGGCCAGGTAGTCCTGGAAATGCGGCCGTTCGTCTTCCGGCAGCAGGTCGATACAGAGGCCCGCGTAGTAATGTCCGTAATAGAAAAAATACCCCGCCACGGCGTACCATGACTCGTGAGGGTTCTGTGTCTTGCGAGCCATGCTGAGCCAGCCGTTGCGTGCGTACAGGCGGTCCAGCCAGGTCTTGATTATCGGGAGCGTCGTCTGCTCGTCGCCCCAGAGGTACATCGCGACGTTGCAGGCCTGGCTTCGGCCCAGGCTGGCGGGCTTCATGTGCAGCTGGGCCTCCGGGACGGGTATAGGCAGGACATAGTACCCGTAGGAGAAGTCTGGATGTCGGGACCTGCGAATCGCCATCACGCCCAGCAGGGACAGGCGTCGTGGCACGTGGTAGCCGGCCTGGGCGGCCTCGTGCAGGGCGACCATGACCGTGGCCGTCGAGAAGCTGTTGGGGATAATGGCCGGCCTGCTGGACACGTATGTGCGTTCGTAGTACGCCCAGCCGCCCGCGAGCGCCTGATATCGTCCAAGCAGATGGATTTGCAGATCCACGAAGTCGCGCAGCGCTTGGTCGCGCTCGGCGTCGCCGTCGAGCCGTTCGTCCAGCCGCAGCAGCGCCTGGATGGAATACGCGTGCGCCCATATGCAGTACAGCGTCGCCACGTCGTCGCGGCGGAGCCTGGGCAGTGTCCGGAACATCCACTGCTCAGCCTTCCGCAGGGCAGCCTCTACCTCGGGGGTGTCCGGGCCTGCCTCGCACAGGGCCATGATGCACAGTGCGGTCGTGCCGGTATGTAGGGCGCGGTACCCGCCGGGGATCGGCATGAGCACGGTCACGGGCTTGGGGAAGGCCGACCCCCACGAGCCGTCACTGTTCTGCCGTTCCAGCAGGAAGGCGATGCCGCGGTCTATCCCCGCGCGTATGTCCGCCTGGCTGGGCGGCGTAATGGGCAGCGGGTTGGGGCCTGTTTCCGCCAGGCTGACCGGGCGCACGTCGTCGACAGGCCCGCACCCGGCTGCCAGCAGACAAACAGCCACACAACCCGCCAGGGCCCGTAGTAGCGCCACGGCGCGTTCGCCTTTGAACGTCGTCCTCACTCGCCGGCCTCGACCTCGACAGTCTCCTGGTCGGCTGAGTCGTCCTGGGAAGGATCTTCAAGTAGAATCACCTCGCCGGCGACCAGACCTTCGAGTATCTCGATGTCCTCGCCCTTGGTCCTGCCGACCTCCACGGATCGCCTTTCGGGCTCGCCGTCGGGCACGTGCATGTAAACGTACCGCTCGTCCGGCTCGTCTTCTTCGCTGTGGACGGCCGAGGCCGGCACCATCAGCGCGTCGGGCCTGTCGACCACCAGCACCTTCAGACTGCACGTCATGCCGGGCAGAATCGGTGATGGGTCCATGATGTTGAGAGAGACGAGAATCGAGTACTTCGCCGCCAGCGACGGCGCCACCAGCACATCGGTCACTCGCCCGGAGATCCTGTCGTCCGGATACCCGGTCGGCGTCACCGTGACCCGCCGGCGCGGGGTGATCTCGTACAAGTTGCCCTCGGCGATCGTGGCGCGGACGATCAAGGCCTCCGGCTGGACAATGGTCATGAACACTTCGCGCGGGCCGACGCGGCCGCCCTCTCTGAGCTTGACTTCCATCGCGCCGCCGCTGACCCATTGGCCGCGAACACACTCGCCGTAGTACACCACGCCGTCGGCGGGCGCCCTGACGGTCAGCAGCTCACGATCGGCCTGGAGGTCCCGCAGGTTCTCCCGAGCCCTGTCGCGGTCGCGCCCGGCCTTTGCCACCTGCTCCCGCTTTATCGCAAGCCGAAGGGGCAGCATTATCTCAGCCTGTTCCAGGGCTATGCGGGAATTTTCCAGGTCCCGTGCGTGCTGCTGCCGATCGCGGGGGACATTCAGGATAACGTTGTAGTTGTGTTCGCCCTGCTGCACTACGTAGTCCACCTCCGCGCGAGCCGCGTAGTACCGGTTCCGCTCGAGGATGATCGTTTCGGTATCTTCGATGAGTTCGTCGGCGGCGTACATCTCCTCGAGCTGGGCCAGTTCTTCTATCGACGACCTATGACGCAAGTGGATGGCGCGGTCGTCCAGAGCGAGGTACTGGTCCCGGTAGCCTTCCGTGAGGTCCGCCCATCGGTCGTAGTTCTCCTGGGCGATCCTTCCGGCCCGTATGGCCCAGTCCAGATCGCGCTCGGTGGAGCGATCGAGGAAGGCCAACTCATGCTCGGCTTGCTGCAATTGCAGGTCGGCCAGCGCCTCGCCGGCTTTAAGCTCCTCGAGCTGGCGGTCGATGTCCTCGGTATCCAACCAGAGTATCTGACTGCCTTCCCGGACCGCCGTGCCGGCTGACACCGCCCGGAGCACCTTCAGGTCGCTCCAGACCTCCGGCACGATGGAGACGGGGAACATGCTCTCGGCTTCGAACACGCCGTCAAGCGACACTTCGATCTTCAACCTGGTCGGCTCGACGGTGAAGGTCGGTATTTCTTCGGGGGCTTCATCCTCGCCGGACGAGCACGTGAGGTCTTCGCTCGTCGCAGCCGGTGGAGATGCGCCGTCAACGACGGCGGCGTCCTCCATCCCAGCAGAGGGAAGCTCCGCCTGCGAAGCCACCATTGTCAACAGTAGGACGATCAAGACGGCAACATACGCTCCTGTGTGTCGAAACATCATAGTCCCTTTCGAATGTCTACTTGATGTCTGGGCGCCGGTCACTGGACCAGCGCCGATTCGATCAATTCACAAAGCGCGTGGTAAATGACCACGTGCACTTCCTGTATTCGGGGTGTGTCGGTTGAGGGCACGTCCAGCAGAACGTCAGCCAGCGGGGCGCACTTTCCGCCGTCCTGGCCGGTCAGGACGATGCGTTTCATGCCGAGACCGCCGGCCGTCTCGAGGGCAGCCACGATATTCGGCGAGTTGCCCGACGTGCTGATCGCCACCGCCACGTCGCCCGCGCCGCCCTTGCCCTCCAGTTGACGGGCGAAGATGCGGTCGAAGCCGTAGTCGTTGGCGATCGCGGTAAGCGCCGACGTGTCGGTCGTCAGCGCCTCGGCGTGAAAGGCGCTCCGCTCCCGGCGGAATCGCCCGACGAGCTCGGCCGATATGTGCTGGGCGTCGGCTGCCGACCCGCCGTTGCCGAAGATGAAAACCGCGTTGCCGGACCGGCACGCGGCGGTCATCATCTCCGCAGCCTGACGGATCCGGCCGGCCAGGCGCTCGCCGGACCGGCATGTCACGTCGGCACTTTCTTCGAACAGCTTTCGAATGTCGTCACTCATTCATGCGTCCTCAGGACTGCTGGAGGAATTGAGTATCATATCGAAATCGCCGGCAAAACCAAACAGCAAATCAGCACTGTCATTATCGCACCGCCCGCCGCGCGGGAGCGAACATCATGCCGACGCGAAGCTCGACGCCGGGATGCCGGCTCGAAACGCCAGTTCGTCCGAGCCGAAAGGACCTTTTATCGAAACATAATCTTTTGTATAACGCTTTGCAACACAACACATTACATAATTTGTCCGGATATTTTCGTTGCTGTCGCCATTCCGGATTGCTATAATCGGATATTGTTTCGCCGAGGGTGAAGTGTACACATGGAGCGGCTGTTGGACGAACGGTTGGAATTGGCCAACCGGCTGAGGTGTGTTTGTGGACGCACCGGGAGGCGAGGATGAATGTAAAGAACATCTGCATCCGGGCCTTTCTGCTAGTGTCGTTGTGCGCGATCACAGCGCTGCCGTCACCGGCCTGGGCGATCGTCATCGGCACGACTGACACCAGCGAGTTCAGTAATCCTGCCAGCGACTGGTACGGCATGACGCTGGACGGAATCGGCAGAGTCGGCGGCGGAAGCGCCGTTGCCGTCGGCAACCACTGGTTCATAAGCGTACGCCATTTCTCTATCGGGATCGGCAACGAGATCGAGATGGCCAACAGCGATATCTACACCGTCACCGAGGTGTACAACGCCCCGGAGCTCGGCCAGAGCTATCCTCCCGACCTGCGGATCATCAGGGTCGCTGAGGAACTGCCGGACTGGTATGCAATGTACGATGGCACGCTCACCTCGGGCGAGCCCGTGATCATGGCCGGTACGGGCTTTTCAGGGACCGTCGATACAGCCCAGGATACCTTCGTGTGGGACTACAGCGCACCAAGGACATGGCGATGGGGCACCAATTCGCTCGACGGACCGAGATCGAAGACCGTGACTGGGCCATACGGCACCTTGCGCTCGTCCTGCCTCGAGATGGAGTTTGTGGACACCGACACGGACTACGAGGCGGGGTTCGGCACTGGCGACTCCGGCGGCGGGACGTTCCTGTTCGACGACGGCCAGTGGAAGCTGACCGGCATAAACGCCTACATTGACCTGCTCGGCCCGCCGACCTACCCCCCATACGACGTCAGCTACGCTGTGTCCGTGCCGGCTTACATCGAGTGGATTCGCACCATCATTCCCACCGGCAACATCAACGGCGACAGCGTAATTGACGCCGACGACATAGACCTGCTGTACGATTACATCGACAGTCTCGGCGGCAGCGGCTCGGCGCCGCCTGCCGACCCTCTCCGCGATCTGGACAGCGACGGAACCGTCGACAGCGGCGACGTCGACTTCCTGGTGACGACGATCCTCGGCACCCAGTTCGGGGACTTCAATCTCGACGGGGTGATCGACACGACCGATCTGGCGATCCTGGCGACCAATTTCGGTCTGCCGGCCCCAGGCTGGGCCGGCGGCGACGCAAACGGCGACGGCCTGGTGGATACGACGGACCTGACGATCCTGGCGACCAACTTCGGTTTCGTCGCCGGCAGCGCCGCCGTTCCTGAGCCGGCCTCGATCGCCCTGATGGGCGCCGCCATGCTCGCGCTGTGCCGACGCCGACGCGGCTAACCCGTCGCTGAGCTCCCACATTCCTCCACGTCCGCGCGTCGGACCATACGCAAATTCCACGCGACACGCCGACGCGGACATGATATTCTCTGCGGCGACCCCAAGGACACCTCACGGAGTAAAACAATGACAGACACCGACAGCAACCCCGCCAAGCCCGGCCAGAACAAGAAGATCGGTCTGATATTTCTTCTGGTCGCCATCGCAGCCGTCGTGGGGATCACTCACTGCCAGCGCGCCCTTCGTCCGCCGCCAGGCTGGATCGACAACGATCTGGACGAGGCGATGCGGCAGGCCAAGGCCAACGACGCCAACGTGGTGGTCCTGTTCGTGGCCAAGCCGCCCACGGCGATCTGCCGCAGATTGCGCGATACAACGCTGTCTAAGGAGGCCAACAACGAGGCGCTGCGGGAAGGCAACTTCGTAGCCGTGATGGTCCGCGTGCCGTGGAGCCGGCGTGATGAAATCGCCGAGGAGTACGAGGTGACGAGCTACCCGACCACGATGATTCTCAGCCCCGAAGGCGAAGTGCTCAGGCGGGCTGAGGGATTCATCGGAGAAACGGACTTCCGCTACGAGTTCCTGATCCTGGACGACCCGTCCAGCCCGTAGGGCCGCGGCAGGCTGCCGCGTTTCACGATAGGTTGCAGCACCGGCGGATCATTGTCCGCTGACGGTTTCGCCGCGCCGGATCAGGGCGCCACTTCACATATGATTTCGTACAGCTTACCTGACATCCCCTCCGGAAGATTCGGGTCTGTCAACCTGAAGCGGACCATGACGGCCTTGGGCCAGTCGCCTATGTTCTCGGCGGTCCACATCGCCCGGTAGCCGCCCGTCGCGGCGAACTCCACTTCTCCTGAAGCGAGTGACGCGGATCTCCACGAAGCGGACCTGGCCCTGACCACGACGGCCCCGGTGGCGAGGGTCTCCACCCCGTACCAGTTTATCGCTCCGGTAGACTCATCGAGCGAGCCGTCGGTCCACATTATCGTAAGTTCGCTGCACCCTTCCGTGAGCACCTGCCAGATATTGTTTATCTGCACCAGGGTGGTGGGGGGCATATAGAGGTTGTCGCCGCCGGTCGCCGCCAGGCCGGTCACTTCCGAGCTCGCCTCCTCGCGGGAATAGGATTGAATTTTTCCCAGCACGCTGCTGTCGCCGGCCCCCAAACGTATGCCCATCACGTCGGCTGGGGTAAGACCCCCCTCCGTGGCAAAGCCGAGTTCCGGCCTCCACAGGATGGCTTCCCGTGCGTTGTCAGCCTGATTTAGGCGCAGCCCGTAGACAACGTAGGAGCCCAGACAGTCCGTGGCGCTCTGGACGGTGGTGATCGGCTCGGCCGTTGTCACAACCAACGCGGGTGAACCGGCGGTCGTCTGCGTGATGGCCATGATGCCGCCCTTGGTCGCTCGGCGGATGTCCCGACGAAGGACCTGCGTGATTGCGGCTATCTTGGCGTTGCCCCTCATTATCCTCTGAGCCGCCAACACCACGCGGTTGCACTGAACGATGACGACGCTGAACGCCGCTATCATCATGCCGAGGATCATGACGGTTACCATCATCTCGATAATGGTAAAGCCGCCCGTCCCCTTGTCAGCGTCGCGCCGCCGAATCGATCGGCCGATCGTCATATTCCTTCGTTCGCCCATTACGGTGCTTCTCGCCTCTCGGTCAGTTCATGCCGCCAGTCAAGCCGGTTCGAGTGACCATGGTCGCCAGGGCCGGACTAAACCGCAGCTCCTGATTGGTGCCCGCCTCTTCTTCCACGATAACTATGATGTACGATACCGTGCCGTTGTCCTCGCCGAACGCGCGCTCCAACCCCCCGACGACGCCGCTCCTGTCCGCCTGGACCAAGGTTACGAACGCCCCGGTTCCGCGGTCGATGACGGGCGACCCCACGTGCAAGCCGCCGTTAGTGCTGTAGAAACTGGTCGTGTCGGGCTGAATGCTCGTAGGGAGCTGACGACAGAAAACCAAACTGTTGTCGACCTGCCGCCGGTAGCTCGTCGCCACCAGTTGATAGCCCTCGAAGGTCTCGGGGTCATCGTCGTCATCCATGGGCCTCATCATCAGAACAAACCCATACCTGGCGTCCGCATAGCCCTGTGGATACAGTCGTCCTTCCGGCAAGATCAGCTCCTGCCCTTCGGTGCTGTCGTCGGCCAACACTTGCAGCAGCTCCTGCCTCGCGCTGGCCGTTGTGACAAAACGGGACAGGCCCGGCCTGCTCACCTCCTGGGGGGTCAGCGCCGCCCATCGTGCCTTGGCGATCGCCAGGCCGTTCTCACAGATGATCGAGCCCATGACGTCCTTGACCGAGCGGCGATTCGCCTGCATGGCCGCCGGAAACAGCGATCCGGCCATCACCAGCCCGACCGCCAGAATGCCGATGGCGATCATTAATTCCGCCAGGGAGAATCCGCCCCGCCCCCGCCGGGCGGCGCCGACGGATCGACCCGACGCAATCATCGTCTTCCGTATCATCATCGCCTCTCCAGCAGCATCCCCAGCAGATTGTTGATAGGCATCAGCTGGGCATTGGTGTCAAGGTACTCTTTTCGCTCCCGCCCCTGTTGCTTGATGAAGGTCGCGTAATCGAACATCGTTATGGCTTGGGCGCCGGGCTCGCCGACGTCGTCGTTTCCGTCGGTATCCGCGTTGGCCACGCCAATGTCCCACAGCGGGTCGCCCCAGCCGAACAGCGACGGTTCGCCGGGCACGTAGGCCCCCATGGCGAATAGCACGTCCTGGTTGTTAGGCCGGCGAGTCATCGCGCCGCCAGGATTGAACACCAGCGAGAAAGTCGTGAAGTCGTCCACGCGCTGCTGATTTGCCCCCGTCATCCCGGCGCCCCCGACGGCGCCGACACCGTCGGCGTTGAAGGAATCGCCCGAATACGTGCCCGGCGCGCTGCCGCCGCTGGCCGACTTCAGCTCGCCAAATGTCATCGTACCGGGTACCTTATAGGGCACTTGGCCGCCGCCCAGCCCGAACGCCGTAATGCTGAGGATCGGCGACAACTTCACGCCGTCGGCAATCACGTACCCGCTGGTCCCATCGGTGCGAATGACGACCCGCGCCGTGCCCGCAACGAACGGGTGCCGCCCCAGCAACACCCATATTCCGCCGGACACTCGCTGGTTGACATAGTACGTCGACGTCCCGCTGCTGTGAATTACGTCCACCGGCACGTTCGTTGCGTTCGAGGCGTCCGCCGGCCACCTAATGTACACGTCGTGGTCGCCGGCAAAGCTGAGCTGAGTCTCGAAACTCACCGACGCGCCCTTGGCGCCGTTGTTGTCGTGAAGGTAGTCCGATTGGAACATCCCGTCGTATACGTCGTCGACGATCCATCCGGGCGGGGCGACCACCTGGCTGTTGTCCACGTAGATATCACCGCCCGACACCGCCGCCGTCGACAGCACCGCCATGAACGAGATGCCCACGAGGTGCCTCCCGCCCGGGCTGGTCGTATCGGCCAGTTGATGGTGAACGCAAGCGTACATTCCGTCCCGAATAGCCACCGTGCGGGCAGACTTGATAATCGCGGACATCATGTTGTACGCCTGTGCGTCGGCGTTGGCTTTCAGAGCCCTGTTAATGTTCGGCAAGGACATCATGGCCACCATGATCACCATGCTCAACACTACCATCATTTCCACCAGCGTGAACGCGGGTTGGGCGTGTCGTCTGTGATGCATCTCAAGCTCCATTCGCCGGCGACGCTGAAGGCCCGGTCGACCGGCTGAGGTCATCGGTATTATAGTGGCCTCCCCCCGCGCGGGGCAAGTAAGTCTGCCCGGCCAGGCTGGCCCGCGCCGCCATCAGGCTCATCTTTCCCGGCCTCGCCGCCCTCCCCCGCCGCCCGTTGATGTTAGCACGGCCCGTCGAACTGAACTATCCAACCAGAAACCAGCCTCAAGTAGCTGAATAAGCCGCCAATTATGACTAGACACTTGGTATGCAATACAAGTTTGGCCTGCAAGGACAGGGAAAGTGCGTCAACAATCCTGTTTGGGCGCTCTGCCAGACCTATCCAAAGGCCAATTGTATTTAAGGATGCACCAGATCGCATTCAGCCCGTCCTTCAGGCCAATTCTTTTGCCCTGCGAGCGATCGCGGGGGTGGTAGGAAATCGGGCGTTCTGCGATGCGAAGGCCCAGCCTGGCTATCTTGGCGGTGAACTCCGGCTCGAAGCCGAATCCGTCCTGCTCGATCCGCACCCGCTGGAGCACCTCCCGGCCGAACGCCTTGTAGCATGTTTCCATATCGGTCAGCCTCATGCCCGTCATCACGTTTGACAGCTCCGTGAGCCCCCTGTTGGCCAAGTAGCTGGCTAAGCTGCCTATGCGCCCCCTGCCTTTGAACCGGCTGCCGTACACCACGTCCGCCTCGCCAGCCAGCAGCGGCGCCAGCAGGAATCGGTAGTCCGACGGATCGTATTCCAGGTCGGCGTCCTGGATGATGATCAACTCGCCGTCCGCCTCGTCCAAGCCCGTCCGCAGGGCAGCCCCCTTGCCTTGGGTGACCTCGTGGAACAGCACCTTGCAGGCAGGCGGCCGCGCCGTGGCGGCCAGTTCGGCAAGCTCCTCCCGCGTGCCGTCCGTAGAGCAGTCATCGACCAGCACGATCTGTCGACCGAGCGGCCCGATGTCCGCCGCCTTGACTCGCTCAAGCAGCTTCCGCCACGTGCCTCGCTCGTTGTGGACGGGGATCACGATGCTGAGGAGCTTGGCCGTCGGCGCTGTTTCGTCTGTCACCGAACGCGCTCCTTACCGCACCGGCGGGCAAGGACTGCCCGCAAGCAGCAGTTCCACCGATTTCGTATCGTTCATGAGCAGCCGTCGCCGTCCCTTGGCTGCCGCGGTTTGGCGGGCCAAGTGGTGCGTTACAAGCAGAAGACGCCGTTGAAAGCCGCCCCAGTTTACGTGCGGACGGGCGACGGGACAAACGTTTTCGGGACGCGGAGCCGTATCAGGGGCTCGACTGGTAGACCTCCAGGATATTTTTGAAGGGCTCATACTTGCCGAATTGTATAATCAGCACCACCATGATGATGTAGAGGATCATCACGGCCCACATGGCCCTGTCGCGGACGAGCACGGCGATAGGGTCGCGCCCACTGACGCTCGTCAGGCGGTTGAACCGGAAAACGCCGTAGACCACCAGCGGGATCGTCCAGACCATGTTCGCCGAGCCGACCGTCTTGTGGACCGTCTGCGGGGCCAGGCAGTACAGCGCGTAGGTGATGATGGCCATTGCAGACGCCACGGCTATCATCACGTTCAGGTCGGCCATATCGTAGCCGGCGTTTGCGCCGCGGGAAGCGGCGGCATCGTCGAGGGAGCTTATCTCGCTGCGTCGCTTGGCCAGGGCGATGTACAGGCACAGCGTGAAGGTGCACACCACCAGCCACGGACTGACCGGCACGTCGATCGCCGCAGCCCCCGCCATCGCTCGCAGGACGAAGCCCAGAGCGATTACTATCACGTCGACGATCGGATGCTTCTTGAGCCGGTAGGTGTACAGCAGCGTTATTATCACGTACGCGCAAGCCCACATCAGCAGGCCCAGCCCTCCCATGATCTCGCCGGCTGACAGGAACCACCCGGCCGCCGCCATCGCCACGCCGACTATGAGCAGCGCCACACCGGCCAGAATCGCCACGTTGACCGGCAGCCGCCCCGACGCCACGGCCCGGTAGCGCTTGACCGGATGGGCCCGGTCGACCTTGCGGTCATTGACGTCGTTGAGCAGGTAAATGCCGCTGGACAGCAGGCAGAACGCCGCGGCGGCCCACAGGCACTGACCCCACGCCGTCAACTCGGTGTACTTATGTGCAAACAGCACCGGGGCGATGACGAAGGTGTTCTTGACCCAGTGGGTCGGGCGCATCGCTTCCAGCAGCGCCCGTGCGCCGCGATGACGCGGCCGGGTCAACTCGATGTCTCCACGTAAGCTCGTCATTGCCGGACGCCTTCGCCCACGCCCCAGACGCTGCATCTGTAATCAGCCGCATCAAGGGCCGGTGGCTGCAATATTAACGGACATGCCCATCCAAGGCCAAGGGTAACACAATTGCTATCGGCGGAATCGCCGCGTCAATTGAAAAGTCGGACGTATGCATACAACCCCAGGCAGGCCGGAAGCGTCGGGCGGCAACCCCCGCCGCGGCTGGGCGGGCGACGGACACGCCCTCGTCCGCCTACGCGCACCAGCCGATCCGCACCGTGCCGGCTGGCTATTTGTTGATTTCCGACACGAACAGTACGGTGGGCGAATCTTCCGGATCATTGCAGTTGTGGCGATCGATGATGGCAAGGTACCACGTCGGCCGCCCCCGCGGCGGGTTGCCTATGAGGACCGTTGTCGTCACCGCGAACGTTTCACTGTTGACGGTGATCGAGTTGATCACCGCGCGGTATAGCGCGTCGCGTGCCGCCAGGAAGCCGGGCTGCATACGGTCATCTTCCGACAGCGTGCCGATCTCCGCAGCCATCATCTGCTCGGTATAGGCCGCCAGCGGAATCGCGATTTCCCCCGGCGTGAAGAAGCCCTTCACCGCGCTGTTCACGTCACCCCGCAGGCAGCTCATCGTGCCGTCCGACCCGTCCGAGTCGTAGCTGGGATCCACGAAACGCAGATACCCGCCTCGGCCTATCGTGTCGCGATAATCGATGATGGCCTGGGCGGCGGCGTCCGGATCGACACTGAGCTCCAACGTGCTCTGGTTGCCATCGCCGTCGATCCAGTCCCAGTAGACAGTCTCGGGGTAGGGCAGCCTGGCCAGCACGTCCGCCGAGGCCGTGTTCGGGTTGATCCGGCCATAGATCACCATGGGCGGGTCCATATGGTCCGTCTCGTCGGGGGGCACCAGCTCGATGAACTCCGCCAGCAGCGTCGCCCAGGGCACGTCGGGATATGCCTCGGCCTCGGGGTTCGTAAAGCCGATGTGCGCCCGCCCGCGCGAGAGCTTGTCGAAGTAGGCCCGCCTTGTCTCGTCCAGCTCGCCGGTGTCTTCATCGACCGGATAGAGCTTGTGCGGCAGGTCCATGCCGGCGCTGTCAGGCCCGACTACGTAGCAGTCGCCGAAATCGCCGATGCTCACCGGGGCGCTCACGTCCACCGGCAGGCGCGTTATGCTGAAGCCCTGCATGACTTGCGATATACTGATGCCGGAGATGTTCCCCTCGTCCATCTCTGCGAGCGTCAGCTCGTTGGGTTGTCCAAGGCTGTGGTCCGTCTCGCTGGCAGCCTGTCTGCCGGCGCCGCTGTAGACGGGCACGAGGCATCGCTGGCGGACAATGTCGTCATCGCGCTCGGCGTCGTACGTGCCCGACCACATGCCGACGGGCACTATTTCGGGAGCAACGACGCTGTCGACGGGGATGTACGCCATGTCGGTAACCCGTTGGATCATGATCTTGGTGCTGGGAAACGCGCTCAGGGGCGGGCATTCGTACCAGTTACTGTCGCTCACCTCGAAGCCGAACTCCGACGCCGGGTCTGGCGGGGGCGGGTTGTCTCCGCCGGACACACCAGCCGACCATAACACGATTCGCTCTCCCGGGGCGACCGACATGCCGGGGAACGACCAATTATTCAGGTCGCTTGTCACTATGTAATTGGACACGTCGAGCGTCTCTTCGGTGGGGTTGAACAGCTCTATCGCGAAGCCCCATTGCTGGCCGCCTCCCACGCCGGGCTGGATAGTCATGTGGGCGTATACTTCGCTGATCACCAGTTGCGGCACAACGCCGAAGGCCATCCAACTGGGCTTGGGGGCCACGTTGAACGTCCCGGTAAGTTCGTTGCCGGGGTACGAAAGGAAGGACCACATGTTGGCCACGAAATGAGCCGCCTCAGGAGAGCCGACTCCCGTAA
>SDBT01010276.1_pt1 | contig 15123 bp, 17 predicted proteins | sample 2277101 | NCBI WGS metagenome assembly SDBT01 (sample SAMN10404973, study PRJNA504765) | marine sediment metagenome | isolation source: marine sediment core GS10_PC15, 103 cmbsf | place: Arctic Ocean: Southern Knipovich Ridge | collected 2010 | reverse complement strand
CTGCATCGCGACCCACACCGCCTGAACATGTCCGTGGTGGGGTGAGGCGATCGCCTCGAAGGCGTCGCCAGCTTTGACGAGCTTGTCCCCTTTGAGGACCTGGCGTAGTGCAGCCAAGGCCTCAGGGGGCAACTTGGAAAGGTTGGCCAAGGTGCGGGTCTTGACCTTGCCGTCTTCGCGATAGCCCTCCCGAAGAAGAATGGCAGGAGGCGAGTTGCGATTGGGGATGGTGGCGATGTACATGCTAACTATAATTGCATATAACACCACAAATGTCAACATAATCAATGTATTTCTTGGTACATTTACATGCCAACATAACGACACCAATTTCCTCCCTCTGTAGCACAAGAAAAGCCTTCGTTTCAGGTGTTTGCTCGAAATCAGGGGTCAAGAAAGGAGGGGGAACTTCAGCCTAGACCGCTTCGACTCCACCACCACCACAAGCTGTGCATTTGGCCCCACCGCCAGCATCAGCTCGGCCAGAGATTCCTGAATCTGTCCTCTCTCATTGATGACATCGACCCGTCTTTCGAACTCCCCGGACATGTCCAGCAGCACTGCAGCGTGCTCGTCCTCTGCGCAATCGAACCCGACGATCCTCACTTTCTTCTTCACCTGATGGCCCCCCTCTCGGTACAATGGCCATGCCGCGTGTCGTCGAGCCTCTATCAGCCATCTTGGCGAGGTCCCTACCAGACGGCGCGCATGGCTAACGAGCACGGGCGGCGATCCAGGCATAGCCACTAAGGCAGGCACCGAGAGCCATACCCGTGCTCGTTCTTTCTTATATAGGACCCCAGGCACCTGGGTTTTGGGTGGCAGCTTGGCCATCATTCGTCTCGGTTGGAGGCCGCCACGACTCTGGGGCCTTTGGCGAGCCCCCCCCCTGCGCCCGTCGATGACGCCGGTGTAGGCGCCTTCCGTCGGGTTGTAGAGCGCTGCGTTGACTCCGCCGAAGTCGACAATATCGATGGGTAATGCGGGGAAGTGAATTCGTAGAAGGGGGTGCTCGTAACCCATAGGAGCATCCATGTGGGCGTTGGTGACCGCACCGGCGATTTCAGCCTGGATGTTGGCCGAAGGGATACCACCCCAGAGAACCCTCGGAGCCTCCACCGACTCTCGTAGGCTCATTCCCCGGTCGACCAGATTGCTGATCACCCCGCTCATTATCGACGGAATGCCATTGCTTCCGGGTGTTCCGAAGGCAAGGATCGACTCGTCATGGAACACCAGGATCGAAGGCGCCATGTCATTGTGGCATGGTGCGAACGGGCGGAGGAATCCTGGGCACTGCGGTTTGTCGACTCTGAAGCCTTCGAGGAAATTATTGTAGGGAAAACCGAGGCCCGGAGTGGCGACCTTGCCGCCGAAGCCTCGGCCGAGTGTCTGGGTGAACGACACGACATTCCCGTGCGCGTCGATGATCGAGGCCTGGGTGGTGCTTTCGCCCGCCGGCAGGCACTCGGGATCCACGGAGCCCGAAATGGCGGTCTTGGCGAGCGCTTCCCCAGGTACGATCATCTGCGCCCTCGCGTACGCGTGCCGCTTGGACAGGATCGAAGATCCCGGCATTCCCGCAGGTAGCATGACAGCACCGGAATTGGCGCGGTCGGCGCGAGCAATGCGAACGGCCTCGATCATCGCGTGGTGCCGGTCGAGTGAGTCTTCCGCGAGAAATTCGCTCGGAAATGTCTCGAGGATATTGAGAGCCTCGACGAGGGCATCGCCCCCACCGGGTGACGGGACGGTCAGGACCTCCACGCCGCGGTAGGTTGTGCTTACCGGGTGATGTTCGGTGACTCGCAGCCTCGCGAGGTCTCCCTTCCGTAAATTGCCGCCGTTTGAGACCATGTCAGCTTCGATTTGATCGGCGATGGTTCCCCTGTAGAAGCTGCTGACACCCTCCTTGGCAATCCGGCGGAGCGTCTGTGCGAGATCGTGGTTACAGATCCGGTCGCCCGGTGTGCCGATGGTCTTGCCGTCCTCCATGATCAGGAAGGGGAAGTAGCTGGAAGCCGCCAGGAGATCGTCGTAGTACCAGCGGGTCCACGTGATCTGGATCTCGCTCAGGCTGAAGCCGTGTTCGGCGAGATCGATGGCGGGCTGGAGGGCCTCGGTCATTGTGATCGTGCCGTATTTTCGGAGGGCGAGATCGAGGACCGCGAGGGTCGTCGGCACGGCCGCCATCTGGTGGCCGGTGGTCGTGCCCGCTTCGGCAGCGGCCTGCAGTGCCTCGAGGTCGAACCGGCCCGGGACAGGCGCCGTGCCGTCGATGGTAACAGCGAGCCCGTTGGCAAGGCGGATGATCAGGTAGGTCGAGCCGCCGAGGCCGGAGGCGTCCGGGTCCGCGACGCCGAGGACCAGGGAGGCGGTGACGGCCGCGTCGATCGCGTTGCCGCCGCTTTCCAGCACTCTCACCGCGGCCTCGGTGGCTTCGGGCGAGCCGGTGGCGACCATGCCGAGCCAGGAGTGCGCTTCAGTAGCCTCAAGCTGCTCCGGAAGCTCGGCGTGTACGGATGGAGGACAGAAAAACGCCATGGATGCCGAGGCGATGGTCACCGCAAGCGCCAAGTGTTTTCTGAGAGTTGCCCGTGTCATGTGTCCTCGCCGAGATGAGCCATTGATCAGCCTGGAGATCACGCAAGGCCTGTCCCGCTCGCGGCTTCGGATCCTGCGGTCGGCGTATTGTACACGGACCGGACGCCCGAGGGCGTGCTCAGCTGTTTTCGGACTCTGCGAGTACAGATCCCGTGGCCGACGAGGTGGTCTTTTTCGTTCGGCGGTAGGGCAGCGCCGCCATGAAAGCAGCACCCATATAAAGGTGCCAGACACCGATTTCCGTATTTGTGCCAATCAGTTCCGGAACTGCGTGCCAGGCACCTTTTCTTGCTCTGTTTCTACCCGGGCGATTTCACCTTCGTGTGAGCTACCGAGGTGTCGGCGGTCGCCGACAAGTATCAGGAGCTCCAGGACCTCGGTGTGGAAGTGTTCTCGGTCAGCGTTGACAGCCACTTCGTCCACAAGATGTGGAACGACCACGAGCTCACAAAAATGGTCGACGGCGGAATCCCCTTCCATATGCTCTCGGACCAGGCCGGCAACATCGGCAGGGCCTACGGCGTCTATGACGAGACCCAGGGGATCGAGCTGCGTGGTCGATTTATCATCGATCCAGACGGTGTCGTCCAGGCGATGGAGGTGTTGACGCCGCCGGTGGGACGGCGCATCGCCGAAACGGTGCGACAGGTCCAGGCCTTCCAGGTGGTCCGCGCCAGCGGGGGCGCCGAGGCAACACCCGCCGGATGGATGCCTGGAGACCCGGTCCTGAAACCGGGTCCGGAGCTGGTTGGCAACGTCTGGAAGGAGTGGAAACCGAACGAGTAAGAGCCGCAGGCATTCTGGCTTGACCGCAGCACCGGTGAAGACCCGATCGCGAGCAGCAACGCCAATACCGTGAGGCGCCTCTACCTTCCAGCTCGATCTGAGGACTTATTGATGCGATGAGGACGTATTTGGACTGTGCACCGTGCTTCATGCGGCAGGCGCTCGATGCCGCACGCATGACCACCGACGACGAGTCGGTGCACGAGGAAGTGCTGCGACGAGTGGCGCACGAAGTCAGCGAGATGGACATGGGCCTCTCGCCCCCCGCCATGGGCCAAAGGATCCACCGCCTGATCCGCGAGCTGACCGGCGATTCCGACCCGTACCGGGCGGCGAAGGAGGGTACGAACCGCCTTGCGATGGCCCTCTACCCCGAGATCAGCAACCGTGTTCGCACAGCCTCCAACCCGCTGGAGATGGCCGTCAGAACGGCCATCGCCGGCAACATTTTCGACTTCGCAATCGACAGCAGCATCCAAGACGAGAAATTCCGTCACACCATGGAGGGTGCAGCGACGGCACCGCTGCACGGTGACGTGGCGGCATTCGCTCGCGAGGCGGCGGCTGCGGAATCCATCCTCTATCTCGCCGACAACGCGGGCGAGATAGTTTTCGATCGGGTGCTCATAGAGATACTCGACCCTCGCCGGGTAACCGTTGTGGTCAGGGGCCGGCCGGTCCTCAACGACGCCCTTCGTGCTGACGCCGAGGCCGCAGGCCTGACCGGTCTAGTAGAAGTTCTCGACAACGGCTCCGACGCCCCCGGCACTATGCTCGAGGACTGCACCGAGGCGTTTCGCTCCCGGTTCATTGCCGCCGCCATGGTGATCGCCAAGGGACAGGGCAACTACGAGACCTTGAGCAACGCCCCGCGGCCTGTCTGGTTCATCCTGATGGCGAAATGCGAGGTGATCGCGCGGCACATCGGGTGCGAACCGGGGAGCTTCATCCTGCAACGAGGACCCGCCGCAGGTCCCGGGTAGCGGCCGACGGCGATGCGATCCAGCTCGCGCATCTCCTCGGCGGTGGATACCTTCATGGCTTTGCGTCTGGTCCAGGTTTTTCCACAAGCTGTCGAGAGAGCAAAGCACCGACTTCCAAGGCGCTTGTTCCTTCTGGAACAGTGAACGTCTTCTCGTCGGACTTGGCAGCGGTTGCAGGGTAACTCAGATCGCTTCACTACCTCTCGATGCCGTCCCGGGCCCGGACTCCCTGCGCGAAATAGTGTTTCACCTCTCGCATTTCGGTCACGAGGTCTGCCTTCGCGAGGATTTCCTCGGGCGCGTATCTCCCCGTGAGGATGACCTCGACGCCGGGTGGCCGCTGTTCCAATAATGCCAGCACCTCATCGACTGCAAGCATCCCGAACCAGATGGTCACGTTGACCTCGTCGAGGATGACAATATCGAAATCGCCGCTGCACATCTTCTCGCGGGCGCGCTCCATGCCGCGCCGCGCCCGAGCCGCGTGCTCGGCGGTGACCTCTTCGCGCCGCACACAACGTGCATCCCCGTACTGGTCGATTTCGACGAGGGAATGATCGCGAAGGGCCTGCACCTCGCCATACATCTGCCCCTTCATGAACTGGCCGATGTACGTTCGCAGGCCGTGGCCGGCAGCCCGGAGGGCCAGGCCGAAGGCAGCCGTGGTTTTCCCCTTTCCGTTCCCGGTATAGACTTGGACGAAACCTCTTTCCATGACGCTGAGTGTCCCACCTTTCGCGGCGAGAAACGAATTCCGCTGTGTTGAGTGCCGTCGCCATCGTCATTGGCGGGTGAGTGCGCAACGACGCGAAGCGGGTCCCGGTGAGAAGTGGGAGCGGCACTATCTTGGTTGATGCCTCGCGTTCGCAGCGCCCTTTCCGTATGGCGTTGCCGGCGTTGGACATGCGTTCGAGAGCGTCGCGACCATGACCACGTCGCCCTGCACTCTCGCCGCCCGGTAGCCCTCACGCAGCGCGGCGAACACAGCATCCTCGTTTCCGGCGATCACTGTGCTCATAGCCCCCGGGTGAACCTCGACTCCAGTGGCCCGGAAGGCTGCGAGTGCCCCCGAAATGGCGTCCGAGACGGATGTTTGGCGCAACGGATAGATACTGACTTGGGCCGCCATGGTCTCCATTTCCTCTCCTCCCTGTTCGACCTCATCCCCAGGTTGCACTGATGCCGATAAAGCCTCCCCAGGGAAGCGCCAACGATCTCCTCCACCCGGGCCACAGCGTGGTTCTCCAGCGGATTCTCGGCTCGTACTCGGCAGCCGCGTTCTCGACCAGGGATTTGAGCTCGCCGAGATTGTACAGCCTGGCCGAGGTCCATGGCAGTCCGGTTCGATTCCGGAGCCTGCGCCCGAGGACGCTGCGGCGATTCAAGGCGCCCACCAAGATCCCCTTGCGCGCGACTCGGCATGCCTCGCTGAGGGTGCGTCCAACGTCGGCGACGAACTCGAGGGTCGTGATGAGGGCCACGAGATCGACACTCTTCGAGGCAAACGGCAGCCGTTCCGCGCGAGCCAGGACAGATGGAGGGCCTCTCAGACGACGGGACTCCACCAGCATCTCCATCGACAGATCTGCGCCCACCACGTGAAGGCCTCGGGTTTCGAACCAGCGACAGAAGTGGCCCGTTCCGCACCCCACCTCGAGCACGGTTTCGATTGCCGGGAGGTCGACCAACAGCTCGTTCAGAAGCTGCTTTTCGAGCTCGTCCGCTCGGCGGCCAGTGGTCCCGTACCAGCCCTCGTAGGAGGCGACGAGATCGTTGTCGGCAAACGGATTGCCAGCGTGTGCGGTCATTTCCCTTTCTCGTGGGGCGCTCGGGGTCGGGTGAGCTTTCGCAGGAAAAATGACTGCCCGCCGTACTCAACCTCCATCAGCTCGCCTGCTTCAGCCAACCTTTGGACGACCGACCGGTCCGCGCCCCTGCGGGTGAGCAAGGCTTCGACGGCGTCGGCGCGCATCGGGTGCACCGAGGTGATGGCGAGCAGGTCCTCGTCGACACGACCACCGCTGAAAAATGTGTCCCCTTCATAACCGGTGAGGAGCTCGACATTGTCGAGTGTCCCCGACAGGATGCTCCAGGCACGTGTGACCCCACTCTCGCCAGGGGCGCGCACGTTCTCTTCGGCCGGTGGACGGGTGGGGATTGCCAGGTAGGCGGTTTCGGGTCGGAGCCGGGCGAGGAAGGAGGCGAGCTCTTCGAGGAGCTCATCGCTGTCGTTGACCCCTTCGACGAGCATGGTCTCGGTCACCAACCGGCCGGCGAAGGACTCTGAGAACGAGAGCGCGCCGTCGAGGATCTGTGACAGGCACAACTTTCCATGCGGGCGGTCGATCCGCCGCCACACGTCCTCGCGCACCGAGTCCACCTTGAGCGAAACCCAGTCGGCGCGTGCCAGCTCCTCGCGGACGTCATCGCGCCAGATCAGCGATGAATTGGTGATAACGGCGATCTTGACACCGAGCTCTCGGACCAGCTCGATCTCACGTCCCAGGTTGAGGTCCAGGGTCGGCTCGCCGTCGGGCACAAAGCTGAGGTAGTCGACCAACTCGCCGGCCACTCTCACCTCCTCGACTCTCTTTCGGACCTCCTCAAAGATCCGTTCCGGATCGTAGAAGTCGGTCCGCTCAATTTGCATGGTGAGGGTGCGGCCGAGCTGACAGTAGACGCAGGCATAGCTGCAGATCTTGGGCGGGATGTTGTTGATGCCGAGGCTCCGTCCGAGCCTGCGGAAGGGCACGGGCCCGAAGGTTACCGGGTCACCCTGCATGGTTCGCCGGCAGCCTTCCGGCCCGGGTCACCGGACGATGAGGACCGAGCACGGTGAACGGTTGGTCAGGGCGCTTGAGACGCTGCCCATGTAGAGCTCCTTTGCCGGGGTGCGTCCCCGAGTCCCGGCGACGATGAGATCTACGCCCAGATTCATGGCGAACTCGACGATCTCCTTGGCCGGGTTGCCCACCAGGATCACCTCGTTGATCCGGCCCTTCGTACCGGCCAGCTCCGTTACGGTTTTCTCGAGAACGGGTCGTGCGACCTTGGCAACCCGTTCGTCGCTTGCTTGAGTGGGCAGCGACACCACCCCCTCGTAGCACTCCGGGTCGGAAGGGAGGGGGAAAACGTAGATGACAAAGATCTCGTCCTCGGGTCCTGGACATGATTGCTCCACGAGGAAACGAGCTGCTTTGAGGCTGGATTCGGAGCCATCGGTTGCGACGATATACCTCATGACATACCTCCCTTTAAGCCCGGCTGAGGTCACCCCCCGGTCTGGTGAGCGTTGAGGAGTGCCGTAATCGCTTCGCGCCCCCCCTGGGTGGCGTCCCAAACCTGGCCGGGCGTTCGTGCGTCACCCGCCACCTCGACCTCGAGTCCCGCCTCGCGAAGGGCCACAGAGAGCGGGTCGTGGGACCGGTGGCCCACCGCGACCAGGACCGAGTCGAAGCGTCCCAGCTTCCGCTCCTCGCCGGTCGTCTCTTGGCGAACGTGAGCTTCACCTTCTTCGAACCTCAGGAGGCGGGTCTGCGTGTGAATCTCCACCGGCAGTGATTGTAGACGTTCGAGGGTCATTTTGCGGGTAATCGCTTCCATATCTCGGGCGACGTCCTCGAGCAGCTCGACTACCACGACCTCACGACCGTCGCCGGCGAGCTGCTCTGCAAGCTCGATTCCGACCAGACCACCGCCGAGGATGAGGACTCGTTGACCCGTCTCGCTCGTGCCAGTGAGAACCTCCTCGGCCGTCAGGGGGTTCTCGAGACCGGGAATGGCGGGGATGATCGGTCTCGACCCGGTGGCTATGACAACCTTCGAGGGGTGGAGCCTGGCGATGTCCCCGTGGGTCGGCTCGGCGCCGGTTCTGAGATCGATACCGGAGCTTTCAACGGCGCGCACGAGCGAGCGGAACGGCCGCTCCATGGCCCCCTTGCCGGTCGTGAGACCGGCGAGTGCGAACTGTCCGCCGAGCGTGGATCGCCGCTCGAAGAGGGTGACCTGGAAACCCGCCCGGTGGGCGACGAGCGCCGCCTCCAGGCCGGCCGGACCGCCGCCGACCACGACCAGAGGTTCGCCCACAGCCGCAACTTGCAGGGCGGGGTCCCCCTCCCGACCGAGCTCGGGGTTGATGAGACAGCTTACCGGCCCGCCGGCCTTGACCTTGGCCAGACAGCCTTGGAGGCAGGAGCCGCAACCCATGATCTCGTCCTCGCGACCCTCACGCATTTTCAGAGGCAGGTCGGGGTCGGCGAGGAGGGGCCGTCCGAGTGCGACAACATCGGCCATGCCATCATCGATGACCGTCCGGATGCAGTCGGGCTCACCGAGCCGACCTGCCACCATCACCGGTATCGCAACCGCTGCGCGAAGCTGCGAGGCGAGCGTTTCGTTGACCCCGCCGGGCAGGGCCATGTGCTGGTAGTACCAGGGTGGGCTGTCGCATGCCGAGCCGGTGACCACGTGCAGGATGTCGACCCGCGAGCCTTCGAACCGCAGGCCCAGCGCAACGGCATCTTCGACGACGAGGCCACCCTCTACCTTCTCATCGGCGGAGATCCGCGCCGAAAGCGCGAGCCCGAGTCCGATGGCCTCACGGACGGCGGCAACGACCTCGTCCACGAACCGCCACCGACCCTCCTCGCCGCCCCACTCGTCGGAGCGCGAGTTGGTGCGCGACGACAGAAACTGGGCGGGCAGGTAGCCGAGGCCGAGCTGGAGCTCGACGCCGTCAAAGCCCGCCTCGCGTGCACGCCGCGCGGCTTCGGCGTAGGCGTCGAGCACCTCCTGGATCCGTTCGGCCGACATCGGCTCCGGGGTGGCGCCGGAGGTTGGGCATCGCACCGCCGAGGGCGCCTCCGGCGGACCGCCGATGATCTTCGGGTTGGCGGCGCGGCCGGCGTGGTTGAGGTGGGCGAAGATGAGTGAACCCTCGGCGTGAACCGCCTCCACGATCCGCCTCAGGTCCGGGATATTTTCGTCCGCGTTGGCGCCGAGCTGGCGTGGGTGCTCCCGGCCCATCGGGTCGACGAAAAGGGGCTCGAGGATGATGAGGCCGGCGCCGCCTTGGGCGCGGCGCCGGTAGTACGCGATATGGCGATCCGTCGCCATGCCGTCGGTGCCGCCGAATGCGGTCTTGACCGGCGCCAGGGCGAGGCGGTTGGGTAGCTCGACCGGTCCGACGCGGAGTCGTTCGAAGATCCCCGTGTTCATACCGCTTCCAGAGGGATGCTCTGGATTATCGACTGGAGCTTTCGCATGGTGTCGACGTAGCGTTTGAAGTAGGCTCGCGAAATATGGGTCTGGATCGCGTAACCCATGATTGGATCGTCGTCCATGAGCTTTTTGAGGGTTGCGGCCTTGATCTTGAGGATTCGCGAGTCCGCGCTGCAGGTTGCGCTGAGAGTGTAGGAGTCGATCTGGAAGCAGACGCATGATCCGAAGATGGTGCCCTCGGTCACCTCGTCGATGAGCACGCTCACCCCGTCGGCACGGGGCAGACGCAGGGCCACCTGGCCCTCGAGGACGACGTAGAAGTTGTCTGCCGCCTCACCGCGCTGAAAGACGACGTCTCCAGCACGGAGGGAGATTTCCTCGGCGGCAGCGCTGAGTGTGTTGACCTGCTCGGGTCTCAGGAGCTGGAAGATCTCGTGACTCTCGAGCTGTGCGGTTTGCATGTATACCTCCCTCGAAGGCCCGGGGCGAACCCCGGGCTCTTCGCCTGAAATATCATCAGTCGTTGCGGGTGAACGGGACCTCGGCACAGCGCCAGCAACCCTGCTCGTCGAGGTCCTTGCTCTCGTCGACATCGGCGTCGCACAACCAGGTGCAGCCGTTGTCGGCCACCACCACCTTCATGGGGCGGGCCGCCTTATGGGGCTCGGGCCCCACGTACACCGTGTCTCCGTGTTTTACTTCCATCGTTCTTCCTTTCTCCGGGGGTGTTGATAATGCCCCGGTCTCACCAGGCTCGACTGCACACCCCGTGCCAACCCATCGATGGAGCCTTGAATGTTGAGTGAACCCGACTGTTTTGAAAGAGTTGGCAGCTCGTATCGGCGGATCTCCGGGTGGAGTCTTCGGTCATAGTGAAGCAGAAATGCTATCATCTACGCGGCTAGAGTAGCTTGAATGCTGCCTTCGGAGGTCGAATTTGCGGGACCAAGAGCCGAGAACAATTGACGGTGAGACCGATGGGGACCGGATCACGCCGGCACGATTCGAAACGGTGATCAACAGCATCTCCGACGGGGTCTTTGCGGTCGATCGCGAGTGGCGACTCACCTGTTTCAACGATGCGGCCGTGCGCACCACCGGCGTGCCGCGGGAGGACGCCATCGGGCGGCGCTGCAGCGAGGTCTTCCGCTCCAACATCTGCGAGGAGGCCTGCGCCCTACGCTACACCATGGAAACCGGCCGGCCGATCGTCAACCTGCCCATCCATATTCGCGACGAGGCGGGCAACCGGGTGCCCGTGACCATCTCTACCGCGCTCTTGCGAGACGGCGACGGCCGCGTCATCGGCGGCGTCGAAACCTTCCGCGACCTCAACATGGTCAAGGACCTGCTGCGCGACGTGGAGGCGACGGTGGGTGACCGGGAGATCGTCACCTCCGACCCGCACCTGCGGCAGATCTTGGACATCGTCCCGACCATCGCGGCCAGCGACAGTACGATCCTGATCGAGGGCGAGAGCGGCACCGGCAAGGGTTTGCTGGCGAAGGAGATCCACCGGCTCAGCACGCGAAGTCAGGGGCCGTTGGTGACCATCAACTGCGGCGCCATCCCCGAGCAGCTGCTCGAGTCGGAGCTCTTCGGTTACCGTGCCGGCGCCTTCACCGGGGCCACTCGGGACAAGAAGGGGCGGGTGGCCGCGGCCGAGGGGGGAACCCTGTTTCTGGACGAGATCGGTGATCTACCGCTGTCCCTCCAGGTCAAGATCCTCCGCTTGCTCCAGGATCGGGTCTACGAGCCCCTCGGCGATGTTCAGAGCGTCACCGCCGATGTGCGCATCGTCGCCGCCACCAATCGTGATTTGGCGGCCCTCGTCGAGGAGCGGGGCTTTCGCCGCGACCTCTACTACCGGGTCAACGTCATCCGGTTGGTGATGCCGCCCCTGCGCGAGCGGCCCTCGGACATTCCGCTCCTCGCCGAGACCATCCTCCGCCGGTTGTCGATCACCCGCGGTCTCATCGTGGACTCGATCTCCCGCGATGCGATGCGGCGGCTGATGCGTCACGATTTCCCGGGCAATGTCCGCGAGCTAGAGAACATCCTCGAGCACGCCTACGTGCTCTCATCCGGGCGTGATATCGAGGTCGAAGATCTCCCCGACTGGTTGCAAGCCGAGGATGGCGCGGACGAGTCGGGAGAGCCATCGACCCTCGAGGAGCTCGAGGGGCGGTTCCTCCGCGACGTGCTGGCGCGGAACTCGTGGAACCGTACCGCCGCGGCACGCGAGCTCGGGATTCACAAGACAACCCTGCATCGCAAGATCCGCCGTCTCGGGCTCGATCTACCGAAGATCGACGGACGGTCGAACCGCGGTCGTGCTAGTCGGGAAGGCCCGTCTTGAGCCCCTGGAATCTGGTGTAGTCGCGATCGAGCGTGATCCACTCGCAGCCGGCCTCGATGGCCAGCGCCGCAAACCAGGCGTCGGGTACCAGGTTGCCGCGAGCGTCCGCCTCGGTGCACAGACGCGTGAAGATCTCCCAGTGCGTTTCCCCAGGCTGAATGACCATGCAGTGCGGTTGGGCCAGCACGGCGTCGCAGAAAAGAATGGTTTCATCGAGGCCGCTCGGCTCGCGAAACACCTTCGGGTGGGTGACGACTCGGATGACGCCGCTCAGAACCTGTGGCGACATTCCGTAGCGAGAGTCGCCGTTGACGACGTCCTCCAACCAGGAGTAGCACAGGCCATGATCCGGCGAGTCTTCCCGAAATGAGTGAACCAGGATGTTGACGTCTGGCAGAATCAAGAGTCGTCCATAACCGCCTCGAGATCGCTCGAGCGGTTGAGGTCGACCCCGGGCATCACTCCGCCGCCGGCGCGAGAGATCGGCAACGCCGTCCGTTCACGAGTCTTGGGTTTCGGCGTCGCCAGCACCATCACCACGCCTTCCTCGATCACTGAGGTGAGGGTGCGGCCCTCCTCGGCGGCGCGCCTTTTAGCGCGCTTGAGAAGGTCGTCACGCAGGCGTACGGTGGTCCTCATGCATCAAAACATATGTCCTTGACATCAATATGTCAAGAACGGGAGACGGGTTATTCTTCCATTACCTTCGCGTTGCGGATCTCGCCCTCGACCCGGCCGCCTCCGGAAAGAATCACCGTCACCTGTCGTTTGGAATCACGGACAATGACGTCGCCCTCGACCACCGAGCCGTCGGCGATCGTGATCTCGATGGCCTTCTTCTTGGCGCCGCGCCGGTTCTTGCCTTTGATGATCACGTCTCCGGCCACCCGCGAGTGGTCGGTCAATTCGACCGAGCCGTTGACGGTGGTCAGGTTGCCGCCGACCTCGGTGCGTGCGAGGTGAATGGACCCGTTGACCGTCGACACGTCGTCGGCGATTAGACTGCCGGCGTCACAGGCGATTGAACCGTTGACCGTTCCGACGTCGCCTTCGACCGAGACGTTTTCGGCCAGGCGGATAGATCCGTTGACGGTGCCGACGTCGTCGTTCACGGTGACGTCATCGGCGATCGTCACCGAGCCGTTGACCGTCCGCAGCCCTCCGACCTTCGAGCCCGCCCCGACCGTGACCTTCCCGTTGACCGTCTGGCAATTACCGCGGACCTCACAGCCGGCGCCGATGCGTACACTGCCGTTGACCGTGGTCTGGCCGCCGTCGACCGTCTCGCCATCGGCGATGTGGATCGACTTGTTGACCCCGCAACCGGCCAGGACCAAGCAGCATGTAGTGAAAATGACGAGGACACGTGTTGGTTTCATCGGAAGATTCCCCCTCTTATAGTGACTACGAGAATAGTAGCGGGTCGGTTCGGTGACTGTAAGCACGGGAACGATCGAGGCGGATGAGCGTACACTTTCCACGTTCGCGGTGGTGAGAAGGGCGCACTGGTGGAGGATCGGACATGAGCTGGGTCGAAAGGTACAAGCCTGCGGCCGCGGTGCGGGTGCACCTGCTGCTGGCCGGGCTGATGTGGACGGTGGTGGGGGCGGCGCTGGTGGGCTTCGGCGGTCGGTGGCTGTGGCAGTTACCGACTCCCGCCGCGCCGTGGCTGGCGATGCTGGCAGTGGCGATCGGCATCTTCAAGTCGCGCTTCGTTCTCGATCGCGCGGCCCGCAGGATGGTCGATCGGATCCTCGAGCACGGCGACGGCCGGTGTCTCGGTGGCTTTCTTTCCCTGCGCTCGTGGGCCCTGGTGGCGGCGATGGCGGCGGGCGGCCGACTCCTGCGCGGCTCGCATGTGGCCCGGGGTCTGCTGGGCGTTCTCTACATTGCCGTGGGAACGGCGCTGCTGCTCTCCTCACGGGTGGCCTGGAGGACGTGGCGTCACTCGAGGCGGCCGAGCATTTCCTCATCGTAGGGCTCGAGCGTTTGCCCGGCGCTGATGCGGGCGATGAGGTCCGGGTTGGCGATGAAACCGCGGCCGAAAGCCGCCAGGTCGACCGCGCCGTCCGCTACGGCGGCCGCGGCGCTTTCGGGTGTGAAGCCGCCGCAGCCGATCAGGGTGCCGGAGTAGTTCTTCCGGAGGAATTCCTCCGCAGTTCCGTGGAGATCTTCGAAGACCGTCGTGCGTTCGAAAATGCCCACGTGAACGTAGGCAAGGCCGCGTTCTTCGAGCTTGCCGAGCAGATGGCGGAAGACCTCCGCGTCGTCCGGATGCGACTCCATGTTGAAGTAGGCGCCGGGGGAGAGGCGGATGCCAACCCGACCGGCGTCCGCCCTCGCCACCACGGCGTCGACAACCTCGAGAGCGAATCGCGACATGGCGGCGGGCGTGCCCCCGTAGGCATCGTCGCGTCTGTTTGTGTGATGGTGGAGGAACTGGTCGATGATGTAGCCGTTGGCGCCGTGGATCTCGACACCGTCGAATCCAGCCGCAAGGGCGTTGGCCGCGCCACCGGCAAAGGCTTCTACGAGCTCATGAATCTCATAGACTGAGATCGCGCGCGGCGTACCGTAGGAAAGCCCGCCGCTGCGCGGGACACGGCCCTCGAGGGGAATTTCAGACGGGGCGATGGGGAGCTCACCGTCGAGATAGGATGGATGGGAAACCCGTCCAACGTGCCACAGCTGGAGGAAGATCCGGCCCCCCTCCTCGTGGACCCTGCGTGTGACCAAACCCCACCCTTCGACCTGGGCGTCGGTGAAGATACCGGGCACGTCTGGGTAGCCCTGGCCGTCGGCGCGGACGATCGCACCCTCGGTGATGAGCAGACCGGCGGCGGCGCGACGGGCGTAGTACTCGGCCATGGCGGGGGTGGGTACCAGACCCTCACCCGCCATGCTGCGGGTCATCGGGGCCATCGCGATGCGGTTCGGCAGGGTCAGGTCGGAGCTCAGCTTGGAGGGTGAAAGCAGGATCTCGGCGGGGGATGGGCTGTCCATTGTTCACTCCGCCACTTCGGTCTTCGCGTCGATCCGGTTGGTGATCTTGATGTAGATCAACAGGGCGACGAATGCTACGACTCCAACTGCCGCTATCCAATACCACATCTGGTTGGCGTGGGCATAGGCGTCCGGAATGGGACCCTGCCCGGCGATGAAGGCGTCGTA
>SDBT01010275.1_pt1 | contig 15124 bp, 25 predicted proteins | sample 2277101 | NCBI WGS metagenome assembly SDBT01 (sample SAMN10404973, study PRJNA504765) | marine sediment metagenome | isolation source: marine sediment core GS10_PC15, 103 cmbsf | place: Arctic Ocean: Southern Knipovich Ridge | collected 2010 | reverse complement strand
TGGGCTGCCAACAAACCAAGTTTCCAGTAACGAGTACGCGGGCCAGGTAAGAGTCAGTTCCGTTGACTATCTCGCCCTGCCATTTCGGTGGAGTCATCTTGAAGGTACGCTTCGGATGCAAAACAAACTCCCAGTCCATGACGTTAATCATAAACACATACTTCTGGAGAGTTGAAGTGGTATCCAAGTAATAGTCTTCGATGACTTCCACGCCGTCGATCACCACGCCTATAAAGCCTTGCTTCATCAGGTCGCCCGCAGGTTCTTTGTAGAACATTCGGGTTTCCATCTCACGCTTCAGTTTGATGAGGTTGGTGGGCGCACAGAAAACTTTGATGTCGCTACGTTTGCGGTCATGGTCGTACTTGCCAGTTGCTCTAACCATCTGACGGATGTTCTCGATATTGAACGACCGGGCAGTTGCATTATCTGCAAAAGTCCCGTCTATCGAAGCACCCTGCCACCATTCGCGTGTGACCGTAGTAGCCCTAGCAAGAGTTCCGTAAGTGGAATCATGGGTCAAAGCATCGGCAAAGCCCTGGAAACCCTTATCGCTATCAGAAGTAGCTGAAGCAGCACCCAGAAGAGAAGTTCGCAGACTCAGACGAGCCGCCTTGCCTCCCTCTCTGACCAAGTCAGCGGCCAGGTCGATTATGCGGTGGTCGCCAGCTAAGGAGTTTTGAATTTCCTCTTCGCCGGTTCGCTCCACAGGAACCTGTTTGTACTTCCACTCAAACTTGGGCTTGTCGTAGATTTCCTTACGGGTGCTAGTCAGAGGCTCGTGCATGACGTAGTCTTGAGCCAGAGACTCAAGGGTTGCCCTTTGCACCGTCTTCTGAATTACTAGGCCACCTTTGGTTACGCGCTTACGCGCCAACATCGCATTGAGCGCGGGAATAGCCTCTAGCACTTGATGCTTTTTGGTCTTATCCCACAGCTCCCTTGTAGTATTTGATAAATTGGACATTATGCCCCCCTTTAAAATTGTTTATCTAGTTATGTAATCATCCTGCTTTGGCCTTCATATCGGCGACTATGTCATCCAGAGAGCCTTCAGTAAGCCCTTCTTGAGGTGCGCCACCGCCTTGGCCTGTATCTAGTGTAAAGTCGTCTTTGGGCTTAGAAGCCTTAGCCTTGCCTTTCACAGCAAGCTCTTTGAACGCAGATTGCATGGTCAGCCACTTTTCTAATCTGGTTGCTGGATTTTCCTTGGTGAATCCCTGGTTTCTTAGAAACTGGGCAGTTATAGCCAGGGCATCGTTTTGATGCTCAGCGCCGTACTCGCCCGCCAGGGTAGCTGCCATCTCCCGTTCGTCCTGGATAGCCGCGTCTTCGCTTTGAGTTGCGGAAAGTTTATTTAGGGCGTCGTTGAGTCGCTTTATCTCTTTGGTTTGATCTTCGAGACTATTGACCCTCTTGACTACGTCCCCATACTCGCTTTCTTCGCTCAATTCTTTGACTGGAGAGTCAGTGTCCTCTTTAGATGTTTCCAACTTGGTCTGAAGCTCTTCCCGCAGGATTTTGTCCTGCTGGCGTTCAGCGTCCAAGCTGTCTATTTTGTCTTCCAGCCTCTTGCGATCTACGGCGTGCTTCTGATCGCTTTCCTGGCGCCTCTTGTCCCATTCCGCTGTTTGGTTGTCAGGCTTGGGGCTCTTGTCCTCAGGCTTAACAACAGGCGGTGGTGAGGTCATATCGGTTTTATCCTCAATGTCCTCTGGTCCAACTGACGTACCAGGCAATTCCAGTTCCAGCATGTCTTCCGTGTTCGTATCTTCCTTAGCCATTACACTACTCCCTTTGTTGACGTGAGGATTTCCGCTCGTGTCGGCCCCCCAACGCAAGGTATAAAACGCCATTCGGTTATTCCTATTGGCTGCTCGTTGCTCTATGTAGCTCATGTCCACATAGATGGCGGGCTGGCCTTTCGGCTCCGTCCGGCTCCATAAAACGTTATCTAGGTATTCCCCCTAGTGGTTACTGCTCGTCTAGCTTCTCTATGTCGGTATACACACTGCTTGCAATTATCCCATAAAACCCCAGCACCTCTTTATCAGCCTTCCCCCTCGCCTGCCACCCTTTTTTGAAAAGCTCTTTGTGGTCTGCCCATTGATTAGGTTCAGTTTCCCACGCCTCATCGAGCGCTGTGGGGGTGGGGGCTACATAGTGGTCGTCTTTATCTTCTAAGCCACGCAGGAACTCGTGAGGGGTGGGGTCGTCCCAAGTTATCTCTTCGCCCTCCTCTGCTAGATAGTCGCAGTGACACCCTTCGTGGCCTTTGGGTTTACCACATAAAAGGTTCGCCGCTCCCGCAGTTGTGCATTTACCACCGCACAGCTCAGGGGTGGATGGTTGTTTCTTGATGTGATCATGCCACCATTTATAATCAACACAGGCCTGGCTTGCCCACCAATGCTGCCCGTCGTGTCCCTTGGGGAATTCGCAGTTTACATAGACGCCATTTATATTGAACAATGACCTAGCCCCGCATAGCTCCACACGCTTGGAGTAGTGGCGACATATACTAGCTAACCACTTGCTTAGATTACTATGCTTGTCAGGGTGCGCATCCGACACTAGAATATTTCCGCAAGCATTGATAGCCTTATCCCACGATATACAGTTATCACAACTTCGCTCACTCATATCATCCTCCACACTCTCAGAGTATTCTTTACATAGTTCAGCTAATGCACCTTGGCTAAACTTCGGGTGGAAAAAACAATCCACTTTCTTACTGCAATTGTCGCAATTTATCTTACTCATACTTCACCAAAGACTTAGGTATCTTCGCAATCCACTCATCGCCACAAATTGCGTAGTATGACTTGCCGTCGATCTCAGACAACTTCCAACCTTGGAAATTACGATAGACCATTACGTCGCCAACCTCGATACCAAGTGGTATAAAGTCGCCATTTTCATTCCTCTTCCCAGGCCCTACCGCGACAACTGTACCCCTAAACGATTGCTTCTTAGCCAAGTCGGGTATTAGTATTCCGCCCTTGCTGACTTCGTCAGAGTCGTGGGCCTCGATAATAACAAAGCCATCCATCGCCAACAGGTCTTCAATTCTTTCTTCCTTGAGTCTTCTTGGTTTTTCGATTCCCATCTGATTCTCCTAGTTTATTCTTCGGGCCATAGCCAAGCCTGTCGTATGTGGCCTGGACTTGCTCGTGCGGTACACAACACTTTCTCTTCCAGCTTCCCTTTGTGCTCATCTGCTCATACTCCTGCTATAAATGAAGGTGGCGGTTTGTGGGCTACGAGTATTGTAGGCTGTTCGACAGCCTCTCTCTTTGACCAATGCCAGCAACTTCTCATTATAGCTTGCACGCTCATGTAGTCGGGCGACTCCAGGTTTTCGCAGACACACACCTGGGCGGCTATCACTGAGTTCGCTCCCGGCTGTCTCGCGCCCTGTATCATAAATGGGCCTCCAGCGCTATTACAGGTAGCGCAAGTCTCTTTTTTGCCTATCGCTGTCCCATATTCCCACGGCCATTTTACATCTTCATCTTTTTCATCGCACATCACATCTCCTTACTTTGAAGCCTGTTTTTCCTGCTCCTGGGCCTGCTCTGCCTGCTGCTGTTGAGCCATAGCCTGATTAACCCACTCCATAACTATTGGCATATTGTTACGCACCCACTCGAACTGTTGATAGTCCTGAGAGCGTGAAAATATCTCGCTAGCGTTGGGTATCTCAAGAACTTCAAGTAACTCTGGCAGCATTGGGAAAGACGCCGGATTGCCCACATACCCAGCAGCTTTTTCGTGATCTTCTTTTCGCCTCTCTTTATCGAAGGGCATGACCGTGCCAATTTCCAGGTCAATGTCGAAATCGACATCTTTCACCTTCTGGGTGATCTGTGCGGCTTCGGCTTGCTTGTTGTCTCCAACTATTCTAACCCATTTATCTACCGGCCAATTCTTCTGGTTACACTCAGCCAGCCGCTGAGCTATGCCCAATAGCGATTCATGTTGAATGGCGGACTGCAACGATACCCTCAGGCGGCTATTAGCGTTTAGCCTGGTAGCCTCAGTGGCGGTCATGTTCTTGCCGCCAATACCCTGGATGGTCTCCTGCATCCCCGTCTGGTTGCGTATCTCTTGGCCCATCAAGTTGAAGAACTCAAGCACGCCCTTAGGTAGCGGCGGCGGATCGATTACCTTGAACCTGTTGATAGAGTTGCGGGTAAACTTCCAGATAGCGCCAGCGTAGCCGTGCAGCCTGGGTTTCTTTAGCCCCTGGTCTATAGCCAAGGCCCCTTCTTCCACAGCCAAATGCGGGTCGCCAAAGAACTTCAGGTAGTTAGTCAAGTGTGACGATGCCACGTTCATCCAATCCTGCAAGCCCTTACACATAGGCACAGCGCCCATGCCCTGCCAGATGTGGGGAAGAATGTAGTTAGGGGTAATCACCAAGGGCCATCTTTTGTAGTTCCACCGCTGGTCTGCTAGTTCATCGTTCAATATCGTGTGGTGAACCCTCAATACCATTCGACCTGTGGGGTAAAGTGGCTCATCGTATTCACGTTTAGTACGTGTAGGCCAGTTTTGGTCATTCCATTGTTCGCCGCTCTCAGGGTTATACAAAGCGTTATTTTCGTCGGCCTTCATAATGCCTTGAGCGTAAAGCTCTTCTTGGGGTATTTTCTCCATAACATTATGATGGCGGGTTTCGTAGTCCCTGAAATACACCTCTTGTAGTTTGATTACGCGGTCGTCAGGATGCTCGTTTCTGTCCACACCCTCAACTTCGCCGGTGTATCGCAGTTTCTTGGCCGACATAATAAGGCTTGAAATCCGCCCTTCGCCTTTTTCGCCGGTATCGACATCGTCATGCAACAGAGAGTCATCATCGTCTGAGCCTTCTGGGGTAATCTCCGACTGCTGAGATGCAGCCTCTTCCAGTTTCTTACTCTTCTCAGGCCATCGCTGTTTAGCCCAACCCAGCCGAACGTCTCGCTCAGTAAAGCAATACTCCCAATCGTCAGGAGACTCAGCTTCAGGGTCAGCCCCACAGAACATAGGATGCAACACCTCAGAGCGTGTTTTACCAACCCAGTCAAGGGCTCGGCCATCCCACTTATCTTTAGCTTCCCACCATACCTTCTGCACGGAATAGCCAAAAACCTTAGCGTCTAGCGTTGCGGCAATCCGCTTTAGGGTCATCTTGAGCTCTTTGTCCCACTGCCATTGCAGACCACCCTGCCATACCTGGGCTGAGGCATGGTCTTGCTCATCGCCAGCACCGGGTAATGCAATTATCTTAGCCTTTTGCTGAGACAACAGGGCTACTTCTTGAATGGTGGCAGGCCAGATATAGTTTATGCTAATCCGCTCCCAACCCTTGCGTCTGGTCTTACCAGCAAGTTGGTTATCCCAAATGTAATTGAGACCATCCTGCCATAGCTGGGTAAAGTCCTTACGTCGAGACTTCGCCCTGGACACCATGCGGTCTAGCCGTTTATTTAGCTCGTCAGTTTTAGGATTATGATCAGCCATTTAGTAAACCCTGAAAAAAGCCTGCGCACTTGCCGCTTCTACGCCGCCATCGTTCACGTCGGTAAACTCCGCATAGAGGTATCGAAGACCACGCGCGTAGAAGGCAATTCTAGCAATTCGATTACCACCCGTATTGTCCCGCAGGTTTACGCCCCAGTAGTCTCCTACCTCTGTAATGGTGTCAACATAGAGCCCGCTGGCAATAGCTTCACCCCAGGGGCTAGTGGTGGCCACCATAGTCCCGGCAATCAGGCTCCAGCTACCTATAGGGTATACAGGTGGATTAGACGATTCGGTCCAGCCATACAGTTGCACCGTGGCGGTATCATTGGCGGTGTCGGTGAGGATAAACCCCACTTCGACATCTTCCACCCCAGGAGGCAACTCCACGGCATTAGTCTGCCTGGTAATCGCCCCGGCAGCGGTAGTCAGTACCACCAAGGGGCTGTCGTCCGCAGTAACCACTTTCCGTAGTGGTAATTCGTTATAATGTGCTTGATTGGGCATTAGTGCCTCCCTTGGTTATAATACGCCGCCGTCGACGAGTCCTCGTGAAGTTCGTACATTGTCATTATCGCCACCGTCTAGCGTCTGTGCCCCACCAATACCTCGTGCGTCTATATGAGCCTTTCCACCAACGTCTACGTTTGTAATCGTCCCACCTTCAATAGTCGCAGGTAGACCACCAGGAGCACCAGTTAGAATCGTTATCCCTGCCCCATCAAACGTACCAGACGCTTCAATATTTATTGTAGACGTTGTAATATTAAAGGTTCCACTCGTCCCTGTAATATTATCCCAAAACTGTTCACCAACAGGAAAGGCGATCCCGGCTAGATCAAGCACCAAATCTGCACGATTGTCTGAAGGAATACCGCTAATGTCGGGCTCTAATGCACCGTTCATTGTAACCGTCAAGCCGTCGGGCAAGGTCGAAGTTGCATCGAGAGTAAAATCTCCCTCGCACTCGATGTCTCCAGGGCCACTTGTGTCGGATACGATTATCCCCGCCAGGTCGGTATCGCCATCTACATCAAGCAAGCCACCGTGGATGTCGAGCGTGTTTGTGCCAGTGCCAGCAACTACAATACTACTAGCCGAAACTGTCTGACCATTCAGGTCGAGCTTCCCACCCTTCGTTGTAGCTCCCCCCAAAGTAATCGCCCCAAGATCAGACGTTGCTCCCAAAACAAGTGTTCCTACATCTCCATCACTGAAGCCCCTAATAAAGACAGAACCAGAAGCCACCTCACCAGTTTGCGTAAATGTTTGATTGCCGAACGAGAGTACATCAACAAACCACGCTGCTTTTATGGTTCCGCTATTGCTTTTAGTGTTCTGAATGTTGATATTGAACCCCACGGTCCCACCAAGTGTTACATTATTACAAGCAATAAAATCATTGGCTGCTGGAGAAAGAACTATATTGAAAAAAGAACCCGTCAAACTAGCTCCGTCGGCAATGGTGAACTTCGCACACTTCACATCACCTAACAACGTTATCGCCCCATCAGCTTGAACATTGTAAGACGCTAAATTACCCGATCCTGTACTCACGGCACAATTCGCCGTTCCGCCCTGGTCGAGCTGCACCTGTGTACGAGTCCCACCTGTCATACTCACATTGCCATCAACAGACAACACCCACTGAGTTCCATCGTTGCCGTCGAGTGTTCCTGCGGTCTGTGTGAAGCTAAGCAACACGGCTGAACTTACGTCCATCTGAACCGTGAACGCTCCGTCGATAACAACGTCGTCGCCGACTCCGGGTACACCGCCGTTCCACGTGCCAGCCGTATTCCAGTCACCATTGGCTTGTGCTGTTATAGTCGCCATTAGGGTTGTGCCTCGATAAACTCAGTCGGAACATTCGTACTCGGTTCCTCGACTCTCACTCTCACATAGATTGGCTGACGCTCTGCAACCTTACAACTCGATGTTCCCGTAGCCATCACTTGCTCAGACGCCGGAACGCCCTTGCGTCGCCAGACGACTTCCCAGACATCAGCATCCTTCGACCAAGCCCTGCTATTTGCATTGCGATACTTCGTGAATAATGGATTAGGCCCAACGACCTTCTCGCCAGTAGGCTTACCATCCACGTCAAGCTCATCGACCAAGGCCGTACGGTTAACCAGCTCAACCTCTTGGCCAGTATTACTAAACACCCTGTCGTCAACTTCAACAAACGGTTCTGGGTCTTTATAAGCCATTGGTTATGCCTCCAAATACCAGACAACATGTCCAGCGTAAGCACAAGTAGCGCCAGTTTTGTTCTTGATAACAACAGACTCGTTTACAGTCCCAACAAGGTGTGGTTGTTCAGCCATAGCCAAATTTGCACCATCATAAGCAGGTCGATAATACTGATCTATAATGGCTCCGCTTGCACCAGTAACCCGTATCTCTGTTAGTCCCTGAACTGTCTGGGTAAACACAAGAGCTACTATCTTTGGTATAGTTGCGGCTGCGGGATCGGGGATGATCTCTAAAACACCATCTGAAGCAAGAGCGGCATTAATAAATGTCGCTCGAAGCAGAGTTTGGCTGGCCAGGTTATTGGTATCAAGTGTGGCTAAAATGGAGGTCAACAGGGCCTCTATCCCATCCGTATTAGCGTCAATCTCAGCCCCGAATTGTGTCTCTCTATTTTCATTCATCGAATAACCCCCTAAGGTTTAGTCGTCGTCGTCTTCGTCTTGTAATGCCTCAGTGTCAGATTCAGCCGTATCGCCTGGGAACTCGGTAGACTCCGGCGAGCCAAACAACGGAGCTCGTGCCTCGCCAGTAGCCCGCCATACGGTGTTGGCCCCGGTTCTAAACGCTATATGGTAGGCAGCGAGCCCAATGGTCACGCCAGCCATTACCAGAGCCCCGCCTGTTAGTAAGTTGATCATGTTTAGTCTCTGGTTATTAGCCCGATTGCCACTATAATGCAAAGCGCCACCCCAGAAGCGCCTATAAGAGCCAGAATCTCCATAAGGTTCTCAAACTGCTCCGGATTTATTTCTACTATCATCTCATGCTCCTTAGTCCCCTGTTAGTGAGTCAATCATGCTTTTATCCTATCTCTCATTCTGCGGCCAATATCACACATGTCGTTATGCACAATATGCTCAGAGCCACCCTCAAGGTGTATCCTCGCACCCAGAATGTCGCCCGTTTTTCCGGTTATCGTTACCGGGCTTATGAAAACGACATTGTCCATGTTCAACAGGATTGGGCGATACTCGCCGTCGCCTTGGTCAAACTCTACTAGTTTCATCTCGGTCTCCTCATTACCCCATCTCCCAATCATTAGAATCTTCTGCGCTAGGGTCGAAGTCATCACACCCACCGGCTAAAGCATAGCTAGGCGTAGTCCCGGACCCCGGCTGTATAGCGTCTTGCTCAAAGGTAGACTCCACATCCAGCGAACCTTCGTTCATCGGTAGCCGCAAGTGCAACTGTAGGGCTATCATTAGCGCCAGCAGCGTATCATCGTGCTTGCCGACCATGTGGACTGCCTTACCCAGTTTATCGCGGATAAAGGTCTTCATCTCGTCAACCATTAGCCCCGACCATATCTTGATATTCCGCTGGCTTAGTGCCCACACCAGGTCGCTAACCATCAAAGGTCGATTGAGCCGTGTAGTCCGCCATGCGTACTGGGCCACTTCTTCGTCTGACGGATACTCATCAGGCTTCTGACGTTGGTATATCCGAGGATAGTCAGCTTTCTTGAACTCATTTAGCACCGCCAGGCCAGGACCATTCAACTCCGGCGTAGCCCATGCCACGTTGTAATACTTCGCTGCCTCCACCATCTGCTGCCCAAACTCAATAGTATCACAACGACCATGCCACAGAGCGTCAACAGCCAGCGTGTGGCGGTTGAACACCACCCCAGCATGGTAATCAGGGTCAGACTGTGGATCCACCGGGTCTGCCAGCAACCCCTCCATAACGTCAGCGGCCAATACATACTTACTGTGCTTCTGTGGCTTATTCCATATCTGCCAGCAGTTTGACTTGCGGTGGGCCAGCTGTAATCCCCCCCCAGCGAAGACATGATATGTCCCCGCCTTACAGCCAGCCCGATAATGTTTTATGGCCCCAGTGCCAAATACCTGTCTTCCGGACGTCCTAAACGCCTCATCCGGAGTAATTGGGTACTCTTGCATGAACAGATCAACGTCGCCGTCACACTTCTCAGCAATGGTCCGCTCACGCCAATAGCTCTGTTCTAAGGTAAGTCCTTCTATTTGCTCAACTTCAACCCCGCGGGGAACCTGTCGAGTATACGCAGTATCAAGTGTCCAGGGTAAGAATACCGGAGTAAACCCATCAAGATTGTCGGGATACTTCTCTCGATGCTCCACGGCCCGCTGCCATGTATCGCAGAATAGCCCACCAAAGCCATTGGCGGTAGATTCCCATATCTGGCAGATGCCCGGAGCGTCTGGAATAGCCTGTTGTACCGAGTTCATGGTAATACTCGGATGAGGCCACCAGGCCACCTCAGACAGATGAGCGTACTGAAAGGTATCGCTACGGCCCAGAGACAGCGTCCCGGCAGTCTGTACCCATATACGGCTACCATGTGGGGCGCTAAAGACCAGCTCCTTGCGTGAGCTATAGTCAGTAGATGGCCGCTCCTTGATAGGCATATTCTTATGGAATCGCTGATATTTGCGATAGATACCCGAAGTAGCGTCATCGTTGTGAGCGGCTATAAGGGCGTTCATATTAGGTTTATACAGGCAATCCATGAAGAACCAGCCAGCTACCCCAGTCGTACACCCAAGCTGCCTAGCCTTCAATACGATGATCTTGACAGGCAGGCCAGCGTCTATCTGGTCCTGCATAGCGGCGAATACCCGACATTGGGCTTCGTTGGGGATCAGGGGTACAAGTTTGCCACCCTCTTTTGGCTCTATCATCAGCCGGGTAGCCATGAACTCTAGGCGGTGCATGGGTTTAGGTTGTGGTTTAGGCTCGCTCAATTCTTGTCCTCTAGTCTAATCGCTTCCTTGCCAGCCTCAGCTAATGCAACCGATAACACTGCGGCCTCTGCCGGGGTAATTATGCAAAAAGTACTTGGTGATGGGAAGGTATGGCCCCCTTCCGTCAGCGTAACCCTGAGTACCCCAGGTTCAACCTCTATATCTACGCTTCCCGGTCCAATACTGATTCTCATACTTCGCCCAGCCTAGCCTTGATCTTGGCGATCATTTCTTCAGGACACAACTTCAGCCAATAGCCACTGTTATCAGGATCAGGAACCCTCATCGCCTCAATATCCCTCAGCACTGCCCGCAATGCCCGTTTATAGCCCTCAGTGTCCCAATCATGCGATAAGCCTTTGATTTCCTCCCTAGCCCTTCGCATAGCCTCTTCTGGTAGATCGCTATCAGTAATGCACTTCGCAGCCCCATAGCCCATAATATGACCACCAGGGAGTTGTTTCTCGTCACAGCCTGAAAGTCTACCTATCTGCTCTGCCATGCCTGTATTAGCCATAATTACACCATCGATTGACGAGTAACGGGATTGACGGCTTGCTTCGCCCTCTTACGGAATGCCTCTATGGAGGCCATGGCCTTGGTCCTGCTACCAAACTTCTTAGACTGAACCCTTGGAATGCCAATATCTTCACCAAAAGAGACAGACCATCTCCAATTGTATCTGTCGCAGTCGCTACACCAGCTCTTCCAGAGCGTTACGCCGTCTTTGTCGCTGTTGGTTCTATTCATGCTTTATCCAATGGTAATACGGCCATCAATTATTCCCTGCATAATCCTTACAACTTCGGGCACATCCTCTGGTTTGCAATAAATAGTGTCCGGGGTCTCTGGATCAACGTAAATACAAGGTGCATTCAGCAAGCGAGCTTGGTAGTGGCCTGACCAGCCTAGCTGTCTAGTGTTCATGCTTTCTCCAGCCTCGCCTTGATCTTGGCGGTAAGTCTCCAGCAACTTGCTGTCTCACATTGTCTATTCTCTGCCTCAATATCCCCCAACACGTCCCGCAATGCCTGCCGGTAAGCTGCATCTACGCAGTGACTTGCGCTGCTAAGGGCTAGCCCAGCCTCTTCTGCCTGCTTTAGTTGTGTTGTCATATCATCCTCAATTCTAACCTTGCAGGCCGGAGTCGAACCGGTGCGCCAGGAGGATTAACCTTAATCGCCATTGCTGGCTTCGGCACCTGGCCTGAATTGGGCAACCTATTGGCATCCATTATGCCGCTGCAAGGTAAAGCACGCGTCCACTATCTTTCAAAGGCAGGGGAGCCAAGTCATTTATGCCAATTGTGCCCCGTGTGGGTTATTGAGCTTATTGCTCGCTCGGCTCCCGTTGCCGGTTCCATTATCACCTCAATTGATTATTCAACAAACCATTGAACCGCCACAATGCAACATCCTTTGTCTTCCTTGTGGCCCTCGCTGGCCATTAGCGTATCGCCTATGGCTACGCTGTATTTATGTTTAATCCCCTTGTGTCCTCTTGGCAACATACACTGTCGCTCCTTTTCGTCTAATACAAGATATTCAGGGCACCTGTCGTCTGGTATTATCATTATCGCCCCAATTCTCCCCCAGGTAGCTCATCACGCCTCACCACGCTTGATTCTAGCCACTTACTGCGCCTGAGGCATACCATCACTCCTTGAATCGCCCAGCCCTCTTCCCACAGCTAATACACTCGATACTGGCCTGCCATGCTCTATTCGCACCGACAGGCAACGTGCCTACCCATTCAAACCCACAGCTACGACAACGGCGAGTGCCTACTGTAAACTGTTGAGTTGTCAATTTTTTATTCATATTGACACATTGTTTTCTGCTTCAGCAAAAACCTTTTCTCTCTGACGTTTTACTTCACGCCATGTAACCTTTGGCTTTTCTCGCAACTGCAAATGGCAACTCCTACATAGCCACATTACATCTAACGGCTTATTGTAATCCTCATGATGCCCATCAACCTTCCCTTGTCGTCCACACACTTCACATTCGCCAGGCCTTTTTAGTTTACCTGTTTTTACTGCATATCGGACCCGATTGACTGCCCTCGACCTTTCTGGATACTGCTTTTGGTAATCAACTACTTTTTCCATATTACACCTCTCGTAGTGTTCTCGGTGATATAAGGCGATCAAGCTGGCCGAGATACCAGCGTTTCGGGAGCTACCCTAGACCGCCACGATTTAGTTACTATTCATATTCTCATATATACCATATCGATATATACGTCATCATCAATATATCCTATTCTTAAGCCACCTATGCCAACCTCTTAGTAGGTAAACACTTACTTAGCGTAGGTAGAAACGATAATCGGTACTCACTGACTGAGGTTGGCCCAGGTCGCGGCAATTCGTTGCCTGGATTAGTGACGTATCACTATGTGCAGTGTCGATCATCTAAAAGCCTCCTACGGTCGCCCTCGGATAGTGGCTTAGGTTATCCGGCCAAATCGGGCACTTATTCTAGCATCGTTCTACGGCTTGCCAGCCTTGCCGTGTCAATCAACTATTACATGTGTGCACGAAATACTATATGCACAAGACCGATAATCAAAAAAATGAAAACTCCAAGCATGAAATAGTCTAGCAGTTCCCACTTCATCTAGTTCACTCCCGTACGCCTCAACTCCTCGAACCTACTAACCGCTCCCTGTACCCTGGAGCCATCGCCAATGGACACCGTGGGTAGGCTGTGAGCTATCTCTTGCTTAGTGGTGGGCTTGTACTCGCGGTCGAATCTCTCAATAAACAGCTTGGCTTGGGCCGCGTCCCCATTGATTGCCTGGAGATACATTGCGGTCCAAACCCTGTCTATACGGCCTCTTAGGTGTTTTGTGATCTGCTCATCCCACCATTGTAGAAAAGGAACTCTGCGGAACCATCGAGTAATGGTATGTCGGTGAACCCCAGCCCACTTTGCCAAGTTGACATTAGTGGGTATCTGGTTCGGTCCAAGCGATATATAGACCTGTAGCAATCTCACCATCTGCCTACAAGGTTTCCATTTCTTATCGCTCATTACGCCACCTTACAGCCACAAACGCCAGTATCGTACCAAGGCAAACAGTCATAACCCGCAAATAACCAATTATCTCAACAAATTGGTCCTCACTCATTCTCTCAGCTCCTTCACAGTCTTATATCCCGCACAACCTTTGACAAACGGCTTATTATAGCATTTCTCTGGCCGTGCTACCCGATCTGGGTCTCTGCATATTACCTTGATCCACGGGCTATTCCATTGCCTGACTCTACGTTTGGCCAGGTGTCTGTGTATGCAATGCTCTGCTGTATCGCCTTTGTATGGGCATGGGTAGGACACTGGCTAAGCTCCTATTTACCCCTTATCTTGGCCACTAGCTTCTCGGTTGCCGGACTTTGAATTTCGCCCGCGTTTCCATGATCGTTGGGGACAGCAGGGTCGCCAAACATCGCTGGCTTTTGCTCACCATCCAAAAACCCCTTGGCCGACTCCAGCGTCCAGACCACCTGCACTAATGCCTTGCGGTTCTTCCACAGTAGCCAACCCAGCAGCCCAATACCTGCTAAGCCTAAGCCTAGTCCTATCCAGGAGATAAGAATATAATGTTGATTGAGTGTTAGGGCAATAAATGACATTAGGCCGCCAGCAGCCATACAGCCAAGCGCCCAAGTCTTTAGAATTGGCACAAACAAGAGCCCAAAGCCTATTCCGGCCAGGGCTATACCTGCGTAGAGTATCAACCTTAGGCCCGTAAACGCCTTCTCTTGGCTGGTTTGCGTAGGCGATAGCTCTATTTTATCAGTTGTGATACCTTCTTGCGATGCTTTATTGCCCCCAAATACGCCACAGCCTGCCAATATAACTACAATTATCAAGAGTCCGACGATTGCTTTGGTAGGCATGTAATATACTCCGTTGAGAAGTTCGTATCTAATAAGACTCTATAGCACAATTCGCCCTCAATAGCAAGATAATTCTTTTTAAATCTTTTTTCTATCTAAACCACCCTAGCTCCCGGGTCGATATGTCTAGTGAACGACCGAACCTCTAATGAAAGGAATATCATGCGAAAACTATTACCTTTGGGACTGCTGATGTTGTCTGGTTGCTCGACGGAATGGTCATGGCCTATCCGGTCCGTAGACCTATTACGGATCGAAATGTCGGGGTTGACTGTGCATCCCTGGTTGCTACTTATAGGGTTTGCTGCCATTGTAGGCACGTTGTGGGTACGTTCTAAGATCAGGGGTGGGAAGCGGTAAAATATATTTGAGAATTTATTGGACAAGTTATCCCTTGTGTGGTATTCTATCCACCATGGAAACTGATTTAGGCGAACATCATGCTTCAAAACTTACTCCAAGCCCTGCGATTTTCTGTCTATTCGCCTAGATGGTTTCCACATCAAAGGGCTTGGATTATTCTGAAGGCGGCGACATGAGTACCGATCAAACAAAACATTGTTCCAAGTGCGACAAGACACTCCCTGTGGAAAATTTCTATAAAAACAAGTCAACGAAAGATGGCTTAGCTTACTGGTGCAAGTCTTGTTCCGACCAATCAAAGCGATTGTATAACCTAACAGATCGCGGCAGATTGGCTAGGCAGATTGCAAGCAAAAGACATTAT
>SDBT01010274.1_pt1 | contig 15124 bp, 12 predicted proteins | sample 2277101 | NCBI WGS metagenome assembly SDBT01 (sample SAMN10404973, study PRJNA504765) | marine sediment metagenome | isolation source: marine sediment core GS10_PC15, 103 cmbsf | place: Arctic Ocean: Southern Knipovich Ridge | collected 2010 | reverse complement strand
GCTCCATTCGCTCCCTGCACGCCTCCAACATCTTGTCCGAGCTGTCCACGCCGATCGCCTTGCCCGCCGTCTTCCCCAGGGACAGCAGAAGCTCCCCCGTCCCCGCACCGACGTCCACCGCTACGGCATCCGACTTGACCAGGCTGGAGGCGACCAGGAACGAGAACGGATCGTCGATGTAGTTCCGCCGTATCTTGTCCCATTCGTTCTGGACAACCTCGAAATACGCCTTGCTCCGCGTCTCGCGTCTCGCCAGCGTCGCCTTCAATCGGTCCAGGTCCTCCGGGAAGAAATCAGCGTCCTCCTGATACCGGCGGACCGTCTCCCACAGGGCCCGCGCCAACGGGTCAAGCCCATCCGGCGCCGTCCGGTAGTATATCCAATTGCCGTCGCGACGATCGGAAACAAGTCCCGCCTGACGAAGAATGGCGAGGTGCCGCGAAACGCGCGACTGAGGCATCTCGAGCGTGTCCATCAGCTCCGTGACCGCCAGCTCCTGCTGCGAAAGCAGCCGCAGAATCCGCAGCCGCGTGTCCTCCCCGAACGCCTTCAGAATGCCGGCTATGTTGACCATGTCAGAGGAATATCAGGAAAACCGAATATACTAATACTGCCCATCGGCAATCGGCTTGTCAAGCGATTAAGAAAAAAACCTGCCATTGCCGGGCGGTTCGCGGAGAAACGTCGCAACCGTTTTTCTCGCAAGGCTTTGCGCCATGAATGGCCTATGGAGGCTGCATGAGGCGGGTGCAGACGCAGGAACTATTTGCAGGCGGAAGCAGCGGGGAAACCCAAGGAGGCGGGCGTGCGTCGATCCGGACGATGCGAATTCCTTTGCAAGCGGGTAGGCTATCGGTACGATGGTATGTGACGCCCTGGGCGGGCGGACGGACAGGGAAGGGATCGTGGGATGACGACTCGCACGAAGGATGTTCTTACGTTAGTCATTCTCAGTGTCCTTCTCGCATCGTGCATATCCTGTCGCGGGAAAGGGTCATCGAAGCGGCAGGCCCCGATTCACGAATTCGACTGGACCGGCAGAGGCGGGGATATCGCAGAGTGGGGGAAGACGGGAAGAGGGATATATCTTGTCCCCGTGGGCAAGCCCCAGGTCCTTCAGCTTTGGACGTGGAATGGGTCATCGCTGAGCAACGATATCACGGTTGCTCTTCCCAGTTCGATCCGCGTTTTGCCACTGTCGCAGAATGCTTATATCGCCTGCGTGGATGAGACACCGGGCAATCGCTATGATCCTTGGAATCTAGTCGCTGCGGATATGTCCACGGGCGACACGATCAAGTCCTGGCCGCCCGCCCGAGGGTGGTGCTACTGGCGTACGGGCGCCAGCCCGAACGGAAAGTTCGCCGCGGTCACAATGAGGAAATGGCCGGCGGAGGAGCAGACTCGCGTGGGGATCATCGATGTCTCGACCTGGAGTTTGCGTTGGGTTGTACATTTGACTGCGACAGGGGGGGTGCCGGTGCGAAGGATCGTTGTGTCAGACGATGGGAAGTACATTGCGTTCGCACCATTGAAGTACGGGGTCGCGCTGGTGGATGCCGAATCTGAGAAGGTTCTTTGGAACCAGCGCCCTCCGGGCGAGTCGAGCCTCGATTACGTGGCCTTATCGCCTGACGGTGCTACTGTCTACGCCGGTGGCGTATCGGGGTGCGTTTATGGAGTGGATTTTCAATCAGGGAGCGTGACCAGTCGGTGGTTCGCCAACGTCAAGGGCGAGTCTACTTACGGCCATCGGATTTCCGCTCTCGCGATCAGTCCGGATGGCCGTTGGGTTGCCGCTGGGACGGGACCGGAGGGCCATGTATTCCTCTGGAACACGGTCTCTGGGGGTAAGCCCTTGATGTTGGATCACGGGCTTATCACAATTTCGGTGGTTTCCTTCTCGCCGGACTCGAAATACCTGGCTTCCGTCGCAGGAGGCAAGATCAAGGTGTGGAAAGTCCCGGATGGGGATGCCGGGATTGGAGAATGAAGATTCGCTTTGATTGGTGGTGTGGTCTGCGGCCAAGTTTCCCCGCACGCCCGGAACGGCGCAGCCACATGGTCCCTCGCCGAGGACACACCCGTCCACGAGGCCCCCCGGCAACCTCACGTACGACACACTCCACCGGTACAAATACGACGCCTGGAACCGCCTGACCGAGGTCAAGCGGGCATGCGTCGATCCGGACGATGCCAATTCCTTTGCAACCGGCTCGCCGGGGCCTGCGTGCTGCGCTCGGTCCGGCGGGGAGTGGATCAGGATCGCAGTGCCGCCGGCAGCACCCAGTGGTAACGCTCGTAGCAGGTCAGGGCTTCCGGAGTGGTCAGGAAGTCCATGAACCGGCGCGCCCTGTCGGGTTGCTTGGTGAAGGAGAGCATTCCGATCCCGGTGCCCCTGTAGACGGTCTGCTCCGGCGTCAGTTCGACGATCTCCAGGCGCCCGTCGCCCAGATGCTCGAACGCCGTCCATCCGAAGGCGGCATCCACCAGGTTCTGCGCTACGGCCTCCACGATGGCGACGCAGCCGGTGGCGTGAAAGGTGATGTTCTTTCCCACCTCCCCGGTCAGTCCGGACTTGGCGGTGACGTCTTCCCAGAGGCCCTTGAGGCAGTCGATGACGGAGATTCCCACGCGTACCCCGGGGCGGGCGAGGTCGTCCAGGGAGCGGACGTTCGCGGGGTTCCCGGTGGGGACTACGATCGCCGCCCGCCGATACGCGATAAGCCGGCGCTCGCCTTTCAGGACGATCCCCCTGACCTCCCCGTCGTCCAGGAGGTACTCCGCCCCGCTGATCGACAGGTCGTGGAACCCGTACTCGGCGATCTCCAGGAGGAAATCATGCGTCGCGGAGTCGGCATCCGCCCGCTCGGCCTCCTGATCCGCACAGTGCCTCGCGCAAACGGAAATCTCCACCTTGATTCCGGTCTCGGCGGTGAACAGTTCGGCGGCGTCCTCCAGCGGGGCGGCGCAGGCCCTGGCGGAGAAGACCTTGATCGAATCTGACGTGGACTCATTCATCGTGTTGACCCTCGACTTCCGTCACGTTGGTCTGGGGATCGGGCGCGGTCTGCGGGGGCGAAGCCTTTCCGCGGACGGGGCTGAAGAACATGTACGCCGCCATGATCACCATGAACACGGCGAACGCCTTTCTGAGTATGGGCCCCGGTAGGCGGGCCGCCAGACCGGTCCCGATCAACACCCCCACCAGCGCACCGCCCGCCAGCAGCGCCACTACCCAAAGGTCTATGTGGGCGTCGGGGTTTCGCCAGTACCGAATCGCCCCCAGCAGCGCCATCGGGACCATCACCGCAAGAGCCGTCCCCTGGGCCGACTTCTGCGGGACCAGGAACACGAAGACCAATGCGGGCACGAGTATGATCCCGCCGCCCACCCCGAGGGCCCCGCCGAGTACTCCCGCGCCGAATCCCAGGAGGACCAGCGCCCACCACAGGTCGGAAACATGTTCAAGCATCGCTGCTCTCTTTCGTTTCGTGAACGGGCGCGTTCCCTCGATCGGTCTGCTTGTCTTTGCGGGCCTTTCGATGCACCCAGTGATATAGGAGTATACCGACAATCATGCTCACACAGAAGCCGTATGGAAGCGCCGCCGCCAGCAGCCCGACGGTCAGGACGAGTGTGAAGTCGCGCGAGGTACCCGCCATGTCGCGCGAAAGCCGCATGATCGCTATCGATTCAAACAGCAGCAGCACGCCCAGAAGCGCCCTCGGAAAGACATCGATCAACTCCGGAAAGCTGCGCCCGAAGAGGAGCCCGCATCCCAGGAACGCAACGCCGTAGATGATGACCGACCCGCCCGTACGCGCTCCGAAGGTGTAGTGGCCCGCCACACCCCCCGACCCGTGACAGACGGGTATCCCCCCCAGAAGCGGCGCCACCAGGTTGCACGCCGAGTAGGTCAGGCCGAGCTTGCGGACGCTCACTTTCCTACCGAAAAGATCGCCCACAGTCTGCCAGGTCGCCAGCACCGCGTTGCCCAGCGAAAGGGGAAGCTGCGGAATCGCCAGGACCCACAGCCCGGTCAGAAGGTTCTTGAGCGAAGGGATTCTCAGGGTGGGCAGGCTTGCGTCCAGGGCGGGCTTCACCTTGTCCGCCCCATCCTTCATCACCAGCGCATAGATGACACCAAGTCCCAGAACGAACAGCGCCGCCGGATACTTCCGGCTGCCGTGAAGTAGGACGACGATCCCGAAAGCCGCCGCGCCCAGCGCGTATCCCTCCATACCGTCATGGGGAATATATTCCTTAAGCGCGAGCATCGCCAGTTTTAGCCCCAGACCGAACTGCAATCCTCGCACGACCGGTTTCGGCGTGACTCGCCATATCAGCCCGAGCCCGCCGGTCACGCTCAGGATGAGCATGATCAGGCCTATGACCAACCCGCCTCCGGCGAGGACCTCTCCGCTCAGCCCCTCGGCGATCGCGATGGCGGCCATGGCCTTGAGCGGCTGGACCGGGATGGGAAGGCGATAGGCGATACCGGCGAAGACCTGGCAGACGCCGAAAAGGATCAGCACGCTTCTTGCATCGAGATCGCACTTGAGGATCAGCAGGACGATCAGGGGGATGTCCGTCCCGATATCGCCGAATGCCCCGGCGATTTCGTTGCGCCCGAAGCGCAGTGGCAACTTCTTTTTCATCAAGACGCTCTGATCCGGCAATCTCCCGGGTAATCTCCTGCACGCCTGAGGGCGGCCGCCAACGAGGCCGCTCTTACGCCTGCGACGCCTTCAGGGCCTGGTCGATGTCGGCCTTGATGTCCTCGACGTCCTCGATCCCGATGCTGAGGCGGACGTATTCCTCGGTCACGCCGGCGGCCTGCTGCTCCTCCGCCGTCAACTGCTGGTGCGTGGTGGAGGCTGGGTGAATCACCAGCGTCTTGGCGTCGCCGATGTTGGCGAGGTGGGAGGCGAGCTTGGTGTTGTTGATGAACTTGATCCCGGCTTCCTTTCCGCCGCGAATCCCGAAGCCGACGACCGCCCCTGCGCCGTCCGGGAGGTATTTCTGGGCGTTGGGGTAGTGTGGGTGATCGGGCAGTCCCGGGTAATTCACCCACTCGATGCCCGGCTGCTCCTTCAGCCACTTCGCCACCGCCAGGGCGTTCTCGCAGTGGCGGGGCATGCGGAGGTGGAGCGTCTCCAGGCCCGTCAGGAAGAGGAAGGCTGCGAACGGGCTCATGCACCCGCCCATGTCGCGCAGCAGGTGCGTGCGGATGTGCACGACGTAGGCGATGTTGCCGATCGGTTTGAGGGCCTCGGCGAAGACCATTACGTGATAGGAGTCGGACGGGGCGCAGAACTCGGGCCACTTCTCGGGATTGTCCGCCCACGGGAAGGTTCCCCCATCGACGATGACCCCTCCGATGTGCTGGCCGTGCCCGCCGATGAACTTGGTCGTCGAGTAGATCACGATATCTATACCGTGCTCGACGGGGCGGAACAGGATCGGGGTGGTCACGGTGTTGTCGCAGAGGACGGGCAGGTCGTGCTTGTGGGAGATGTCGGCGATCTTGCGGAAGTCCGGGACGTCGTTCTTGGGGTTCCCGATGGATTCCAGGTAGACGCAGCGCGTGTTCTCGTCCACCAGTTTCTCGATCTCCTCGGGCTTGTCCGGATCGAAGAATCGCACCTCGACGTCGAGCTTCTTGAAAGTCTGGGTGAACAGCGTCCAGCTTCCGCCGTACAGGCTGGTGGAGGAGATGAAGTTCTGACCCGCGTGCGTGATGGTGAGGATGGCGGCGGTGATCGCCGCCTGCCCGCTGGCGAACGCCAGCCCCGCCGCTCCCCCGTCCATCGCCGCCAGGCGCTTTTCCAGCACGTCGTTGGTCGGGTTCATCAACCGGGAGTAGATGTTCCCGAACTCCTTCAGCGCGAAGAGATTCGCCGCGTGGTCGGTGTCGTGGAAGACGTAACTGGTGGTGGCGTAGATGGGGACGGCCCGGGCGGTGGTCGTGGGGTCGGGCTGCTGCCCGGCGTGCAGGGCGAGCGTTCCCAGACGATACGTTTGCTCCTTGTCGGTCATGATCTTTCCTTCTTCCTCTTGCGTGTGATCTGCGCCGGTCTCATTCTTCGGCGAGGTGGGCGAACAGTGGCGAACTGAGATACCTTTCTCCGAAGGAGGGCAGGACGACGACGATGGTCTTTCCGGCGTTCTCCGGGCGGTTGGCCACCTCGTTGGCGACCCACAATGCCGCCCCCGACGAGATGCCGACGAAGAGCCCTTCCTCTTTCGCGGCCCGGCGGGCCCAGTCCATGGCGTTCTCCTGGTCCACCTGGATGATCTCGTCAACCAGGTCCATGTCCAGCACCTGGGGGACGAACCCCGCCCCTATTCCCTGTATCTTGTGCGGTCCCGGGTGGAGCTCCTCGCCCGCCTTCATCTGGGAAAGCACCGGGCTCTGGGTGGGCTCGATGGCGATGATGCTCACGCTGCTCTTGCGCTCCTTGAGGACCTGGGCGACCCCGGTGATCGTCCCTCCGGTCCCGACGCCGGCGATGAAGATGTCCACCTTTCCGTCCGTGTCGTCCCATATTTCGACGGCTGTGGTGCGCCGATGGATCTCGGGGTTGGAGGGGTTGTTGAACTGCTGGGGCATGAACGACTCGGGCACCTCATCGAGCAGTTCCTCGGCCTTGCGGATCGCACCGGGCATACCGTCGGCGGCGGCGGTCAGCACCACCTCCGCCCCCATTGCCCGCAGGACCTTGCGCCGCTCGATGCTCATCGATTCCGGCATCGTCAGAATGCACCGGTATCCGCGGGCGGCGCAGACCATCGCCAGGGCGATCCCGGTGTTCCCGCTGGTGGGCTCGATGATGGTCGTGGTTCCTCTCTTGATCTTCCCTTCGCGCTCGGCTGTTTCGATCATGGAAAGCCCGATGCGGTCCTTGACCGACGACATCGGGTTGAGGCTTTCCATCTTCGCCAGGACCGTCGCCTCCGACCGGATCATCCGGCCAACCTTCACCAGCGGGGTCCTCCCGATCGCTTCTGTGATGTCCTCGTAGATTTGGGCCATGTTCAAACTCCTTTACAAGATGTCCCTGTCGAGCATCGTGTTTTTCATAATACTCACCTCGTCCCCGCACGCTCCAATAATCCGATTTGCTGGCTCGAGGGCGGTCACCTGGGATAGTCCCTTCCCTTGATCCCGCGTACGGTCAGATTGGGGTCGGGCAGACCGTCCCTCCCTAGCCGGATTCGCCGCGCATCGACCCAACGGACGCCACCTCCGGCGAACAGGTAGTTCCGCTTGCCCTCCGGCGACCACCAGCCGCCGTCGTTGTCGATGCGCAGATGATTGCTGGTCCATTCTCCCATCAGTATCTTTCGGTCGGGCGATCCCACGTCCGACTCCTTCTGCGGAACCGACGGTGGGGGGTTGGAGTACGTATCGGAGGGGGAGGTCATGGCGTCGATCTGCTGGGGGCTGTGGTAGAAGCAGAGCGAGTAGGCGAAGCTGGTGGACTCGTACTTCTCCTTCGTCGCCAGATCGTCGGGGCAGAACAGGACCGAAGGGTTGTCCTCGTCGATGGTCGTGTCTATGTATGGTCCCACAAGCCCTCGCCATCCCCTTCCCATCCACAACCAGTAATACGGGGAAGTCGAGACGGGATCTTCGGCACAGGGGTAGGTGCTGTCGTTGTCGTCCAGGTAATACGTGATCGAGAGATAGATCTGCTTGAGGTTGCTCGCGCAGACGGTCTGGGCGGCGAGCCTCTTGGCGTGCGCGAGCGCGGGGACCATGATCGAGACCAGCAGGCTGATGATCGCTATCACCACGAGCAGCTCCACCAGGCTGAACCCCGCCGGCAGTGGGGCGTGCGGCGGGCGAGCCCTGCACGTTCGTGCGGTATCTTCCTTGGCGCGAGTTGTTATCAAATCCCTTCGTCGGCTCATGTCCGGCCATTTCACGGTTCGAGGAATTCGAACTGTCCGTGCTTGCAGCAGGGGCAGTCGGTATCTCGGGCGGCCGCGCGGACGTCAATGCGCTGGAGCGTGTTGGTCCACAGGTCGAACTTCAACAGGTAGGGGCTGATCTGATCGATCTTCCCCGCGAGGATCTTCAATGCCTCCCCGGCCTGGAACGAGGCGATGACGGACACCGCCGGTCCCAGGACCCCTGCGCTGCGGCAGGTCGGATCGGTGCACGGGGGAGGGGGGGTGTCGAGCACGCAGCGGAGGCAGGGGGTGCGGGAGGGGACGATCGTCATGGTCTGCGCCTCGGTGGCGACCGCACCCGCGAAGATCCACGGGCGCTGCGTCTTGACCGACACGTCGTTGATGAGGTACCGCGTCGCGAAGTTGTCGGTCCCGTCCAGGATGAGGTCCGTCCCCTCGGCGAGCGCTTCGATGTTGTCCTTGTCCACGCGGACGGCGATGGGCTCGACTTCGGTCCCGCTGTTGATCTGTCGTATCCGCCTGGCGGCGGCTTCGACCTTCGGGCGGGCGGCGGCGGCGTCCTCTTCGTCGTAGAGCGCCTGGCGGGGGAGGTTGGTAAGATCGACCGCGTCGTCGTCGGCGAGGCGAAGGAAGCCCACGCCCGCGCGGGCGAGCAGCTCGGCCGTCCGCGAGCCCAACCCCCCGACGCCCACGATCAGCACGCGCCCGCTCATCAGCGAACGCTGTCCGGCCAGCCCCAGGGCCTCGAAGGCCATCTGACGCTGATAGCGCGCCAGCTCCGAGCGGTCATCCTCGCGCTTTGTCACGGTCGTCGATCACCTCGTTCATCGATCCGCTGCGGAGCCCCTGCAGGTCCAGGGCGACGTAGATGTACCCCAGCGCCTTGAAGGATTCGACGACGGTGCCCCTGAGCCCGATCAGGCGAGAGATATCCTCGGGCGGGACCTCTATCCTCCCCACGGTGTCGTGGTCGCGGACCCGACACGCGCGAAAACCAAGGTCCTTGAGGGCGTACTCCGCTTGCTCGATGCGGTGGAGCTTCTCGGGCGTGATCTCCCGCCCGTACGGGACGCGGGAGGCGAGGCAGGCGGCGGCGGGCTTGTCCCACGTCTCGAGGCCCATCGCCCGCGAGGCGGCGCGAATGTCATACTTGGTCAGGTGCGCCTCCATCAGCGGGTTGCGGACGCCGAGTTCTTCACCGGCGCGGAGGCCCGGGCGGAAGTCCCCGGTGTCGTCGGCGTTGGTACCGCAGAGCACGGTGGGGTAACCGCGCTGCCGGCCCAGCTCGTTCAGGCGGGTGAACAGGTCGCGCTTGCAGTGGTAGCACCGATCGATCGGATTCGCGGAGTAGTTCGGATCGGTCAGTTCGCCCGTCTCGATCTCGACCAGCTCCACACCGATCTGCTGCGCCAATCTCCTCGCCGCCTCCCGCTCGCGCCGCCCCAGCGACGCCGACACGCCGGTCGCCGCCAGTACGTTCTCGGGCCCGAGCGTCTCGGCGGCAAGGGCGAGCAGAAACGTGCTGTCCACTCCGCCCGAAAACGCCACTACCACGCGGTCCAGCGTGCGGAGGATGCGGCGGGACGCATCGAGTTTGTCTTCAAGTTTAGCGTCGATTTTCCGGTCCTTCGGGGCAGTCACCTGGTTCCTCTGCTATGTCCGCCAAGAGTGGGGGGAACGAAACGAAGTCCTGTGCTCACATAGCTTTCCGTCGTCTCATCTCGCCTGCTTGTCCATTCGCCCACGAATCTTACGCTCCCGGGGGCGTCTTGTCTGCAAAAGATTCTCGAAGAAATTCGCAAAATACCTCTTGATGGATTGAGGAATATAGTCTATTATTCCGATTGAGTCAATCGGGTATCGGAGTTTTTTGAAAATGAGTATCTCGCAGAAATGTCAATATGCGTTGAGAGCGGTATTTGAGCTGACCAAGCGGTACGGCGGCCCGCCGACATCGGTTTCCGCCATCGCCGAGGCCCAGGCGATTCCGGGGCGGTTCCTGGAGCTGATTCTGAGGCAGCTCAGGGGCGGAGGGTTCGTCGAATCCAGGCGGGGGGTTCAGGGCGGGTACCTCCTTGCGACCGGGCCGGGGGTGCTGAACGCAGGAGATATCATTCGATTCATCGACGGTCCGGTCGCCCCCGTCCGGTGTCTGGTGGGCGCCCAGGACGTTGATTGTCCCCTTCGTGGACGCTGTGCCTTCATGGGCATGTGGAGAAAAGCGCGCGACGCAGTGGCGGAGGTCTACGATCACACCACGTTCCAGGACCTCATCGACGAGGAACTCACCTCCGCCAACAAGTACGTCGCCCATTACTGTATCTGACCCATGGGAGGCTGGCGGGCGTACTCAGGTGTTTTCCAATGACGAATCGCAGTCACAGAGAAGGCAAGGAGAGATTCATGTTGCGGGCAGTGGAAGAAGATATTCGCTCACTGGTGGAGGGGCTCAACTTCAAACAGAAGGTGGACCGGTCGCTGTCGCTGATAGAGGAGGCTCACAAAGAGTTCGGCGATGCGCTGGTGGTCGCCAACAGCCTCGGGAAGGATTCGGTGGCGGTGTGGCACCTGGCGAAGAAGGTGAGCCCGGACATACGCGGATTCATCGTCACCACGCGCTTCAAACCCCCCGAGACCGTCCGCTTCATGGAAGAGGAGGTCGCCCGATGCCCCGAGCTGCGGGTCTTCCGAAGCGATCAGGAGATACCGGACGAGCTCTACAAGACCGACCCCGATCGCTGCTGCGACCTGCTGAAGGTCGCTCCGATCCGGCGGGCGATCGCGGAGATGCACGTCGAGTGCTGGGTGACCGGGCTGCGATGCACCGAGGGGCGAACGCGCGTGGACTTCCAGGAGGTCGAGGAGCGCGACGAGGGCCTCCTGAAGCTCAACCCGATCCTCATCTGGTACGAGCGGGAGGTCTGGGAGTACCTCGCTCTCCACGGCGTGCCCGTCAACCCGCTCTACGCGGAGGGCTATCGGTCCCTCGGCTGCGCACCGTGCACCAACATCACCACCGACCCCGACGAACGGGCCGGGCGGTGGATCGGGACGAGCAAGTGCGGCGGCGAGTGCGGGATCCACACACGCCCGCTCACGCTGGTGGACGGCGCCGGGATTTGACAACGCATCCGGACCACGTCCCCATGCGCGCCGCCCGAGCGAGGGATCACTCCGCGACGTTCTGCGGTCGTTCCTGGAATGGCGTGACGAAACGGCTGTGGAGAGAGTCTATGAGTGATCGACCGAAGGTTATCTTCCCGTGCTCCAGGGTGCCGGACGATCCCAGCGCGGTACGCCTGGTGGGTCTGCATCCGACGAGGTCATCGGGGAGATGAGAAAGCTAATCTCCGGCGCTCACCGAGCGCTGTTGAGAGAATTCCGCCCCCAGTGTCTGGCGGAAGGGCCGCTTGCGGGCTGGTATGTTACCTGACCTACCGGCCTGCAAGCGGCGGAGGGGTTATTCTGTCGGCGCCTTCGCCGAGGGCTCGAAGGGGAACGTCTCGGTCCAGGGCGCTTCGGTCAGCTCCACCAGCAGCTTCGCCAGAAACTCGGCGCTGTAGTCGGTGAGTTTCTGGCCCTTCTCGGCGGTGCTCTTCCGCACGTCCCCGCCGGCTGAAACGGGCAAGTACAGGTGCCACGGCTTCACGAAGTACACCCCTTCCTCCTGGAGCACGTCGATCGCGATCTCGCCGAGTGGAAACACCCCGAACTTATCGGTCCGGATCAGGTCGCCCCGCAGGTGCATGATCCTGGAAGTCTCCGACTCGCCCCCGTGGACGCTTGGGTTCTCGATCACACCCGCCAGCCCCTTGCCCGACGTTATGCACACGAACGCCCCCTCGCCGGTCTTGTGGCGGTGGGCGTGGGCGCGCAGGGCGGCGCGCAGGGAATCGGTGTTGCCCCCGTGCCCGTTGAACAGGACGATCTTTCGCATCCCGTCCTGCTCCAGGGCTTCGAGCACGTCGAGGACTACCTGGATGAGGGTCTGAGGGGAGATGCGGCAGGCGAAGGGGAAGGCCTTGAAGTTCGCGTTGTTCCCGATCGGCAGCGTGGGGTACATCAGGGCGCGGGCGCCCTGTTCGTTCGCCCGGACGACCCCGCGGCGCACTACCCCATCGCACTGCCAATAATCCGTACCGTACGGCAGCACCGGACCGTGCGGTTCGGTCGATCCGATCCCCCAGACCACCACCTCGGGGTTGAACGACCGCACATCCTCTATCGTCATCTCCTCGAGGATCCCAAGGTTCATTCCGCCCATCGTCGCTCCTTCAACTGCCGTCACGGAAACTGTCTCGGTCCGGGCACCTCGAAGGGGGCGCTCGCTCCGTTGACCGTCAGCGTGCTCCCGCCCATCACGACCGCGTTCTGCACCGCCCCTCCGGCGATCCGGATCCCCACCCGCTCACCGTCGGATTCTACCCCCGCGGTGTCGATGAATCCACCCCGGACCTTGTTGACCAGGACGATATCCTCCCCGATCTGCGCCCCGATGACGTCTCCGTCGCGAATCTCCGTGATCTGCGGAACCGCATCGCCTTTGCGGTTCGGATAGAGCACCGTGAAGAACAGGCCCCTCACCCGGTCCTGCTGCGAGCGGACGCGGAGGTAGTTCGGGTACCTAGGATCGTTGAACGGATCGTCGACGATCGTGTGGGCGGGATCGGTCGGTTCGATCATGCTGATCTTGAGGTCAACCTCCCCGCTGTGCTCGAAGCCCGGCCCGTTGGTCGGGACGCCTTCGAACATGAAGCGCCCAGGTCCCTCCTTGACGATTCGGTGCTTGTCGTCGGGCTGAAGCAGCCACTCATACACGTGCGCCGAACCGTCCAGGATCACGTCGTCAACAATCACCACGTACGCCTCGCGGCTGGGAAGCCTGAAGAACAGTACGTAGCGCTTCCCGCGATCGACTTGCGGGAACGCGGGGTTGAGCTCAAGCCCCTCGACGAAGTCCATCGAGACGAAGTCGAGCGCGTCGGTGTGGATGAACCCGTCCACCTCTCCCCCCTGGAGGTACCGCAGAGGCCAGTTTAGCTGGTTGCCCACGGTGTAGTCGGGCGTCGCCTGACCGTCGATCAGGACGATGCTGTGCGCTTCGGGTCCCTTCATCCACTCAGTGAGTGGCTCGTGGTAGCTTCCGACGATCGCCCAGTCCATCACCAGCTTGTCCCCGTAAGCGGACAGGAAGAAGCTCGACTGGTCCGCGTGGCCGTGCCATCCCCCCGTGTCCCCGCATTGTGCGGAGAAGACGACGCTCTGCTTCTCTTCGAATTCCGTTCGCATGAACACGTGCCCGCTGCTCCACTGACCTTCGTCGTTGCCGGATATCCCCCAGTATGCCTTCGCCAGCGGGAGGTGCATGTGATCGACCGGCCCGCTGGCCGGGACGTTCGGATCGTAGTACGCCGCCGCCAGGACCGAGTTCCCGACGTAGGGCTTGGGAGTAGTCGGGGAGATCACCTCGAACAGATGCTGCGCCAGTTCGTTTCCCGTCATACCCGCGATGGCGGCCCACGTGGCGACCGGATCGGTGCTCACGTTGAAACTGTCGTCGTAAGGAACCCACATGAACTTCCAGTCGATCGGGCGGGCGCTCTGGTGGAGGTACGGTACGAGCATGTACGTGGCGAACTCCACGACCTTATCGAGCAGACCGTCGCGATAGGCGGTGTAGTCCGTCCCCCGGTGCCGCTCGGCGCCGATCATCATCAGGACCTTCTCCATCCCCATGGCGAAGTACCGGCAGAGCGCCTCGGTGTCGGCGCCCTCCGGGTCGAAGGTGGTATCCAGGTACATCAGGTTCACCTCGCGGCCGCGCTGTATCCAGCTCTCGGCGTTGGGGCTTTCAGCCTCTAGGGCGTACCCGGCGAACGACAGCGATCCCCAGACGTGCGGGAGCCAGTTGCCGGAAGAATGAGTCATGGGATGGTCGTAGATATTCCGCGACAAGTACTCGATCCGCGCCCGCACGGTGTTGCGCTGCGAGGGGGTCATGTAGTTGTAGAGAACGTCGTAGCCCATGGCCACCTCATACAATTGCCCGCCGTTCGACAGCCAAGCTGTCCCCGGCGCCTGGTTCGCGCGGTTGATGAGCGATGAGATCACGTTCTGGGCGTAGCTCGGGTCGTCGGTCAGGATGGAGTACAGTCCGCTGTGGACGATCGAACGGGCCTCGGCGCTCTGGCGGAGATGATCCATGATCATGGGTCCCATCCCGCGGGTCAGGCGCTCCCGGATCATATCGAGATCGTCGGGATCGAACAGGACGATCGGATGTCGGATCTGCGAGGGTGTCCCCTCGGGGGTGTAGTTCGGATTCGTGGTCATGACTATCCGGTCGATGACGAACCCGTCCTCCCGCATCCAGAGGTTGATCGTGTGATCGCCGGGGTCGGGGATCTCCATCGTCGCGACGGGTCCGTCGCGCGTCGAGTTCTCCCAGACCCACTGATCCTGCTCGATGTCGCCTATCCGGTCGCAGGTGGGAACGGCCTGTCCGTTGAGCCCGGCGTGACAGGAATCGTCGTCGTTGGGGGTGAAGCTGTACCCGCAGACCCAGATGTACCAGGTCCCGGTGGTCTGGAAGGTCACGCGGAAGTCCAACCGGGGGCTGCTGGCGACGTAACCGGTGTCGATTCGCGTGCCGCTGTCGGGTAGGGCGCGCATCGCCCCGTCCCCGGAGTATCCGTCAGGGCTCGACACGGGGTCCCAACTGTGTCCGCCCTGGGGGGCGCTCTCGAAGAAGTTCTCGGCCTCGATCTCGACCAGCCCGTCCTTCTCGATGTACACGCCGGGTTCGAGGACCACGGGAAATTCGATCTCGCGGGCGTCGTTGCCCCTTCGCGCCCGGACGCGAGAGAGGTCGGTTGCGTTGATGCGCCCGTCGCCGGTCACGTCCCCGCGCACCTGCGCCGGATCGTTCGGGTCGATCAGACTCGTCCGCTCCGACCGCACGCGCGACAGGTCCGATGCGTTGACACGGGAATCGCCGGAGACGTCTCCCTCCAGGGCGGTCATCGTCCGGTCCCGATCGCCGGTCAGAGTATTCCCCACCGTATCCGTGAGCTTGTAGAGCAGGACGGTATAGCGGGCGAAATCCGGGAGTGCGGAATCGAACTCGATTACCCCGACAGTATCTCCGTCGCGCATGGAGGTGCTGACGACGACGGCGCTGAGGTCCACCGGAGCGTTGTTC
>SDBT01010273.1_pt1 | contig 15125 bp, 8 predicted proteins | sample 2277101 | NCBI WGS metagenome assembly SDBT01 (sample SAMN10404973, study PRJNA504765) | marine sediment metagenome | isolation source: marine sediment core GS10_PC15, 103 cmbsf | place: Arctic Ocean: Southern Knipovich Ridge | collected 2010 | reverse complement strand
GCCGAACCATCTTGCCAAGCGAAAACGCAGCCGCAACCACTGTTATCATCCCCGCAAAATCACGAAAGTAAATCGTGCTGTGAAGACCATAAAATACCAGTATGTTCTTCGTGACCGCAAAAGCGCCCAAATCGGCGTGCTCGGTAAACTCATCAAGATTTACAAATAGATCGATGATTATCCGCAGCCCTATCAGCACACAAAAAGCAATCACGTAACCTGTAAGAAAATTCTTCGCAACGTATTTGTCAAATATCTTCATCTCAATCCCGCATCTTCCACGTCGCCTAACTCCTCAGCAGCTTCTGATAAAGAACCACCGTCAGTACACAAAGTACCACAAAACCCGTCCACATAAGTGCTATGCCGGAGACCGCCTGAGCCCCGATGTTCTTCGTAACGTTCCTGCCCATAATCATGCATAACATCAGAACACCCGCAGGAACACAACTTGCCGCAAAAGCCGACAGCTGGTGTCCGCTCTTCAAAATAATACCCAAAGCAATCCCTATCAGAACCATCGGCACACAGCCTATGCCAAACACCAGCCGGCTGTGCATCTCCGCCTTAATCTCTGCGAAAGTCTTCCAAATCCTGCGACCAAGCTTCGCTTGCAATTCCTCAAGAACCACACTCCCAGCTCCTCCAAGGGCCGACCGCGTCGAAGAAACACTTACCGTTTCCAAAACGTCCGACGTCTCGAATCTACCCATCACCGAAGGAGGCAAAATCAGACCACGAATGACTGGCCTGCGGCTCAAACCTTCTGAACCATCCGGTTTCTCCCACGCCGCATTATACAGCTCCATCGTCATGGTCGGCGCCAGCTCATCACCCTCAATGTGCAAAAATGCCCTCGGACAACGCATGACCGATAAAAGGTCCCTGCTGCCCACATCCCGTTCCACCACCACAACCCCACCAGATAGCTCCACCCGCTTCCCGTCCTTTGCCGTACACGCATCCGCCCTAAATTCAATCAGCTTTTTCGCACTGTGTAGCTTGTAGAACCGCTCCACCTCACCCGATTCGCCCGCTATTGTCCCGGAAATATCTTGCGCCAACAGCTCCGCAGTAAATTGAGCGTACGTCTCCCCGGCTAATTTCGCAATCGGATAAAAACGCATCGGCTCAACTCGAATCCTCTTCATTTCATCCACCTTCTTAAATTTTATATCGTCCCCAAGCAGAGACCCGAATTCCATGGTCAGAGACAGCACCTCGGCCGACGCAGTCCCCCCATCAGGATCCATGCGGTAGGTTCTATACGCCGTTATCAGCACCTCATTGAAATGCTTATGAGGGCTGAAACGTACCTTCGCGCTTTCGGCGGTGATAATCCTTCTTATATCAGCCGATTTTACCTCCACAACTGTTACACCTCTGAGAACATCGTTCTCTGCGTCCACCTGGTCGGCATAAATAAGATAACGCTCGTCAGGAGGAACCTTGTAGTAACCTCTTCGCTGAATGTTCCTAAAAAGAATCTGCTTTGCATCCGCCTTCAGAGATTTTTGAGTCCGACGCACAAAGGCCGGAACTACGTGGAAACTCAGTATCAGATTCGCTATCGCCACCATCACCGCTAACGCCAGCCCCGGATATACCAGCGTCAACAAAGAAATCCCGCTCGCCTTGCACGCATCAAGCTCATTGTCGCCCGCGAATCGCCCGTATACAAGAGCAGCCGCGAACAACGCCGCCATCGGCAGAATAAACGTAAGCGTTATCGGAAGAAAATAGCCCATAAGATGAACCACCTGACGAGGACCTACCACGTACTCCTGAACCGGACGCAATATAAGGCCCAGACTCAGTATCAGCGTCAACGCCGCCGCCGCAAGCACAAAAACCTTGAAAGTCTCGCGAAATATATATCTCTGCAAAGTAAAAACCATACCTTTGTCGCCATCCTTCCTTGCCAAATAACAAATACCATATACGCAATGCCTTTCCCCTTTGCAACAAAATTCCCCGCTCGCCCAATTCCACGCCTTGTACTCGCACCACCGCCTTTTTCCGCTTAATCTACCTCTCCAAATCGCCGATTCTTAACTGCTCCGACCGTTTTTCACTTGCCCTCTAAGCGGAAATTACTATAATAGTCCTGTTACGTGCAATACACTAACACGCCACAAAATAGTTAGTCTATAACTTTGGAGCCGACAATCTTCAAAAGTGAAAATACTAACCGTCTTTCCATTGTCCTCCTGCTATGCGCTTGTGCGCTTTGCCGGGCCGATACCGTCGTTTTAAAAGAAGGACAAACCCTGATGGGAGAAATCCTCACCGAAAAAGAAAATTTCCTTTTCGTTGATATCGGTATAGACGTACTGAAAATCCCCAAGGAGAAAATACTCAACTACGAATACGCCCCTCGTCTCTCCCCCGACCAGCTCGACCTCCAGAGCGACCGTCTCGACATCGTCACCCTACAGGACGAGCCAGTCAATATTCAGTCTCAACCGCCGCCAGCCGAAACCGGTCACTTATATAGAACGGCCGACCTCGAGAAAACAACTATAGAAAAATGTGTCGACCGCTTCTCTGAAGCTGTCGTAAAAGTCACCAGCCCCGCCGGTATGGGCTCCGGATTCTTCATCAACGAAAACGGATACCTCATAACAAATTATCACGTAATCGAAAAAGAAACCAAAATCGAAGTCACCGTCTTCCAAAAAGAAAAAAGTGAATTTGAAAAAAAGAAATTCAAACAGGTCAAAATCGAGGCCATCAACCCATTCGTTGACTTGGCACTGCTAAAAGTAGAGGACCTCGGCGATACCCGGCTAACCTATGCTTATCTCGGTAGCGTCGACCGCATCAAAGTCGGCGAAGAAGTCTTTGCAATCGGTAATCCCCTTGGCCTGGAGAGAACCGTCACAAACGGCGTCATCAGCACAATAAACAGGGCCTTCGAGGGACTTGTTTATCTCCAGACAAACGCCGATATCAACCCCGGCAACTCCGGAGGCCCCTTGTTTAATCTCGCCGGTGAAGTAATCGGTGTAACCAATATGGGTTATATCTTCTTCGGCGGACTCGGATTCGCAATACCTGTCGATTATGTCAAACACTTCATAGAAAACCGCGATGCCTTCGCCTACGACAAGGACAACCCAAATACCGGATACAGATACCTCCAGCCCGACCGAAGACGAAATAAGGACCAGCCAAAATTCCTCGAACCGGACAAAAATAACCCCGACAAGCAGCCGGACTCCGACCAGCCCGAAAGTACTGCCGAACAAAAATAATCTTCTCTAAAAGCCTTCATCGAAAGGTCTAAAAATGAAACACGCTGTCAAATTAGCCTTTGCCGCCGTCATCGCCTCTATGATATGCGCCCTCCCGCCTGCACACGCGATTGTCCTGCCAAAGACCGCCAGGATTCTCCCCCCACACACCGTCCTCCTGATTGATGTCGACAACTTCAGCCGGCTCCAAACGCAGTTCGAAAAAACAAACCTGTACAAACTCTACAAAGACCCCGCAATGGCCCCCTTTATAGATGATGCAAAAGCAAAATTAAGAAAAAAAGTCCAACAGCTCGATGAGAATAATATCTACAGAGCATTTTACAACACCGATGTCCTGCCACAGGGCAGATTTGCCCTTGCCCTGGTCCTTGACCAACAGGCTGATATTAACAACCCACCTGCGGTCATAATAGCTCAGTGGGGACAAAAAATCGATAAGATCAAAAAAGCAATCAGCAAACTCCTTGAAAAAAATGTCGAAATGGGCGGACACCAGAAAAAAAACGAGCCTTACCGCTCCGTCAACATCGAAACAATAATCGACGAAACCGGCGCAACGCTACATTATTCCTTTCTCGATGACTGCTTTATCATCACTCCAAATCTCGACCTGCTTAAATTCACCGTAGCACACATCAAGGGGGCTACAAGCCCAACCTTGTACGACGACCCCGATTACGCCTCTACCACGTCTGCCGTCGGACCATATCACGACCTCGATGTTTACGTCAACATAAAGCAAATCATCAAAACAGCAACCGCCAAAGACCCCGACGGCAACGCCGCCACTACCATAGCTAATCTAGGCCTCGATAACGTTGCTTCTGCCGCCCTTGCAGTCGGACTCCAAAGACGCCCCGGCACCTCCCTTGCCGCCAAGGCATTGCTCAAAGTTAACGGTGAAAAAAAGGGCGTTTGCAAAATGCTTGATGTCGAATCAGCCGCAATTAGACCACCACGATTTATTCCCGCTTCAGTCTGCTCGGCATCGTTCTTAAATCTCAATATCCCGAAGCTCTACACCGAGCTTGGAAATATTCTCACTCGCTTCTCCCCCCAGGCCGCCGCTTGGATGTATATGCCCCTCCCAACCTCCGATTCGCCCGACCAGCCAGGCCTCAAAATAAAAGATGATATCATCGACCACCTCTGCTCACAAATTATAATCGCACAGAGCGTCAATAAGCCCTTCGAACAAAACCGCGTACCCACAGAGACCCTTTTTGCACTCGCCGCTAATAATCCCAAAGCCCTCGAAAAATCACTCGCTCTGATACACAGCAAGTTCATCGCCCCCAACGACCCCGATGCCAGGCGTGAACTCCTCGGACATACTATTTATCTGATTAGCATGGCAACCCTGCCGTTCCTGGCGCCTCAGATCCAACCAATGCAGCAACCCGACACAACCCAAACCCAACAAATACCTAACCTGGCTTTTACCTTCACTGATACGCATCTAATCTTCGGTGTAGAATCAACCGTTGAACAGACCATTCGCATATTAGCCAGCCAACAGGCCGCAGCAATGACCTCGGAAAAGTGGTTCAATTCCGCAAAGGCCGCTATCGAACCTTCGCTCGTCGGGCTCGCTTCCCTCGAAGACACCGCAGCCTCAAGTGAATTCTTCTGGTGGACCGTCAAACAGGCTGCAAAAAAACAGGGACAGGACTCTACACTCTCAATGGGGCTCTCCGCAGGCTCCGTATCACCCTTCCCACACCTCATCTTCTCGCAAGCCGGAGAGGACGCCTTTAATTTCTCTCTCTTGCCTGAATTCGACACCGTCAGAAAATACTTCGGCCTCTCGGCCTTCTACGGACTCAGCAGGCCTGACGGCTTCTTCTTCGAATTAAACTACCTCCAGCCAGCCGGAACTGACTAACTGCCCCATCCGCCAATGATTAGTGAACCACCTTGTTAAGTGGGTATGTGATAATCCCGGATGCCCCAGCACGCTTCAATGCCGGAACCAGAGAACGCTCTGTCCGCCCCTCCACAATCACTTCCATCGCAACATAATCCGAATCTGCCAAATTCGAAATAGTCGGACTCTTCTCCGATGGCAGTATCTTTAAAACCCGCTCCAGGTCGCTCCTCTTTACGTTCATCTTCAAACCAACTTTGTCACGGGCATCAATAGCTGCTTGAAGCAAAATAGCAATATTCTCTATCTTCTCACGTTTGAACGCATCCAACCAAGACTCTTTATTTGCGATAAATCGCGTCGTGGAAGTTAGCACCGTGTCTATTACCCGCAGATTGTGCGCCCGCAGAGACGCGCCCGTCTCCGTTAGCTCCACTATCGCGTCCACTAATCGCGCCTTCACCTCCGTCGTCCCCCAGCTAAATTCCACCTTTACATCAATCTTCTTGTCCGAAAAGTACTTCCTGGTCACATTTGCAAGTTCCGTCGCGATTATACCACCACCCAGGTCCTCCGCCTTTTTTGCCCGAGATTCATTCCGTACCGCCAGAACCCATCTGGCAGGCCGGGCCGTCGTCTTGCTGTATCCAAGCTCTGCTACCTCTACAACATCCGATTCGTTCTCCTTTATCCAGTCATAACCCGTAATCCCTGCGTCAAGAACACCGTCCGCTACATACCTGCTCATCTCCTGCGCACGTAACATAATAGGCTCAATCTGTTCATCATCAATACGAGGCAGATAGCTCCGCTCAGAATCCAAAATCCCAAATCCCGCCTTGTTGAAAAGCTCAATCGTTGCCCTCTGAAGACTACCCGCTGGAATACCTAATTTTACTACCTTCTCTGACATCTTATACCGTCGCCCCTTCTCTTCTAATTTGCCTTTTCACTTTTTCATTGTTCTTCTGGTCTCCCTCTTCTTCACTTCGCCAGTGGTCTTTCTCTCGCGCCTTCTCCTGCCCCGTTCGCTCTCATTCCGCAGCACAGCATAAAACTCGTATCCATCCTCAACCGAAACCTGCCGCGCCAAAAAACCTTCTATCTGTTGCTCATCAGCTTCCGGGTCAACAAGCTCGTTGGACCTTAGATATTCTGACATCTTTTCTGTAAGAGCTATCCCATGGCCCTGTAAAGATGTCAGCATACAGTAATTAACCGAAAAACGACTCGTACCGTCAAGTTTAACCAACACTTGCTTGGCCTGACGCTTGCTCACTCTTTTTAACGCCTCTAAACTGGCCGTGTTATACTTGGTGAATATCGCCACTAACACCCGCAGAAGAACCAATGCTGTGTCCCTTGCAACCCTTGTCTCGGCGCCAAGTGCCTCGGCAATCTCTTCCGGACGCGAAACTCGTATGTCGTTAAAGTCTACAAAGTAATCTTCGAATCTCTTCGCCGCGGCTCGCGCCGTCGGCTCGCTCATGTGCTCGCTTAAAATAGCGTAAACAAGCGCCTCGGTTGGCTCATCGTATACTACCTTCTCAACCCTCGGGTATTTACGTTTCAATGAACGGTAGAGCTTACGTACCCTCTTGGAATATCCCTTGCTGTCCTTCATAAAAGCTTCTCTCGTCCTGCCCCTCTTATTGCCCTTTTCCCAAACAGACCAAAAACAAACCTAACTCGGCTCCTCTGTTTCCCCTGCCGCTTCCCGCTTCGCACGCTCAAGGCCGGTCTCCTCTATCAATCGAATAGTCTCCAGGCTCTCCTTGAATTTATCGTCCATGTGAAAATAAAGTGCCGGACAAAACTTACACTCCAGCTCGCCCGCCAGAACAGACTGTATCCGGCTGCGAGCATGCTTTATCGCCGAAAACGTCTTCCTCCCACCAGGCTTCGCGCCGCCAAAAATGCTCAGATATACGTCCGCACCACGCAAATCCGACGACACCTCAACTCGTGTAACGCTCACAAAACCTTCTATCCGTGGGTCGTTCAGATGGTGCGCAATCGCGTCACTGACTACCTCTTTTACCGCCCGAGCTACTTTTGCCTGCCTTCTTGTCGGCATAATAGTTGCTGTCACCCATCACCCAAAAAATACAACGCACCGGATACGATTCTACCTAAAGAGACCTCGCCACTTTAACAATCTCATAGAAGTCAAATACGTCGTCCACCTTGACGTCGTCAAATTTCGCTATCTTGATGCCGCATTCCAGACCGGACTTGACCTCGCGAACGTCATCCTTGAAGTGCTTTAAAGACTCTATGCTCAAATCACTCCTGACTACCACGTTGTCACGTATCAAACGAACCTTCGCCGTCCTTCTCACGACTCCGTCGCTGACATAGCAGCCCGCTATCGTGCCGATTCTTGAGACCTTAAAGACCTCCCTCACAGTCGCCCTGCCAACCGTCACCTCAGTCTCTTCCGGCTCAAGTAAACCCGCCATCGATTTCTGCAAATCTTCCGCGATCCGATAAATTACATTGTAAAGGCGTATCTCAACACCCTTGGCCTCCGCAAGCCTCGCTACGTGCTCCTCGCTGACCACGTTAAAACCTATAATAATCCCGCCCGACGCCTCCGCTAGAACAGCATCGCCCTCCGTAATGCCACCCGGAGACGCATGCAATATATTTATCCTCACCTCCTCCGTACTCAACTCCGACAGATATTTCGTCAGAACATCCACCGAACCCTGAACATCCGCGCGAATGATAACATTCAGCTCTTTAACATTGCCGGCCGCTATCTGGCTGAACAGGTTGTCTAACGTTACTTGCGTCCGCTGCGAAAGTGAACTTTCACGCCATAAAACCTGATTCTCTTCAGCAGCAGCCTTCGCCCGGTTTAAGTCGCCAACACAGTAAAATCTGTCACCCGCCTGAGGAACTCCGCTCAGCCCCGTTATCTCCACCGGCATAGAGCTTGTCGCCGTCTTTATAGTTTTGCCGTGGCTGTTCCTCAATGCCTTCACACGACCGTATGTGCTCCCACTTAACACAACATCACCCTTGCTTAGTCGACCCTCCTTGATTAAAAGTGTCGCCACCGCACCACGACGAGCCGACATCTTCGCCTCAACTACCCATCCCGTCGCCGGTATCGTGTCATCGCTCTGAAGGTCAAGCAGCTCAGCTATATAATCCAGATGTTCCAGCAGGTCCCCAATGCCTTCACCTGTCACCGCGCTGGTCTTGACAACTTCCGTCTGACCGCCCCATTCCACAGGCGTAAGACCATGCTCGGCCAGTTGAGAGTAAACGCGGTTTATGTCACAACCCGGTAAATCTATCTTGTTCAACGCTACTATAACGGGAACATCCGCCGCATTCGCGTGATGAATCGCCTCTATCGTCTGAGGCATCACCCCGTCATCGGCCGCCACCGTCAAAACCACCACATCGGTCATATTCGCACCCCTGGCACGCATTGCCGTAAATGCCTCGTGGCCCGGTGTGTCAAGAAATGTTACCATCTTGTCGTCCCAGCTAACCTGAGATGCTCCGATGTGCTGAGTAATACCACCCGCTTCACTACCCGTCACATCAGTTGACCTTATCTTATCAAGAAGACTCGTTTTACCGTGGTCAACGTGACCCAGCATCGTCGCAACCACAGACCGCTTCTTCAACACCTTTCGCTCGCGCTCGTCAAAATCAAAACGTATCTGCTCTTCCAGAGTCTCCCTCCGCTCTATCGTAAGCTCAGTACCAAATTCCAACGCAACCAGTTCAGCAACATCACTGCTTATCACCTGATTCGCAGTGACCATCGTCCCCTGTTCCATCAATTTCCTGATAATCTCCGCTGACTTCACCGCCAGAACACCAGACAAATCCTTCATCGTAACAGGCTCACTTATCGTCACTTTTTTCGGCCTCAAAACCGCCTTAACCGCAAAATGGCTCTTCGTAGCGATTTTCCGGCTCGGACGAACCCGAAGACCTTCAGCGCTTGCCGCATTAAGACGTGCTTGTCGCTCTTCAATGTCCTGTTGACGCCATCTGCTGAACTTGAACTTCCGCGCCCCTTCCGCCACCTGCTCATCATGACGACGACCGTGAGTCCTTTCCTTCTGCCGCTTCACCCCTGTCTTGTCCTTCGGCAAAACTGCACCAGGCCCCTTCGCCTTCTCTTTCGCATACATAAGAGGCTCAGTAATAGGCTCATCGTACTTCGCTCGTTGCCTCGGCTTTATAGGCCGCACCGGTTCAGGTGCTTCCACACGAACAACCTTGGGGCCGGCCAATTGAGCAGGTCCAGGCTTCTCCAAAATCGGACCGGCAGGTACTATCGGCTCCGGCTCTTTCTCCTCGCCAACCTCCTCCACCACTTCCGCTGCCTCCCCCTCAGCTTCTTTTGTCTTCACCTCGACCTCGGCCTTCTCGGCTTTCTTCTCCTTCTCAACTTTTACCTTCTCCTCCGCCGGCTTTGGCTTCTTCTTTACACGGACCTTCTTTAAGTCCACCCTCTCCGATGTCTCAACCGTCGTGATATTATCACCCTCACTGAACCATTCACAAATAGTCGCCGCCAGACCAGCCGAAATCGAAGACATGTGGTTCTTTACATCCAGACCCTCATGCTGGCACTTATTCACAATCGCTGTGCTCTTTACCCCCAGCTCCTTGGCCAAAATGTAAACTCTTGTTGCCGCCATAAGAATATTTCTGCTCTAACACCGGCACGCTTGAAATAAAACTGGCAAAATGCCGGCTTCAATATAAACACTAAAAATCAAAAACTATTTCTCGTCGTCCAAACCCTCTGCCTCGCGACCCGTCAGACCTTCCTCACCTGTCGGCACCTCCTCCTGTTCCAGTACGTCTTCGGCCTGTTTCTTCTGCGGCTCAGCCGCTAAACGCTTCGCCTCTTCGCTTGCCGCACCGATCAGCTCTTCAGCCAGCTCCGACTTAATCCCAAGCTCATTAATTAGAGGCTCCGGCCCGACATCCTCCAAATCCAAAACCGATATCACCCCAAGCGCTATCAGCTTGTCCACCACCGTATCCAGAGTGCTCTCATCGGCACCCTTTATACCCTTCATGCAGCTCGTCAATTGTTCGATGCCCTGATTGTACTCGTCCGGTGTTAATATATCGATGTCCCACCCCGTCAGCCTCGCAGCAAGACGAACATTCTGACCATGCTTGCCAATCGCAAGGCTCAGCTGGTCCTCATCCACTACTACCGTCGCCCGACCCAGCTCGAAGCACAATGCAATTTCGCTCACCTTCGCCGGCATCAATCCGTTCGCAATAAGTACCTGCGACGACTCGTTCCAACGAACAATGTCTATCTTCTCGCCGCCAAGCTCCTCAACTATGTTCTTTATCCGGCTCCCACGAACTCCAACGCATGCCCCAACAGGGTCAACCTTCTCGTCAAGCGAAATTACCGCAACCTTCGTCCTGTAACCGGCCTCCCGAACCAACGCACGTATCTCGATAATGTTTTCCGCAATCTCAGGAACCTCTAACGCGAACAGCCGCCGTATAAAGTCCGGATGTGTCCGCGACAAAATTATCTTCACCTGACTCGGCACTTCCTTAACGTCCAGAATCAAACACCGTAGCCGCTCACCAGGACGATGAGTCTGACCCGTTATCTGCTCGTTCTTCGGCATAAATCCCTCCGCACGACGGTCCAAACTCACAATCAGCATCCCGCTCTCATACCGAACCACCGAACCGCTCACAATCGTACCTTTACGCTGGATAAACTCCGCGTAAATACTGTCTCGCTCGTCCGCACGTATCTTTTGTATCATCACCTGCTTGGCCGTCTGAGCCGGAATCCGGCCTAACTGCTTTATGTCAATTTTAACATCGTCCTTAAACGCCGTCATCTCTCCCGTCGTCCGGTCGATATTCACCACTATATTGCTCTCCGGCTCCCCAAAATGTTTCCGTGCCGCAGAGACCATAGCCTCTTCCAAATCCACAAACACCGACTCCCTGTCGATGTTCTTGTCCCGGGCAATGTTGTCAACAATCCTTACTAATTCCTGATTCATCCGGTTTTCACTTCCTAATCAACTGCTCATCTCTCTTGACTTCACAGCCCGGCTAAACTTCGCCGCCGAACAAAAAAAATGGAAACTTCTACAGTTTCCACTTCATCTCGGCACCAGCCTCGCCTAAAAAGACATAATCCGGCACCAATTCACCAGCAGCGAACAGATATTATCTCGTGCCCTACTACATCAGCCGCCTCCAGCCATCGAAATACCTGTTCACTTCCCGGCACTGAAGCGGAAACTCACGTTCCCAGGCCACCATTTGCGCAAAACCAGCCTGGCGCAGACTCAATGTCCGTCTACTCCACACGGTTCACCAACCCTGTCAAAGCCATTTTTCAATACCTCAAAACTTAGCTTTGGTAGCCTTTTACTAAAATCCTTATAACCAAACCTGCTATCATAATCGTCAAACGCACCACCCGCAATAACTTTTTTGCCCCATTTCTACAATTTTTGACCCCGATTAAACCCCAAAAAACCCGCTCACACCCCAAATCACAACAAAAAAACCCAAAAAGCCTCCCCGAATCACTCGTTTAGCACTCCCCGCCCGCCCTGACTGAAATCGAAGGCCAACGGCTCCTACTTCGCCTCAATAATAAAAAAGGCCGGCCGGACATAAGCCCAACCGACCCTGCACTTCAAGTATTACGAATCAAGCATCCTATTTCTGGTGAATCTGGACATTCCCGCCGCCAAGATAACCTTGCGCCTTATGCTTCGGCGCCGGAGGACTATTCTCCGTATCAACACCCGGCCCAAGCCATATCTCAATCTTAAACCAATCACCGGTCCCCGGCTCTCCATTGTCCTCAGCGGTGACTTTGAACGTGTATAAACCTTCACCATTGATAGTGGCCTTTCCTTTGAAGCGCACCTTCGTCTCCGATTGAACCACCAACCATTCCATATCTGAACTGCGAAGGTTAATATCACCTGCTTTGTACTGGAACTCCAGGTTGCCATCCGGGTTGTCTGCTCCCTTCTTGTACTTGACGATGAACCCGAAGTTGGCTTTGGAAACGGTATCAGTAACACCAACACCGTCGATGAAGCTGTCGCCGTCCGGCACGAACCATCCACCGCCGCTTGTAAAGCCCGCACCCGGGTCATACACCACAATGATTATACTGTCCGTTGCCTGGTTCCCACAGTCGTCAGTTGCTGTAATGGTAACATTGTATATATTGGGCTGCCCGTATGCATGGTTTGGCTCTGACGAGAGTGGTGAACCATCGCCAAAGTTCCACTCCACATCGACATCATCGTCGCACTCATCGACCACATCAGCCGAGAAGCTTACAGTCTGACCAACCGCCGCCAAAAGCCAATCCGCATCGACATTGCTTATCACCGGCGGTGTATTGTCAAGGACAGTAATCACCACCACATCCGGTTCGGAATCTTCCGTCCCATCATTGACAATCAATGTAATGGTGTGAGCTCCCAGCGGCAACTCAATGATAGGACTGACACCCGTCGTAATAATTTCACCATCCATTAGCCACGTGTAGCCCAGTTCATCGCCATCAGGGTCATTTGAATCTGAGCCATCCAGGGTAACCTGCGCAAGACAATCTATTCCTACAAATGCGGTCTGGTCATCTCCCGCATCTGCGACCGGTGGCTGATTCAGCAACACAATAGAAACAATACCATTGGTTCTTGTCTCTTCAGGAACACTGGGGAAGTAAATGGTAGCAAAATTGATTATTTCTGTGCCTTCATTAGCATCAGCTTTTACATCTACACTGAGGTCTGCATAGCCACCCTCGTTTGGCCCAACCTCACCTGCAAACCAGGTTATAGTTCGAGTTGCAGGGTTGTAAGTCCCAGGCCCACTAATGATGGAACCATCATTTACGTCTATTACCGGGCCAATTTCGAGTGTCAAATCGTTCAAATCCTCATCTAATGTATCAGTGAAATATACCCCAAAGGCAATCCCCTCTCCTTCATTTTCATATTCTACCCTATAATCCAACTTCTCTCCGGGCGAAACACGACCTTCAGGGCCGTATTTGACACTGGGATCGCGAGCTGTGCGCATTTCCAAGGTTGCAGTTTGTCCAGGAACATTTGTAGATGTGTACTGATAATGTTCCCGCAAGTCCGTGATTACATTATTTATTCGCGCGTCTGCCGAAAATGCCAACTGTCCATCAGAAGTTGCCCAGCCATTCTCAAGGGCCTCAGGAGAATTTACCATTACGTATAACAACCCATACATTTCTTTCCAATATGACATATTGCCGTAGATCGGCGCAATCTGGTATTCAATTCTTGCACGGCCAAGCGCAGCTATCAATACGCCTTCACCTATTACATCTGCCGCCATTGCAAGCGATATAATTTCTCCAAAAGGACTGGGAACTGGATAGGTGGTCAGTCCCCACAGAGCCTCTAGCGTGCTCTTGCCGCTGGGACTCAAACCCGGTGTTGAATGCTGGAAAATCCAGTCTCCTTCTTCTTGTGGGAAATCCCATATATGACTGCCTAACGTAGTGCCCCATGCTAATCCCCAAAATATTTCTGTTTGAAAACTCAGATATTCTGTTGATTTTGCTGGGATATCATTGAAATCCCAGCGCACCATGTGGATGACATCGTCATATGTGCTTGGAGATGTGGCCTGCACGAAATCAGACAGAGTCGGTGGCACACCCACTAAAGTGGTACTTTCGGCAGATTTCAACCCATAATTGTTTAATTCTACAATGTAGGTCACCGTCTGCCCGGGACTCGCTCTTGTTGGCCCCCAAATTCTGACTTTTAAGTCTGGTGCTGGCGGCAGGCCAAGGTCAACTCTTCGTATTGTCAGAAAGAGAGTTCTCGGCAGTTCACTTTCATCTAACACGCCATTAGCAATCCCATACAGCGGGCTATCAAACATGCCATTTAGTTCTACTCTGTCTCCAGGTATGACCTGATCGTAAGTCCAACCTTGCCCTGTGCCGGAATCAGATACATAAGAAATGATTGAGAACCCCTCACCACTATATGGATTGTTCGAGTCAGCGATTCTAATATGAGTTAACACCGTGCTCAAAGGACCGCTGTAATGGCCGAAACTATTTCCTTCTATAGAGGTCTGTAAAACATAAAGTTCAGTCGAGGGATATTCAGAAGATTCCAGGTAAGTTACTGTCCCAGCTAAGTTAATTGTTCCAGAAACACTTTCAGTCCCAAGTTGGCTAAGCTTCCAGGTGGCTTGATATTCGTCATAGACCCCACTTCCAGGTACAGACTCGGTAAGGTAACCTTCAACAAGTCCGCTAATCTCGCCGGATATTGCGCCTTTCAGGTAAATCTTCCTTTCAGAAGCATCAAGGTAAGAAAATCCTTTCCAATCACCCGCATAAGACAAGCCCTCAAGATTAGCTTGCCATTGCCCCTTTGAGAATCCTTTACCGGCAAAAGAACCCGATTCGACGCTTACTATTTCAAAACTTGTAAAATTAAGCGTACCTGACAAATCTCCTGTAACTGTCACACTATCAATGATTGCTATTTGAGTAACAATATTCTCAACCAAGGTTGATTGGCTTGCTGACTTTTCAGATAAGCCTGCATTGGTACCTGGGTTAATTGCTATCGTCCCATCTTCACCTGCTTCATAGCCGGAGCCACCGTAGGCAGACATTGTTCCGGTGAAAGTATCTGTGTTATAGTAAATGGCGATTCTTCCGCCTCCACCGCCTCCACCTCTGGCAATCCCATAGGAACCTCCGGCGCCCCCTTTAGCCGAAATCACGCCCGAACCGGTAAGCATTCCCGCCGTCACGTAGATACTGCCACCGGATCCCCCACCGCTTGCAGAATCAAAAAACCCACCTCTGCCTGTCCCATTCTTACCGTTGGCCGTCAACGCTCCATCCACCGACAATGTCCCACCGACCATCAGACGAATCGCACCACCACCCGCACCACCAGTTGCCCACTGTGTTCCTCTCCCATGCC
>SDBT01010272.1_pt1 | contig 15125 bp, 7 predicted proteins | sample 2277101 | NCBI WGS metagenome assembly SDBT01 (sample SAMN10404973, study PRJNA504765) | marine sediment metagenome | isolation source: marine sediment core GS10_PC15, 103 cmbsf | place: Arctic Ocean: Southern Knipovich Ridge | collected 2010 | reverse complement strand
CGCCACTCCGAATTAAAAGTCTTTTCTGAGATTGATTATTATGCCCATCACAAAAAGTGGGACCAGGTACTCAAATCGGCCAGGTGTTTTCCAAATCCAAACGTGCACTTTGTAATCCATTCAGTCAACCGTGCCTTATACCATACCGGCCGACTGGCTTTCGATATGTTCTCCTATCCCCAGCATCCCGATGCCCTGTTCTTAATAACCAAAAAGCACCGCTTTGCACACTGGGAAAGAATTAACATTTTTATTGAATTAGGCGTTATAAACAAAGCCGAGAACGCGATGGTCGTATCTCTGGAAAAATACGGAGAGCGTCCCATACTTCTCAAACACCTGGCCCTGATAAACATGGTCAAGGCCAATCCTGGGGCCGCCCGAGTCTACCTTGGGGCACTTAGTAAAACACTCTTCCACGACGAGTGGGCCAATAATTGCCTCACGAATCTGTACGCCGACCCCAACTTCGCAACGGATGACCGTATTCAGCAATTGCGCAACCTGATGATAGAGAAGGACAGTACTTTCGGAAGTTACTCAGCCAAGAACAGTTCTTTCGGAGGTTACTCAGCCGAGGGCCTCCTGCTGGCATTGCTGGAGAAGAACAGACAAAACCGAATGGCTTTTGAATACCTGATGGCGTTATATCTTGTGAGCAATCAATTGGAGAAAGTGATAGAGAACCTCCATCGTCTGGACGACTTCGGCTACTCGCAGATACCTCCGTTGTATGAGGAAGCGATACTTATCTATACCGGCCGCACGAAAATGCCTGTTGATTTGCACGGCCGACAAATCAGCGACGAATCGCGCAGACGATATAATAACTTTATGCAGACTTATGACAAGTCGAATCCACGGACGGCAAGGAGAACTCTGAAGAAAGATTACGGCGACAGCTTTTTGTTTCATCATATTTTCTCGGGGCGGAGGCCATGGAAAAAAAATATCGACGCACGGTTTTGATAATACTGCTGATACTATCAGCAGGACTGACAGCGTACTTGCTGTCGGGACAATCTGATTTTATCGGCCAGTACAATTCAACCGACCGCCTGCCAGAAATTCGCCCCGACTATCGCAGCACAGTTATTCCCCCAAATATAGCACCGTTGAACTTCCTGATAGAAGAACAAGGGTCCAGATATTGTGTAAAGATACATTCTAAGCAGGCCCCGGCCATAGAGGTTTTCACCAGAACGCCAAAAATTATTATCCCACAGAAAAAATGGCGTCAACTTCTGGACAAGAATAAAGGCCAAAAGTTGTATTTCGATATTTTTGTCAAAACCCCCAACGGCCAATGGAACAAATTCGCCACCATTACCAATAGAATAGCCCGTGAGAACATAGATGGCTTCCTGGTATACAGGAAAATGCATCCAACACATACTCAGAGAGACGGGAAAGTGGCTATTTATCAGCGTAAGTTGGAAAACTTCAATGAATCGCTCGTATTGGACAACGGATATTATAAAGGAGGGTGCCTTAACTGCCACGCATTTTGCGGAAACCACACCGACAAAATGTTAATCGGCATCCGTAGCAGAATACATGGCGTCAGCACCCTGCTGATCGAAAATGGTGTTGTTAACAAAATTGGGGCAAAGTTCGGATACACCTCTTGGCATCCCAGCGGAAAAATGGCGGTGTATTCTATCAATAATTTGCCCAGGTTCTATCATTTCGCCAGAAATGAGGTTCGTGACACCGTGGACCTCAATTCCCTGCTGGCTTATTATCTGGTTGACTCTAAGACCGTAAAGACCTCACCGAAAATTTCCAAAAAAAATCGCCTGGAAACCTGGCCCACCTGGTCGGCGGACGGCCACTACCTTTATTTCTGCAGCGCACCTATGCTCTGGGACGACACAGATAAGCTGCTGCCCGACCACTACGATGAAGTGCAATATGACCTGGTGAGAATAAGTTACAACATTGAGCAAGACCGGTGGGGCGAACTCGAAACCATACTTTCAGCTCAGGATACAGGCCTGAGTATAGCCATGCCGCGGATTAGTCCTGATGGCCATTGGCTGTTGTTCTGTATGTTCAATTACGGCTACTTTCCCCCTTGGCAGCAAAGCAGCGATTTATATCTGATGGATTTAGATAAGGCCGGGGCAACAGGACGATACGAATATCAGCGGCTGGATATCAACAGCGACCAGAGTGAATCCTGGCAGAGCTGGTCCAGTAACAGCCGGTGGATAGTGTTCAGCAGCAAGCGAGACTATGGTGTCTTTACAAGGTCCTATATCAGCTATGTAGACCAGGTCGGTAAGGTATACAAACCAATCCTGCTGCCGCAGAAAGACCCCGGATTTTACGATAGTTGTCTCGAAATATATAGCGTACCCGAACTTGTAACAGAACCCGTCAAGGTTACGAAGGAAAAACTCGGGCGAGTAATTCGCGGCAGGTCTGAAATCGCCGTCAATATACCCGTGACGATGGCAACTCCTGCCGTCAGCAAGAAGCCGTGGCAGTTGCGGGAATAAGAAGTTGGTCCAAATAATCCCATTAGCATTATCACAATCTCGACTTTCCTGCGGAACAGGCCTGTTTATCCACAAAAAATTGCGTTTGGGCAGGAACAATATGGTATACTGTTATTTATAACTTTGTTGCCTGTTTTGAGTTTAGTATAGTTGCATCAAGGTTGCGACCTTTCGAAAATAACGTTTTGCAGGAACGATAATGTGATGTTGAACTCGTTTCGGAAATTATGGGTTCAGGAGGCCGGCAGGTCACTGCGAAGCCTGGTCTTTTTTGTGTTGTTCTATCTTTATTTATTGCTGGACGTCGAGCCGCGGTTTATCTACCACGGCAGCGGTTTTATAACAAATTTCCCTGTTTTTTACCGCGATTGGGTTTTCTTCGCGAAGTTTATGACATATCCGGGCGGATTGATTGAATACGCCTCGGCATTTCTGGCGCAATTTTTCTACTACAACTGGACAGGGTCGCTGGTCATAACACTGCAGGCGTGGTTGATTTGTGTATGCATTGATAATATTCTAAGAGCCGTGAACGGCGGTCGTCTTTATCTTGTCCGTTATCTCGCACCCCTGTTCCTGCTGGTTATATACACCCAATATACATATTACTTCAATTTGACGATAGGGTTACTGACGGGGCTTGTTTTCATATGTCTGTATCAGAAAATAAGGCCCGAAAAGCCGCCGCTGCGACTGGCTGTTTTTCTGGTCCTGTCTGTAATATTATATTACCTCGCAGGCGGACCATACATCCTTTTTGCTGTTTTCTGCGGGATTTACGAACTGCTTTTCAGACGCCGGGCGATGGGCCTGGTGTATTTATTATGCGCTGTTGTAGTTCCATATGTTACAGGCTTTATCGTCCTGGACGTTAGTATCGTCGATGCTTTTACCAATTTGTCACCATTTTCCTGGAAACTTCAGGCTTTTCCATACCGGGAAAAAAGGGTGTCGATGGTTCATGCGCTTTTTCTGCTTGCCCCTGCGGCTGGACTTTTACTGGGGCTTTGGCGGCTCGCCTTCAGACTCCCGCCCCTGCCGCCAAACAAACCCTGTAAGAAAAGAGACGAAAGAAAACAACACCAGGAGCATTTTGAATCCGAAGCGGGCATGCTTGCACACTGCCTGCAAAGTGATAGACTAAAATGGACGGTTAAATCATTGGCGTTATACCTAATCGCCGCCGTGGTGGTTGTGTTTTACCACAACTCCAAAGTAAAAACCTTGTTTGCGGTAGACTATTATGCCTACCACAAGAAATGGTCCGATGTGCTCAAAGCGTCCCGGGATTTCCCAACCTCATATTTTGTAGTCCATTCAGTTACCCGCGCTTTATACCATACAGGCCGATTGGGCCATGATATGTTTTCTTATCCTCAACATGGTCATGCCCTGTTTCTGGCCAATGAAGAGAGCCGCCGGGCATACTGGAAGAAAATCGATATTTATCTGGACTTAGGTTTCTTAAACGTCGCTGAGCACTGTCTATCTGAGGCCCTGACAAAGTACAAAGAGCACCCATCGATTCTAAAACGGTTGGCCTTGATAAACCTGGCCAAAGACAACGTCGGTGCCGCTAAGATTTATATGAAGAAGTTAGGTACCACCTTGTTTGAGACCAAATGGGCCAATGATTATTTAAAACGTATTGAATCCGACCCGACCCTGTCAAAAGATGAATATGTTCGGCACCTGAAAAGTATGAAGACGAAAAACGACTATGATTCCACTAACTATGCAAACAAAGATATACTGCTGGATCTGCTGGCCAATAACAAAAAAAACAAAATGGCCTTCGAATACCTGATGGCGTTATATCTTGTGAGCAATCAATTGGAGAAAGTGATAGAGAACCTCCATCGCCTGGACGACTTCGGCTACTCGCAGATACCTCCGTTGTATGAAGAAGCGATACTTGTCTATACCGGCCGCACGAAAATGCCCGTTGATTTGCACGGCCGGCAAATCAGCGACGAATCACGCAGACGCTATGGAAAATTTATGCAGATTTATTACAGAACAAGCCCGCAGACGGTAAAGAGAACTCTGGCAAAAGAGTATGGCAACAGTTATCTATTTTATTGTCTTGCGGGAATTTCCGGACAGAAGCAATGAAAAAGAAATACCTATATTTGTCTCTGATAACACTGCTTGCATTATCAGCATGCGCTCTGGTATATGCGCTGCGAAATGGAAGTGTCTCAATTGACCGGTACAACTCGGTCGACAGGCCTGCCAAAATTCGTCCGGACTATTGTGATACTGTAGTTCCGCCAAATATATCGCCTCTGAACTTCCTGGTAGAGGAAAAGGGCACCGGTTACATGGCAAGGATTTACTCACAGCAGGGACAGGCGATAGAGGTCTTTAGCAAAAAGCCCACGATTATTATACCTGCCGGGCAATGGCGCCGGCTTCTGGACAATAATAAAGGCGGGGATCTGTATTTTGATATTCTCGTGAAATCACAGGACGGCCAATGGAACAAGTTTGCCGCCATTACTAATAAAATAGCCGCCGAGCCAATCGACGAATACCTGATATACAGAAAGCTGCTGCCCTCACATGGCGGATGGGGACAGATGGGACTTTACCAGCGTAATCTGGAAAACTACGATGAGTCGGTGATACTGGAAAACAGCTATTACGGAGGCGGTTGTGTCAATTGTCACGCGTTTTGCAATAACCGTACCAACAAGATGGTGGTCGGCATTCGCAGTACAAAATTCGGCGTCAGCACGCTTTTGATAGAACGCGACCAGGTAAGCAAAATTGGTAAGAAGGTGGGATTCAGTTCATGGCACCCCACCGGACGGATAGTAGCATGTTCACTGGATAAATATATGCAGGTCTTTCACTCGGCAAGAGAAGAGGTTCGGGACGTCATCGACTCCGATTCGATGATTGCTTATTATGATGTCTCTGCCAGGACATTCAAGACAGTCCCGCAATTGTCACGCAAGGACCGGCTGGAAACCTATCCGAACTGGTCGCCGGACGGAAAATGGCTGTATTTTTCCAGCGCGCCTATGCTTTGGGACGACACAGACAAAATACCGCCCGACCACTACGATGAAGTTCAATATGACCTGGAGAGAATAAGTTACGATATTGAAACCGACAAGTGGGGCCAGGTTGAAACCATACTCTCTGCCAAGGACACCGGCTTTAGTATTATCGAGCCGAGAATAAGTCCTGACGGTCGCTGGCTTTTGTTTTGTATGTGTAATTACGGCACCTGGGCCGTTTATCAGGTCAGCAGCGACCTGTACCTGATGGACCTGGCATCCGGGAACGAAACAGGCAAATACGAATACCGAAAGCTGGAGATTAACAGCGAAAAAAGTGACTCCTGGCATAGCTGGTCGAGCAACAGCCGATGGATATCCTTCAGCAGCAAGCGAAATTTCGGGATGTTTACCAGATTATATATCAGCCATGTTGACCAGGCCGGCAAAGTATACAAGCCGATACTCCTGCCGCAGAAGGACCCTGAATTTTATGACACATGCATCAATACTTACACCATTGCCGAATTCGTCACCCAGCCTCTCAGGGCTACGAGGGGCATGCTGGGGCGGGTTATTCGTGCCTCGGCGGAACTCGCTATCAATCTGCCGGCCACAATGGCTACCCCGTCAGGGGACTCTGATGCCGGCGCTTATTATGACCCAACGGCGGAAGCTGCGACAAAACCAAGATAATAAACCCACAGCGGCGTCCGGTAATGTCATTTTACATAAAGACTTAATATTTTAACAAAAACCCGAAAAAAATCAGATTATAGAGTAAAGCTTGACTTTTTAATCTGCGATATGTTAGGATACGTGCTTTGCTCAACTTACGTTGGCCGGTGCATGTATTTTAAAGGCCGGGAAATAGCTTTTTGAAGGGTACCGAAATCGAGATGTCTGTAAATTTAGATGTACGTATGATCGAATCGGCGCAGGCAACGGAGATATTTATTTCCGCGGTGCCGACCAAAAACGCTCCTCTGGAAAAACAGGCACAGGATATCTTTACGGGCATTCGCGAAATACTCACTTCGAGAAAGGCCTGTATCCTTCAAGAGCGAGTCTTCGCCATGCAAAGCGCGATGGAGACCATCTCGGCGATACGGTCCCAAATGTATGGCGCACTTGATGACGGCGTTGCTCCAAGCCTTCTGGTCTGTAAAGAAGGGGCCTACGGCTCGATAGCCGGCATTCAGGTCCACGCAGTCCGCAGCGAAAGCCGGCCCGAGGTGCTCAATCTGGACCAAAAGCCCTGCGGACGAATCGTTCGCGTCCCCGGCTGCACATATCTTATGCTTTCGAATATATCCGCTCCGCATCTGGCCGGGGCCGATGAACAGGCCAGAGAGATGCTGGAGAAGTCCGAATCGATTCTGAAGCAATTCGGCCAAGGTATAAAATCGGTGCCGCGTACGTGGATGTGGCTGGGGGATATTCTCTCGTGGTACGACGATTTTAATAAGGTAAGAAATACGTTTTTCACCGAGCGTGGTGCCCTCGGGCCGGGCAATCAACAATCACTGCCAGCCAGTACCGGCATTGGACTGGGCCCTGCCAATGGGTGCAGTTGCTCAATGGACCTTGCCGCTGTCCTGGAGCCGGCCGATTCGATTCAATACCTCGAAGCCGGCGGGATGCAGCAGTCTGCGTTTAAGTATGGCTCTGCCTTTTCGCGGGGCACTCGGGCAATTACTCCGGCCGGTGAAACAATCTTTGTCTCAGGAACGGCCTCAATTGACGCCTGCGGTGCCACTACCCATATCGGCGATGCCGCGGGCCAGATAAGCACAACCATAGAAAACGTACAGGCGGTACTCAAAGATATGGACTGTACCGATAAGGATGTGGTACAGGTGATGGCTTATTGTAAAACGGCGGATATCGAGAAGATATTTGGCGATTTTAAGAAAAAACTCGCCTGGCCCTGGATAACGATGATTTGTGACATTTGCCGTGATGACCTGTTATTTGAAATCGAAGCCGCTGCCATGGTGGGTAAATAAGTTGCCCGCCCAATAGGCCGATTAAGGCTATTATCGGCTCTGGCAGGGCTAAAAACGCCGAAATTCAGGCTCGGCTAAAAAAAATGCGAAATTTCGAAAAAAATGCTTGCAATTGATCGCTTGTAGGTTATAATGATTAAAGTAAGGTGTAAAGGTCTTTTCTTTATAATGTTTTGGTTTCGGTGAGATAGTTTAGATTTTTATAAAGTTGCTATAAATTGAATTAACAAAGCTGTCTCACAGGGCTGATGTCCACAGCATCAGCCTTTTCTTTTTGCGCCAAAGAAATTCGCCCCAGCCGTGAAAAACACTGGTGTTTCCTGAGTGAGGATGATGATAGGAAATATGCTGCTGTTATGGTACTAAGCTCAGTGGCCGGCGGTAAGAAAATTTTTAGTTGTGCGGCTTTACGTTTATCAGGGCCGCCAGAAGGATGTGCCTTAACCTATCGATGCTGAGGTCATCAAGATAGTTGTCGCTGAAATCCAACTTAAAGCGTCCTTTGAAGTTTTTTATTCGTCTTTTGAGTTCTTCCCGGCCTAAAGAGGCAAGTGATGTCGCAGCCTGTTCGAAATATCGTCTTGAAGCCATCGTTCTACCCTTTGAAAAATCGTTTTCTTAAGTTGAGTCAGCACTGTCTCTATCGTCTCAGACCGCTGATTGCTCTTGCAGCAAATTCTATAAGCTGGCACAACTGTCAAATTCGGCTTATTATTGGGCTAAATTTTTTTTGTTATTCTGCTTATGGTCTGATAAGTTTTATTTATGAAAACAAAGGAGCTTGATTATTATCTGCCGCCGGGATTGATTGCCCAGCAGCCGGCCGAGGTCCGAAGCGACTCAAGGCTGCTGGTCCTCAACCGCACCGACAACGTCCTTACCGACAGCAGATTCGAGAAGGTCGGGCAATTTCTGCTGCCGGGTGACTGCCTTGTACTAAATGACACAAAAGTCCTGCCCGCGCGGTTCTTCGGCAAACGTGGCAGCGGAGCCAAACTCGAGGGGCTGTTCCTGAAAGAAAACCAGCACCGCGTATGGGAGGTGATGCTGAAAGGCCTGCGCAGGATAAAGACCGGCGAAACCATCTTTCTAAATAGCAAAACGCCGCAACAGTCCCAGGATATCAAGGCGGTACTGCTTGAAAAAACAAGCGGCGGCAGGTGCCTGTTGAAGGTAGAGACAGATTCACAGACAGAAGCCGTCCTCGATAAAATCGGTTATCCGCCACTGCCGCCATATATCAAGCGGGGCACGGATTCGGCTGTAGCGGCCCAGGACAGGCTGCGTTATCAGACGGTTTACGCCTGCAAAGCAGGCGCGGTCGCGGCACCGACTGCCGGGCTGCACTTTACCGACAAACTGATTGAGCAATTAAAAGAGCAGGATGTTTCGTTTGCATATATAACGCTGCACGTCGGCGCAGGGACGTTTCTGCCGGTAACCGCAGAAATCCTTGAAGAGCACGAGATTCATCAGGAATGGTACAGTCTTGACGAGAAAAATGCCGGGATAATAAATGCCGCAAGAAAGAAAGGCCGGCGAATAATTGCGGTCGGCACAACCTCGGTGCGAACACTGGAAACGCTTGCAACTGGACAGCAGGTGACAGCAGGCAGTGGTAAAACAGATTTGTTCATCACGCCCGGCTACGAATTTAAAATGGTCGATGCGATGATAACCAATTTCCACCTGCCAAAATCAACACTGCTTGCGCTGGTCGCTGCCTTTGCCGGGCTGGATAATACTCTTGCCGCATACAATCACGCCATCGAGCAGCGATACCGCTTCTATTCCTATGGCGACGCGATGCTTATATACTGATCTCAATTGAATTTTCCCGTTTATCCGCGGGTAAGTAACTTGAAAATAATCAATTGCAGCTTTATTCGCGGACATCTACTACCCTTAAGGGTATAATATAAATATCAATTAATCGAGAAAATCATCAAAGCCAATATCGATAATCTGGCCGTACTCGGTATGGTCGCAGTGTACCGCCAGGGTATTAACGCCTGTCTTGAACGCACCGTATTTGTCTCTATCCACAGGGAGCCAGAAATATTCACGACTCTTTTCATAGAGACCGGCAACGTGTTGGCCGTTGACCCAGATGTTGGCATTTTCATCATGGTAGTTTGATATATACAGATTACCGAACTCTGTAGAATCCAGCGTGAAGGTCCGCCGCATCCAGATATTAAACTCGTCCCATTCGGTTCTGACCGGCGACCTGCATGAAAAATCGGTGCCAAAGGCGCCATAGCCTTGTTCCCACGAAGAATCGTCGAAGTCGGGCTTCTCCCAGCCGGGGCCAGGGTCGGTGAATATATATTTCCAAAGCTGTGCCCTTTGTTTCTGCATTTCCGGCGGGAATTTGGGCCAGATTCTGCCCTGCTCGTCAAACTTGACTGGAATAAGCGCCGGCCTTTCTATCAGTGGAGCGCCGCGGTCATGGCCGGTATAAGTTGAATACCATTGGCCGTCCTTTGCCTTGAAAATCATGTTGCCGCCGCCATGCTGGATTGCGAACCAGCTTTCGCTGTAAGGCCCATAGATGTTATCAGCGATGGCCATCCAGCAGTTGTAGTCGGTCAGGCCGTCGTCATTTTTATTATAGTCGGAACAAACAAAATAGTATTTGCCGTTTCTCTTGAATAAAAACGCGGCTTCATTGCCCAGAGTCCTTCTATCGGCAGGCCTAAGTATTCGCAGGCCTTCCGCCAGGCCGCTCATATCGTCTTTGAGCCTGGCGATTCTACCATTCTGGAATATCCAGTAGACCGCCCCGTCGTCATCCTCAAATAAAGACGCGTGCATCTCACCGCTCAGGCCGTCCCTGGTTCCGCCGTCAATGCTTACGTATGGTCCTTCGGGCCTGCCGGAAGTGCTTTTTAGCAGGCCGCAACCATTGTAGGTATTTAGCGAAAACGCAATCCAGAAGGTGCCTTTGATATAATGTATCTCAGGGGCAATTACCGCTCGTCTGCCGCCGCGATACTTTTTCTCCCATCCGTGGGCATTTTTCTCGAAAGTCCAGACATAGCCCATATCCTGCCAGTTGGTCAAATCCTGCGATTTCCATAGGCGAATACCTTTGTTGGTGGCCTTGTCGTCACCCTGCCATGTGGTGCCGGTCAGGTAATATGTACCGTCCGGGGCAAGGCATATCGCCGGGTCCCGCATCTGCTGGTCAAGTATCGGCTTTATAGGGGGCAGTTCAAGCGTGTACTTCGAGTCAGCAACAACAGTTTTAAAAGCCGGTATCGGTGCAGAAATTAACTCTTTCATCGGTGCGATTTCATCCTCTACGCCCTTGATATATGGCTTAAGTACCTGGCGGTCGTAAGTCAACAGGCCTTTGAGGTCGTCTTCGATATCGGTCAACTGGGTGTAGGCTGCCGCCGAGACTCCGGCCACGGCACTGGGCCATAACGCACGCAGATACTTCATATAACTGTGGTTGGCACTCTGCGGCGTCATCCCCAGCCGAGGCTTGCGACCCCTTTCCCAGGTGTGACCTTCAATCACCAGCGAGTTCCTGTTGGCCCTGCCAATCACCGATGCCCTATCCGGATGATTAGGCGTTGCAAAAGGATAATTATTATTAGCCGAAGGGTCGTCATGGACGTCACCGACAAGCCAATCGACTCCGCCGCTTGCGGCATCGACCATGCGTGTTTTGTCGTAACGCTTTAGCCATGCTGCCAGGCGCTGTGTATCATACTGGCCCTCGCCCTCGGAGAAAATCGTCCACATCGCAACCGATGGATGGTTGCCGAGATTATCGACCATCGCCTTCAATTCCTGCTCGAATTGCTCTTGTGCCTTGTCGCAGGAGTTCTTGCCGCTGGGCATGTCCTGCCAGACCAGAAGACCTATCTTGTCGCACCAGTAATACCAGCGGGCAGGCTCGACCTTGAGGTGCTTGCGTATCATATTGAAGCCGAATTTCTTCGCTGCTTCCAAATCATAACGCAGGGCCTCGTCGGTCGGCGCGGTATACAGACCCGTCGGCCAGTAGCCGGGGTCGAGTACACCATACTGGAAAACAAATTCGTTGTTGAGCATTATCCTTGTCAGGCCGCCTTTGTCTTTGCCGAGCGAGATTTTTCGCATGCCGAAGTAGCTATCAACCGAATCTACTACTTTGCCTCTTTTGTCTTTCAATGTCACTTTGAGGTCATACAGGAACGGTGACTTCGGCGTCCAGAGTTTTGGTTTTTTGATGGCGATAGCAATCTCCTCGCCGGCCATACGGGATTCGGTGCCCTTTGATATCCAGCCGGACTTTACCTCGGCCTCAACAACATAATCTGCTGCTTGCTCAGAGCAGACCGCCAACACGCTGACGCTATCGGTGTCGACCTCGGGGACAATCTTCAGCGATTTGATATAGGCCTTTGGTACCGGCTCAAGCCAAACCGTCTGCCAGATACCGCTGACAGCAGGATACTTGCCGCCGCCGGGCGTGCACGACTGCTTGCCGTGAGGCTGACTGCCGCGACAGGTAGGGTCCCAGACTGAGATTATAATCTCTTGCGGGCCTTTGTTTTTGATAGCGTAAGTGATGTCAAAACTGAACGGGTCGAAGCCGCCGCGATGGCTGCCGATTTCCATACCGTTGACCCAAACCTTTGTCTCCCAGTCAACCGCACCGAAATGCAAAAGTATACGACCCCTGCCCCATTTCCTGGGCACATCAAATGTTCGCTTGTACCAGATGCTGTTTTTCTTGCCAACCTGTTCCATCACACCCGACAAAGCAGATTCGGCACAGAACGGCACAAGAATCCGGCCATCAGGGCTGCCAAGCTGGGCGTCGTCTTTTGGCCGAATCGCATAATCCCACAGGCCGTTGAGGTTCTGCCAGTCCCTGCGTACCATCTGCGGACGCGGGTATTCACTCAGAGCGTTATCAGGCGTGACATTCTTGGCCCACTTCGTTTCCAACGGCGCCCGGTATGGTTTCCACTTGGCACCGGCAGTACAGCCGGTAGCCAGGACAGCGAATATTACCATCAAAAGCCACGCTCGGTTTACGCTGAACCTGCTTTTTTTACAATTCGATTCCATCGTTACTTTCCCCTTTCGGAAATTATGTATATTTAACGCATTCCATTTACACAAAAACCGCCTCCCGTCGGTGGTGTGATACCAGAAATGGGAATTATACCGCCTTCGGCTCCGAATGCAATACCAAAACCCGCAGACTCAGATAAAGCAAAACTGATGCTACCGGCCTTTGTATATCTTCAGCATTTGCTCCATTCGCTTCATACTGTCGGCCATTATTTCTTCCCAGTCAGTAGCAATTCGTTGGTTTGGCCGGCCTTCAGGCCGAAGCGTTTCAGGCCTTGCCGGTGGTCTGGAGACAGGGCCGGCAGTGAAATGGAGGCGGCAATTTCCGGCGGTACTACCAGTTCTGCTTCAACGCTGCTCGGTATAGTCAGGCGGAGGTGCCGGCCGGCCTGGTCGGTAGACGAGACAAACCGTATCGGCCCGCGCGGCGTGTGTACGACCAGTTCGAGACTATCGAGGTCGCCTAATTGGGGGCGAATCTGGCAGCGCGCGAAACCGGGCGCTGTGGGACGGATCCCGGCAATGTCCTGGGCCAGCACGTACAGAGGCACAACCGCGCAATGGCTAAACTGCTCGCTCGAGTCGGGCAGTATCTCCCATATCTCCTGCAGTGTGTTGTTTTCAATGATCGACCGCATCGTCGCCCAGCGTGTGCGAAGGTCTTTGAGAACTATGTCCACTCGTCCCATCTTCGCCAATGCCTGCAAACGCCACCCGGCATTGCAAGGATAAGAGAACGCCATGCGCCGGGGACATTCGACCAGTTCCCGAACAGCGGCTTCGGTGTTCCCATCCGGGCACTGCTCGAACAGGACGGCCATGGCTAACGAACGGTCGCCGGTGCGGATTTTCTGCTCCTCGTCGAGCCAGGGTAAGTTGTCAATAAATAGACCATGCTCGCCCGACCAGAACCGCCGTACCGTCGATTTGAGCAGTTCGTCACTGAACTGACGATAATGGGCCGCTCGTTCAGGTTCGTTAAACAACTCAGCAATCGGCGCCAGCGCACCGCTGAACATGCCGGCAGCGTAAAGGTTAAAAGCGCACTGTTTGTGACGCTGTTTTAGAAAAGCTCTGCCGTCGATCCAGACAAACGGCAGTCCGAGTCCTTCGACAGGCAGCAGGCCGTCTTCGTTGCGTATACTTTGCAGATATTCAGCAAAGCGAACCAGCCGGGGATATGTTTCGATAAGCGCGTTGCGATCGCCGGTATCCAGGTAGTGGTACCAGTTGTCGAAGTTGAAGCCGATTCCATGGTCCAGAATAGGCCCCCAATGCGAGCTGTCGAGCCGCTTCTGGAAGAGTCGGATTATGCGGTCATATGCCGGCCAGGTATCCATGAAATAACCCCCGATGGTCAAACCCTCGCTGAAGGTTCGCAGGAAACGACGGCTGATACGCGGTTCGCCGAGGATAGAACGGATGGCGAGCAGCTGGTGTCCACCATCGCCGCTGTACTGCTGGCGTTCACGGCTCATTCCATCGACGATTGTCTCGATAGCGGAATTGTATATCGTATTGACCGATGCGTTGAACAGCCTCTGCAGGGCCGGCTCCGAACAGCGTACGACAGGTTTGTATGGCCAATCAAAGAGCCGGCGGCGCACCCCGACGTTGCGGACAACTACAGGCCCGGCGGCGTTATGAACATGCAACTGCAACCATCTAAGCGCCTCGTAGTCGAACGCCTCGAAGCGGTTGGTCCCTTCGCGACAAATAAACCGAGTCCAGGCGTACCGGTACGAATCCAGCCAGGATACATTGTTCGGGTCGTGGGCTTCACGAATGGTCAGTTCTATAACCGTTCCCGCGGGGGCGTCGATTTCAAAGTAGGGAAAACCTACTATCTCCTCATTTAACTCGAATGTAACAAACACGCCGGTCCGTTCGTTCGTTGCCGGCAGTTTCCAGGTCCCGGGACCGATTTCCTCAGCCACAGCTTTTCGCGTTATTTCGAACGAGTTCGGCATACGAAAATCGAACCAGTCGGCAGGGTCCCTGCGCCAGTGCACCCAACCGGCATTGGCCAGGCGCTTGACCGGCACTGCGACTTCTCGTGTCAGAGGAATCTGGCGGGCACGCAAGGCGCTTCGGCTGCGGTCGATTCCGGCTGGACTGATAAAATCAGTCGTATCGTAGCCGCTGGCGCAGGCTGCCGGCTTATCAGACGGCGCCGCTAATACCATGGCCGCTACCCATCGGCTGTCAGGGCCGAACCCGGGCCTGTCCCACCCGTACGGATGTTGACGAGCATCGAATTCTTCCTGCAACGTTCGGAAATAGTCACGTTTTGGCTGGGCCGGTGGATGAGCGCGGTCTATCATGCATTGCCACGATTCGTCGGATACGATACGCATCACCCCGCCGTCGGCAGTTTCTATCACAGCATTGAACAACAGCCCGGGTTTACCTGCTACCCATGTGCCCTCGCCGATACCGTAGTACAGTACTTCGACACCGATTACGTTTTTTCCGGGCTTCAGCAGGCTGGTGACATCCATGGGGTCGACGTCCAACTGCCGGGG